>Ga0155795_122_pt1 | contig 15148 bp, 14 predicted proteins | sample RifCSPlowO2_01_FD_107449 | JGI IMG/M metagenome (GOLD analysis project Ga0155795, IMG submission 107449) | Candidatus Kaiserbacteria bacterium RIFCSPLOWO2_01_FULL_50_24 | reverse complement strand
AGCGGGAACGGCAACCCCCGCGGCATCACCTGGGACGGCACATACTTTTGGGTGGTGGACCTCACTGACAAAGAAGTGTACAAGTACAACAGCAATGGCACCTACGCCTCCTTCTCCTTTGACACCGCCGCAAGCGGGAACGGAGGCCCCCTCGGCATCACCTGGGACGGCACATACTTTTGGGTGATGGACGAGGATGACGACGAAGTGTATCAGTATGGCGGAGGAACATCGGGCACTCCCGTTTCGGGTGAGGATGGTGGCCAATCCATGTTTGGCAGTCCGACTCCACTCGTTGCAAACGGCGGCTCTGGAGGCACAGGCGGAAAGAGCACTCTCGGCACCGGCGGCGCGGGCGGCAGTGCTTCAGGCGGGGACACCAATACTGCGGGGAACTCTGGTGCCGGAGGAACATTGGGCACTCCCACTTCGGGCGGCGCAGGCGGCAATTCTCCAAGCGGAGGCACGGGCGGCGCAGGCGGCACCGGTGACAGTGACGGCTCGGCAGGAGGAGCGCCGGGAGCAGGCGGTGGCGGCGCATCATACAACACGCAGACAACCGCGGGCGGTGGCGGCGGCGGCGGCGCATACAGTGAGAAAACATATTCCGCAGGAGAGCTTACACCCGGCTCTATTATTGACGTAACGGTTGGTGCGGGTGGCGCCGGTGGAGACGATGGAGGAAGCGGCCACTCCGGCGGCGCGGGCGCGGGCGGGCGCATTGAAATAACCTACGCGCAAAATCCCACCACCGACGCAGACGGCTGGGACGGGTGGATTAGTTTACGAGGCACGAGTCCCGATTATGGCGTGGTCGGGGCGGAGACAGGCGCTTTTTCCGGCTTTGCATGGGGAAGCGATGTCGTCGGGTGGGTTGACTTTGCAGGTGCATACACCACCTACACACCGTGTAGTCCTACGTATTTCTGTAGCGCAGACGACCAATGGTATCGCAACCAATTTTGCAGTGAAACGTTCGTGCAAACATGTTCGTACCTCTGCTCGTCTGGTGTATGTGTGCCGCTGCCGCCCCCAACACCGACAGAAAACGAGGACGGCAACGGGAATCTGAAGGTGATTCCCCAGTTGGTGCGCGTCGGAGGAACAACCAATGTGATATGGAACGTAGAATTCGCCTCGTTGTGTATCGTAAGCGCACCGGATGTCGGAGATGAGTGGACCGGAAATACCGGCAACTATGAGTCAAAACCGATACCATTCCCAACCGTCTATAGCTTGGACTGCACGGGCGATGGCGGAGAACTGCACCAGAGTGTGACTGTTAACATCGTGCCCGTATGGCAGGAAATATAGGGTATACTATTTATTATAATTATAAACACAATAAACATACACCTATGCAAAGCAATTTTTCTCTTAGACAACTCTTTCTGTTTCTCTTTGCGCTTCTGGTCGTTCTCTTTGCCGCATCTCTCATCTCCGCCTGGACCGGCCCCACCCAGTCGCCCCCGGACGGCAACGTCCCAGCGCCCATTAATGTCGGCTCCGTAGACCAAGTGAAAAACGCAGGCCTCTCACTGGATGCGCTTGCGGTGTTCGGGAGTCAATATATTTCAGGGAAACTAGGCATAGGTGTTGAAAACTCGACTGTTTCGCTTGATGTTGCGGGCTCTATCCGCATGCGCGGCGGAGGGTCTCCTCTTGGGGGTAAAGTGCTCGTAAGCACGGATTCGAGTGGTACTCTCGAGTGGGCGACTATTTCGTATCAGGTGGAGCAAACCTCGGGTCCGCATGATACTTACAATCTCAAAGCGACACAGACTCCGGGAACACCTTTGTATCTACTCGTCCAAGATATGGTCGATAATGGAAATGTCACCGTCAGTGGGGTAGGTACTCCCTACAACGATGCGGCAACACGGGCACGCATGTGTTATGCATTGACCGGCGGCAACAGTGATGCGACGGTGCTTACTTATACGACCGATTCCTATGCTAGCCCCGGCGATAATCACGTATACAAGTGGATCGGGACTCGATGGGTTCGCTACGGGGCGAACGGTAATAACTCACTTATACGTGTAATAACGTGCAAGATTCCTGGAGGCCTGCGCATCACCACTGACAGCGGCACGATATTCACATTCTGACCTCCCTTCTGGAGAAGATGAGATACATCGGTGGCACCTCAAGGGGCGACTTTTGGGGTGTTTTTGTGCCATTCTGGCGGCTGCGTTAACAGCTAGTCCAGATACATTAAACCACGGAAAGGCCCGGCCTTGCCGCATGTACACCAAAGTTCAACACAAAAACCGGTTTTCGTGTTGGAATTAGCATCGCTTTTTACCATTAATCCCAAATATCGGGAGATACGATCTCCCGATTTCTCCTCTAGCGCACCACGTCCATTACAACAATTCCATGGAATTGTTGTAATGGACGGAACGAGATTACTTCCTCGCGACGATTATGTCGTCCTGCACCCCATTGAAAGTGCTCCACGCTTCTAATGGGGCAGGCCGAAGAGCTCGGAGAACGGAACCCCAGTAGCACCCAGCACCTTTCGCGAAAGGTGCTGGGGCTACGGGGCAGGCTTTGGCGTTAACGACGCGAGTCCGGTCACGGTATTCAGTCGTTGTCTGCGAGCGCTTTTTTAGCTACCGAGAGTAACGTCGCCATGTCGTCGAGATTCTTCGCGAGAAACTCCGCAACTTTTGCATCATCAAGTGTGCCGTATGCGTGTACAAGACGATTCCTAAAACCGTACATACTCGTTAGGCGGCTGGCGAGATCGTCGGGGATAACCTTTTCTCGCGCGAGTAGTGCTCCGATATCACGCTCACTCGTGGCATGAAGCCCTCTACTCGCAAGAATTATTTGGCCGATATCAAACAAGGCTTCAATACCAGTGACAAAACGATAACACACCGCGTGGTACACGTCGGGATTCTTGCGGAAATATTCGACAGTACCGATCTCACGGGTTTGCGTAAGAAGGGACAGCGCCTCTGCGCACTGCACCAACTTCTGCCGTAACAAATCTTTAGAAAATTCAGTCATATGCGCGCGTGTTCTTGTATTTGTATTGTAGAGCAAGTTCTTGCCCAAGACGTACCACCTGTCGCGAATATTCATATTCATGCATGGCGCGCATTTCGAATAGAAGCGCGTCGTCCGGTAATCGCGCATACAGCAGCTTCCCCTGTGAAGCCACCGTCTGATTCAGAAGCGGGCTCGCCTCGTTGAGAATGGACACATCCATCTCGCGCTCTTTCTCAAAACCGTGTAACGCGGCGACAATGCCAGCTGTCGCCTCCACGGAGTCCGCGGGCGTGTGGTCGAAAAGAACAGCAATGTCAACATCGCTGTCCTTCCGAGCACTACCTGTTGCCACAGATCCATGCACATACAATAGCACCACGCCCAAGTTTTTAAGCGCTTCCTGTTGCGTTTCTGGAAGCACAGTTAGGACAGCATTATTCATGCGCTGATTGTACGACAACCGCAGAATGTGCACAAGAAATGTCCATCCGCATCAAGGCGTTGCCTTGATGATTTTGACGCATTACAACAATTCCATGGAATTGTTGTAATGGACGGAACGAGATTACTTCCTCGCGGCGATGATTTCATCCTGCACGCCGCGCGGCACCACTGCGTAGTGACTAAATTCTACATTTGGTACTCCTCTTCCTTCTGTCGCGGAGCGGAGTTGCGTGGTGAAGCCAAAGAGTTCGGAGAGCGGGACTTTCGAAGTGATAACTCTCGCTTGCCCGCGCTCGCCCATCGCCTCAATGGTGCCGCGCTTGCTGTTAATCATGCCAGTCACATCACCCATGAATTTCTCCGGAACGACGACTTCCAATTTCATGATGGGTTCCAGAATAACGGGCTTCGCTTTTGCGACCGCATCTTGCATCGCGTTAATGGCCGCAAGCTTGAACGCTATTTCGGAAGAGTCCACATCGTGATACGAGCCGTCGTAGAGATCTACTGATACGTCCACGATGGGGAAGCCCGCGAGAACTCCCCTGTCCATCGCTTCTCTGATACCTTTCTTGATAGGCGTGATGAACTCCTGCGGAATGACACCGCCTTTAATATTATTGATGAACTCAAAGTGCTCCTCGCGCTCCACATTGTTCTTTATCCTTTTTCCCTCAATGACCGGTTCAAGCGGCTTCACGCGGAGCTTCACGTGCCCATACTGGCCGCGGCCGCCGGTCTGCTTGATGTGCTTGTACTCAACATCGCTTGTGCCCTGCACCGTCTCGCGGTAGGCGACTTGCGGTTTCCCCGTAGACGCTTCCACGTTAAACTCGCGCTTCATGCGATCCACGATAATTTCCAGGTGGAGCTCACCCATGCCGGCAACGATGGTTTCCATGGTCTCCGGGTCAGAGGTAACGCGAAAAGTCGGGTCTTCATCGGAGAGGCGCGACAGGGCGACGCCCATTCTCTCCTGGTCGGCTTTTGTTTTCGGCTCAATGCGCATGGAGACGACCGGCTCTGGGAATACTATTGCTTCAAGTGCGATTGGGTGCGCGGCGTCGCAAAGCGTATGCCCTATCTTCACTTCCTTTAAGCCCACCGCGGCGGCAATCTCACCCGCATATACTATCTTCACATCCTCGCGTTTGTCGGCCTGCAATCGCACAATGCGGCCAAGACGTTCTTTCTTGTTGTTCGCGGAATCATAAATGGTGTCGCCTGTTTTAATGGAGCCGGAGTAGACGCGGAAGAAGGAAAGCGCGCCAACAAATGGGTCAACTTGCAATTTGAAAACGAGCGCGGCGAACGGTGCCTCGTCGGATGCCTCTCGCGTTTCTTCCGCACCGGTATCGGTGTTCACGCCATGCGCCTGCGGCACTTCCAATGGGGACGGTAGATAATCAGCGACCGCGTCCAAGACGAGCTGTACGCCCCTGTTCTTGAGGGAAGAGCCGAGGAGAACAGGAAATACTTTGTTCTCAACGACTCCCTTACGGAGCGTTTTTTTCAGCACGTCAAGTGGAATCTCTTTGCCGTCCAGGAAATCACCCATAACCGTGTCGTCATTTTCTACGATTTTCTCAATGAGCTCCGCGCGATATTTTTGCGCCTCTGCTTTCAGATTTTCCGGCACATCATATAGAGCGACGTCTTTCCCCATCTCACCCTCAAACTTGTATGCTTTCAAGGTTAGAAGGTCCACAACGCCCTCAAACTGCGCCTCCGCACCAATCGGAATCTGCATGCGCACAGCTTTGGTGGAAAGGCGATCAAGAATGCTTGCGTACGATTTCTCAAAACTTGCGCCTGTGCGGTCTAATTTGTTGATGTAGCAGATGCGTGACACGTTGGCCTCTTCGGCGTAGCGCCAGTTGGTCTCCGACTGCGGCTCCACACCCGCGACGCCGTCAAAAACGACGACTGCGCCGTCCAAGACGCGCATACTTCTTTTTACTTCGCTTGTGAAGTCGATGTGGCCCGGCGTATCAATGATGTTGAAACGGTGCTTGTGCTCCTGAATTTTTTTTCCGCGTTCATCCGCGTTTTGTTCCGCGTCTATCTGCGCCAACAGGTAAGTTGGGACCCAGAAACACGTGATGGCGGCGGCCGTAATGGTGATGCCGCGCTCGCGCTCCTGCTCCATCCAGTCGGTTATCGTGTCACCTTCGTGCACTTCGCCTATTTTGTGCGACATCCCCGTATAAAAAAGGATGCGTTCGGATGTAGTCGTTTTACCCGCGTCAATGTGCGCGATTATTCCGAAATTGCGAACTTTTTCTAATGGGTAATCCCTTGACATAGCTTCTAGCTGCTAGCTTCTAGGAAATCCCATGGGATAGCTGTTAGCTTCTAGGTGCTAGCTGCTAGAGAATCCTAAATAGCGACCCAGCTCCAGTTTTGAGCTGTGGAAATTTCCACAAACCAAAACTGGGGCTGGATGATGAAAACAAAACGCCCGATGGCGTCCTCATAATGTAGCTCAAACTGTGGAAAAAAGCAAAAGCTTTGTTGGCTTCGGCCATGCGGTACGTTTTTTCTTGGTGACGGCGCTGCCTTCGCCTTTGTGAGCTTCTAATGGAGTTCGTCCCAAAAAGCAAAGGGCAGCTTTCCCCATTTCTCGTACTTCAACTAAGCGTGGAGGTAGGCACCGATAGAACACTTGCAATACCTTGTCGTAGCTACGTGCCGGGCGCCGTAACGCTACATCTCCCGTACTTGTACTCTATGCTGCCGCTTAGAGCGGCATTTGTGCATACCCTAGACTTAGACACGGAAGCGCATCCTATCCCAAACGCAACATTTGTCTTGTTATAAAAGATCGTTGAACTGCCGTGCTGAACTGTTATACCGTCGAGTATACATGGCGCCGTGTCAGAACATCTTGCTCTGTTATACGAACTTGAGCCGGAAAGGACACCGCTTGTGCATGTTCGACTCAAAACATAAGACGAGCACGACTTTCCGGCCGGTGCTTGTGTCGTAGAATAAAACGGTGTCGAGGAACTATGTGCGACAACTGCGTTGTCGAGTGCGCAATTTTGCGCGGCTACGGGAGCACACGATGTATATATGTATGAACTATTTCCTGAAAAAACACCGTCGGAACATAAGCGAGACTGTGAGTATGATGTGCACAGCTCGTTTCGGGGAATATTTTTTGCGAAGTAGAGCAGACGCGATTGTCCGTGCGAGACTGATTCACCGTCAATAACACATGATATGCCGACTGAACAGCTTGATTTGTTGTATGAATCGCTTCCACTTAACACTCCGTTCACGCATGTGCGCAATTGCGAGACTGTGAGGCACGATGCAGTGGAAGCAACGGAACTTGCAGAGTAAAATGTGCGTGATGCATTATGTGAAACTTCTACGTTGTCTAGTGTGCACACGCTTGGTGAATCAGTTGAGCATGAGGGGTACACATACTGTGACGACCCCAGAAGTACGCCGTTATCGCATGTACGTGTCTGCGAGTGGGAGCTACACGATGTATTAAATGGAGCAGATGATTGCGAGTAGAAAACACGAGACGTCCCGTGGGGTACGGTTAATCCTGCAATAGAGCACGCAGACGCAGAGCGTATCGTACACGTTCCGTACTGGTATCGAGAGTCTCCGGTAAGCACACCGTTTATACACAACCTAGATTGAACCTCGCACGTTAGGTTAAATGGCACAGACGACTGAACGTATAGCGATGCTGAACCACCTGAAGGAATAGAGAGCCCTGCAATTTGGCATGCTGGTGCAGTGGGACCAACAAACGGAGAAATTCCTTGCGTATTCGCACAAGAAAGTGATCGTATCTGTCCACGAGTTAGTGGTCCTACAACGCCATATCCACTTTCCGGAGTTCCAGAAGATACGATGGCGTAACGAGCCTGAAATCGCTGGACTGCCGCTTGTGTAAGAGATCCAAAAAAACCACTTACTATCTTCTCCGGATATATCGACGCATCTTGTGCAAGAAAACGCTGTAGGTCCGATACGTCATTTCCATGTGCACCATATGAGAGGTGCCTCAAAATAGTGACACACGATGATCCTGTTTGTGAAGCGGACGGCGTCGGCAATGGAGTGGGTGTTGAAGAAGAAAGACCGAGCTTTGCCTCGAGTGTTTGTATTTGGAGAAGAAGCGCCGCAATCTGCGCCTGTAATGCTTGAACCTGGGTCTGAATGTCAGCACCCTGAGCCGGAGAGACTATTGGCGTAACCAGTAGAAGGAGGCCCAGAAACCAGAATGCTATTTTCTTGGTCATGATATATGGCGATTTAGCCGACTAGTATCCTCAAGTATACATGCGCAGCGCCCACGATAAGTGCGGTTATGGTGGATAAGAAACTTAAAAAAACTGAACCATTACACAATGCTTGAATGGGATTCCCACCCCGTTCTTTTATTGCGGCTAGCGAGGAGCGAAGTGGGAGAGTACTCTCTCACACTTAGTCCGACCTGCCCGCCAATGACAGAGCGATCGAGGTCGATATTAGAATCTTGGTGAAATATGCACAGTATCATTTGTATTGCACGCACACAGCCAAAACAAAAAACTGGTGGGAAATTGCTTTGACCCTAGGGCTATATTGAGTTATCCTGTAGAGAGAAAGAGGGGTGGAAAGAGAGATGGGGAGTGCTTTATGCACGTAATCTTTGCCAAACCAAGAGGTTTTTGTGCTGGAGTTGAACGAGCTATCGCCATTGTGGAAGGTGCTCTTTCGCGCTTTGGCTTACCCCTTTATGTGAAGCATGCGGTTGTGCACAACAGACATGAGGTTGAACGTCTAGAAAAACTCGGTGTTATTTTCGTCGAAGACGTGTCGGAAATCCCCGAAGGATCGCGAGTAATCTTGAGTGCGCATGGTTCTCCACCGGAGTGCTTCACGGAGGCAAGGGCGAGGAATCTGGGAGTCATTGATGCGGTGTGTCCACTGGTAGTGAAGGTACACAGTGAAGTGAAGCACTACGCGAGCGAAGGCAGGACGATTATTCTGGTGGGGCATAGGAATCATGTAGAAGTGATTGGAACAAAGGGAGAAGCGCCGAATCATACGGTGGTTGTAGAATCAGTTGAGGACGCAGAGTGCATCGTTGTTTCGGACCCTGAAAAAGTTGCCTACACGACGCAGACGACGCTTAGCGTTGACGATGTGAAAACAATCGTCGAAGTTCTTAAGCGGCGATTTCCCGACATTGTCGGTCCGCACAAGACGGACATCTGTTACGCCACGCAAAATCGCCAAGATGCGGTAAAAGTGCTCGCAAAGCGTACGAACCTTATTCTCATTGTTGGCTCTGAAGAGAGCTCGAATGCGAACCGTCTAGTCGAAGTGGCCCGTACTGCGGGCGTGCCTGCGTATCTCATAGAGGACGCGGGCGCGCTCTCGACAAAATTGTTTATCGGCATTCGAGCGGTGGGCGTAAGCTCCGGCGCGTCAACTCCGGAAGCATTGCTTGACAAAATACGAACGCGTCTTGAAAAATTCGGGGCCGTGAGTTTTGAAGAGATGCGGACTGAAGACGAGCGCGTACGCTTCTCACTTCCTAAAATGCTCACCGAAAAAGGAGGGGTGCGCCGATGAAAGCAACGCATCAAACGCAGGAGGTTTTTGTGGGCGGCGTGGGCATCGGCGGGGAACATCCTGTCCGCATCCAGTCAATGACAAATACCGAAACGAGCAATGCGGCGGAGACAATAAAACAAGTCCGCGCGCTTGCCAGGGCAGGTTCGGAGCTCATTCGCCTTACGGTGAACACTCCCGAAGCGGCAAAGGCCGTTCCCCACATCAAAGAGCACCTGTTGAAGGAGGGAATCACCAATCCACTCATCGGCGACTTCCATTTCAACGGTCACCTACTTCTTGTAGATTATCCCGATTGCGCCGCCGCGCTTGATAAGTACCGCATCAATCCCGGCACGATACACGGCGGAAAACTCCGCGATCGGCGTTTTCAAAAGATGATCGAGGCGGCAATACGGCACAAGAAGCCGGTGCGCATCGGCGTCAACTGGGGTTCGCTCGACCGAGGTCTCCTCGCCGAACTCATGGATGAGAATGCGAAGAGTAAAGAACCGAAAAGCGACAAGGTTGTGCTCTGCGATGCAATGGTTAAGAGCGTGCTCGAGTCGTCTCTACTTGCGGAGCACTACGGCCTTCCGGCGGATCGCATTATCGTGAGTGCGAAAACCTCCGCGATAGACGATCTCATTTTCGTCAATCGTGAGATTGCGCGGTGCTCGACCTACCCGATACATCTTGGGCTGACGGAGGCTGGTTTGGGAATAAAAGGCGTTGTGGTCTCAACCGTAGCACTCACTCTGTTACTCCAAGAGGGTATAGGGAACACTATTCGCGTTTCCTTGACGCCAGGCCCCGGAGGGTTACGGACCGATGAAGTGCGCGTGTGCCAAGAAGTGCTTCAAGCGCTTGGCTTGCGAAAATTCGCACCCGCCATTTCCGCCTGTCCGGGTTGCGGACGAACAACGAGTACTTTTTTCGTCGAGTTGGCCGCCAAAGTAGACGGGCATATCAGAAAACGGATGCCGACGTGGAAGACGCAATATCCCGGCGTAGAGAATCTACGCATCGCGGTCATGGGTTGCGTGGTGAACGGCCCGGGAGAATCGAAACACGCCGATATCGGCATCTCTCTTCCCGGTACCAACGAAGCACCGCGTGCGCCAGTCTACGTTGACGGCGCGCACTTTGCCACCCTAAGTGGTCCGACAATCGCAGAGGACTTCTGCGCTATTATTGAAAAATATATTGCAGCAAACCCAGCACCTTTAATGACAGATGACCTAAATCAAAGAATGCGGGGTATGAAAGGTGCTGGGTAAAATTCTAAAAACCGCACACCCGAAAAGGAGTGCGGTTTTCTTTAATGATAAAGAAAAGTGCCATAAGTGCTTGGACATTACCAACCCCCCTTGACAAGCTGATTCGCCCATGATAGGATTGATGTATCGATAAGTGCTGATCCAGAGAATCAGGGATCGAGCTTTTTCTCCAGCCTCTATTGATACCGGCCCGACTAAAGGATTACCTTTGCTGACTCCTCGGCTCGGAAGTGCAAAAGCAAGCTTTTCCACTTCCTCGCCCTACGTCGTCAGAACACATCGAGCAGGCATTAGTCAACAATTCTTATTGCTCTATGCAAACAGGAACTATCGCCCGTCTCACTGACAAGGGTTTCGGGTTCATCTCTCGCGAGGGTGAGGAAAAGGATCTCTTTTTCCACTCCAACGAGTTGGTCGGCGTTTCGTTCGACGAACTTCGTGAGGGAGACAAGGTAACCTTTGAAGTAGCAGACAGCCCGAAAGGGCCGAACGCGGTCAAGGTTAGCCGCGCCGCATAACGCAGCGCACAAGGCCCCCACTCCAACAATTTTGTTGAGCGGGGGCTTTTGTGTTTCAACCATAGATAGTGGCAAGGGAACACTCTATGGGTGGTGAGAGTACTGTGCCTGTCCCTGCTTCTTCTAGACCCTTCCATACCTGCACTTCTAGGATATAATGAATCCGCGTCACAGACGGTGACGCTTTACGATAAGCCCAAAGGAGGGTGAAATGCGTGTTCTTTACAGACTCACTATTGTCATCGCGACCCTTCTATGGGCTCCGATTACGAGCGCGGGAGAACTGGAATTCAATACCTTGCCATTCCAAACACTGGCGGGAGGGTGCAGAGGCTCCAGCCCAGATACCGAGGGGAGCGCTCAGTGCCGTTGGCGGAAAAACGGCCCGGGTAACTACAGCGTTAAGTGCACTGTGAACATCAATGACCAAACGATCGTCATGCAGGCACAGATTCGTCCGATCAGGAGGATCAACGAGAGCATTCCTCCCGTATCTATGGGTCGAGAGTTCCAGATTGACGAGATCATCTGCAAACCCGGCTTCCTGCTCTTTCTTATCACAAACAACCTACGGTGTGCCGACCCTACTGCAAGCAAATTCACTTGCGGTTGGTGCGAAAAAGACTCCTGCTACGAAGGCACCGCGCGCTTCAAGTGAGAACCACCACAACTGAAAACGCCGCTCTTCGGGGCGGCGTTTGTTTTAGATAGATAACACAAACATAAGTGTAGGGGTCAACTGGGCAAAGTTTGAATAGTGCGATAGAGTGGCCAATATGAAAGAGGGGACGGAGAAAAAGGAAATGTCACGACGAGATTTTTTGCGCGGCATCGCCGCCGCCGGAGCCGCCTTAACAATGCCCAACCTATTGAGTGCTGTTTTTACAGAACGTGCGTGGGCGGTAGAGGTGAAAGAGGGTATGACATGGGAGGAGGGTCTCGCCGCTCTCAAACACGATGTATTTAACACGCCAAACGAAACCATCGCTTTTTTCACCGGAGGTGAGCGCACGATGTGGCGAAAACCGCGCGACCTCGGAAAAACGCGCGGTACGACAGCCGATGTAGACTTTTACGAACAGTTTATAAAAAAAGTTTTGGCAGAGGAGAATGTTAGTGAGGTAAAACGTGCGCATACCCACACATACGCAACTCTCGTGCACGCTGGATATATCACTGAAGAATCACGTGAGGCACTGGCACGCAAAGAAATCCTACCCACTCTCGCTCCACCGAGCACCCAAGACATACTGTTACTAATCTGGACCCATAAACGCTGGTTTGAGCGAGAGAATACTTCTTTTGAGGACCTAGTCCTGGACCCAGCCGGGGTGTGGCGCATGTCACTTACGAACGGCCCTCTTTCTTCGGAGATATTTGACCTCCAGCTGCTATGGCGGGAAGAGATACCGCGCGCCTTAGAGCGCTCAAATCTGCCGCTTGAAGACCGCGAGAGAATTTTGGCATGTATCAAAACTTTTGACAGAAATTGTGTAAGGGAGTACAACATTGCGGAAATCTCCAAGCTTTTCGAGCGTAACAGAAGATACCGTATGGCATCAGATGTACTTTTCGCCATTATGTTCCGGTACGGTATGCTCGTAGACCGCTTGCAAAAAGAATCTCCAGAGATGTCCGACGCGGAACGTCAAAACAAGATTGCGGAAGTTATACAAATAGCGGAAAAGTTTAACGTTACGCTTTCCTTTCAGCCGTATGGCAAAAAAACAAACCGTTGAATCCGGTGTCGCGCGCGTCTACGGCGGCCAACCATCGCTCCCGCGCGGGCGCATTGTGTCCGTTGAGTGCGACATCACGAAGGGCCTCCATGCCTTCTCCATCGTCGGATTGCCAGACAAGGCGGTTGAGGAATCGAAAGATCGCGTCGCCGCCGCGATAAAAAATACCCCGTCCTTCCAAGCCGATGACTTTGAGTCGCCAAAGAGAAGCAACAAGAAAATCGTTGTGTCGCTTGCGCCCGCGGAACTTAAAAAAGAAGGGGCGCTGTTTGACCTCCCCATCGCGCTCGCATTCTTGCTGGCCTCCGAACAGCTGGTGTTTGACCCGGCCGGAAAATTATTCGCGGGGGAGTTGTCGCTGAATGGAAACGTATGCCCCGTACGCGGCGCACTTTCTCTTGCCATCGCCGCTCGTGAAGCAAAATTCAAAGAATTATATGTTCCGGCAGAAAATGCGGACGAGGCCGCGCTTGTATCCGGTATTGCTATTTTTCCGGTCCGCACGCTCTCCGAGCTGGTGCGGCATTTTGCAAAAAAAGAAAAGTTTTCTCTGGCGCGCCACCTGGCGCAGAAGCGCAAACATGCTGAAAAAGAAGGTGGTGTACCTACTCTTGATGACATCCGCGGGCAAGAGAGCGCAAAGCGCGCTCTCCAAATCGCGGCGGCAGGACGGCACAACATTGCGCTCTACGGCCCGCCCGGCACCGGCAAAACAATGCTCGCGCGCGCGGCGGCGGCACTTCTGCCGCCACTCTCTGAAGAAGAAGTGCTTGAGGTTACCGCGATACATTCACTCGCAGGAGCGCTTCGCGCCCCTGCGGTATTCTTTGCACCATTTCGCTCGCCGCACCACACCTCCTCCTATGCCTCACTTATTGGTGGCGGCACCATACCGCACCCGGGAGAAGTAACGCTCGCTCACCGCGGTATTTTATTTGTAGATGAATTTCCTGAATTTCATCGCGATGTGGTGCAAGCGCTTCGCGAGCCGCTTGAAGACGGAAAGGTGTCGGTCTCGCGCGCGAAGGGCTCCGCCGTGTACCCGGCGCAGTTTATGCTCATCGCGGCCTTGAACCCGTGTCCGTGCGGACACGCGGGAACGCCGCGATGCGAGTGCATGCCGCACGTGGTAGAAAAATACCGACGGAAAATTTCCGGCCCTGTGGCAGACCGTATTGATATGTGGGTAACGGTGCCGGACATTCCGCCAGAGATGCTCTCTCAAAAAAGCAAGGGAGGTGGTGGTGAAGCGGACGCGGCGCGCGGACGCATAGCGGCCGCGCGCACTTTGCAAAACGAGCGCTTCAAAAAAGCGCCGCGTGTGTCCGTAAACGCCGAGATGAAACCGCGCGACATTGAGACATACGCGAAACTCACACAAAAAGCAGAGGACATTCTCGTCAGCTCGGCGCACTCCATGAAACTCTCCGCCCGCGGCTTTCACCGCACTATCAAAGTGGCGCGCACCGTTGCCGACCTTGTGGGAAGCGACACCATCGAGCCATCACACATGTTGGAAGCCCTCCAGTATAGAACCCGCGAACTGTAACTTACAAAACAAAAAGAGGTCCCCCGCGAGAGACCTCTCAAAAGATCCATCAAACCCCCTTAATGTCCTGCGCTCTTTGGTGCGGGCTCTATGTGAATTTTTCCGATGCTGCGGGATGTAACGTCCCGCAAAATCGGAAAGGTGCCGGGTTCACATTACCGAAGTAGAAGAAAACGGTAGCGTATCACACGCGTTTTCTAATCCCGTATGTATGTGTTGCATTACTTCAAGTGTCTGTTGAGAGCAGGAAGAAATATCTGCCACTGGTATATCGGTTTTTTTAGTGGCGAGATACGCTTCAACGACTGCCTGTTGTATTAACCCAAGATTGTGCATAACAATCGGGTATAAGTCCAGTTCCCTTCTAGCGGGAATTCCCGGCGCAACAGGATAAAAGAGGATTCGTTCATGTGACACCGCAGACACTGGGAGTAGCACGTTCATATAGAGCCACTTTCGGTTCACCGCCTGGTCCACAAAAATTCCTACACACACGGTGCATCCCCTGTTTGCGACAGGAAGTTGCTCCTCAAACTCGCCGCTTACTGGCACGAAAGCAACAAAAACACATGTTTGGTAGTCCTTTCCGTGTGTCGCGATATACTCTTCGGCACCCTCGAAAAACAATTTGAACCACTCCCCGCACTTTGCGAGCGGTACCGTCGTGTGTCGTCCGTCGTCTGAAAACATTGGCACGCTGACAACAGAGCTCTCTGCATACCCCATACGTGCAAAAACCTTTTTAATATGTGAGACGGCCAGACCGGCAGACGGATATGCCGTATCAGAAACAATAACCAGCACGGTGGGCATCTCTTTTTTGCTCGCCGCCTCTTCTGTTTGCGCTCCTGCGTCGCGCCCCGCGAGCGGGTATTCAGATACCATCATCACCGCTGGCTCCTTTCTTGGACTCTGTTCTATGACGCACTATGCGCTTCCACGCCAAAATACGCAACATATTGTACGGGTCCACCACATTTGGCACTCCTCAGCGGATAATGTCCTCACATGGTACTGGAGAGGCGCGAGCATTCCAAGCGATTCATG
>Ga0155795_121_pt1 | contig 15279 bp, 8 predicted proteins | sample RifCSPlowO2_01_FD_107449 | JGI IMG/M metagenome (GOLD analysis project Ga0155795, IMG submission 107449) | Candidatus Kaiserbacteria bacterium RIFCSPLOWO2_01_FULL_50_24 | reverse complement strand
TCCGCATGAATCGCTTGGAATGCTCGCGCCTCTCCAGTACCATGTGAGGACATTATCCGCTGAGGAGTGCCAAATGTGGTGGACCCGTACAAACTATTGCAAATTAACAAGAGGTATGCTACACTCTCTTGTGAGTGCCCACTCTGCGCAAGCAGATAGGATACTTCAGAAGAAAGTCGCGCAAGCTCCCGCCTTCGGCGGGGGTTTGTGTTTTTTGCACACTGCCCGAGCGCAGCTCGGGAAGGTGGAGCAAAAAACACAAACCGGCCGGAGTCCCGCGAAGGCGGGACGAGGCGGGCCCGAGGCACTTAGTCATTTGTCTGCTTCGCGCCAAATGACTTTAGTGACCGTGGGTTTGCGTTTTTATACCTTACCAAAGCGAAGCTTTGGAGGACATGTAAAAGGTGGTTTAAAGAAACTTTCGTCAGGTTGAATTATCCTCATATCGACTTCGTAAGTCGATATGGGATCGAGAGAGGGGCGAAAATAGCCGTTTTTGGCGCTAGGTAATTGCGTGAAAGGGAATAAATAATGGTGCTTTTATGCGCGCTTTTGATACCATAGCGCGATGGTGCAGAGGATCACACTTGGTTTTTTCGTTCTTCTTGCAGTAGGTATTGGCGCCGTTGTTTTCGTTGCTCCCGATACGGAGAGGAGTCCGGATTATGCGGCGTCTGTCTCTTCCGCTTCAGCTCGTCTCGACCGCGACTTGTCTGAGGTGCGATCGGTAGGCACTGATAACGCCGACGAGGTCTATATCCTCGGCGAACCGTCGGATGAAACGGATGAAAGTTCACTTTTTCAAACCGCGACTGCGTATGAGTGGCTCACTGTTTCGCGCATCGTGGACGGCGATACGTTTGTTGTGATCCGAAACGGTTCTCGAGAGACGGTGCGCATGATCGGTATAGATACGCCAGAGGTCGCTCATCCTCGCAAATCCGTCGAATGTTTCGGGCGCGAAGCGTCGGAGCGCGCCACCGCGCTTCTTTCGGGCGCACGCGTGCGTCTTGAATTGGATCCGACACAGGGAGAGCGTGACCGGCATGGGCGGATTCTCGCGTATGTTTTCTTGCGTGACGGGACGCTCGTAAACCGACTGCTTGTTGAAGAAGGTTATGCGCGCGAGTATACCTATAGGGCTCCATACGCGTATCAGACGAACTTTAGGGCGATGGAAGCGCGAGCGCGTTTCGGAGAAAAAGGTCTCTGGTCTTCCGCTTTTTGCCAGTAAACCTCACTCTTTGACCGCAGGGCTGTTCACCCCTGCGGCAAAGAAAACTCATAACCCTACGCGGAGCCAATACATTACAAAGGACTCTCCTTCGTCTATATGTATATGAAATTAAGACGAAGGAGAGTCCTTCGTCTAAAGTAAGGTGGCATAGCGGGTGATGTGGTTGGGGGACGGTTTTGTGTGGGGGTCAAGGTTGTTTGGGTGGTGGCTGATGGTAGGATGGGGCGAAATATGACAACGACGTGGTTTAAAAAGTGGTGGGTGATTGCGATTTTGGTGGTGGTGGTGGCGCTCTATGGGGCACTCGTTGTGTATCGGATATTCGCGATTGGCGCGGAGGAGAAAACGGCGGAAGCGGTGGAGAGAATCCATGGCATGGCGCTCACGATGGCAGATGTGACCGGCGAGAATTTACCGCCGAGGCCGGGCGCGGCCGAGGCGGTGGCAACCATTGCGGGAGTAGACGCGAACGAGAACGGCATCCGCGACGACGTGGAGCACGCTATTTTTGATAAGTATCCGGATGATATAAAAATCCGCGCGGCAATGTTGCAGTATGCGATGGCGTTGCAGATGGAGTTTACAGAGGTTGTGAATTCAGAAACCTTGGTGGCCGTGATACAGGAGCAGAGTCGAGGTTCATTGTGTATTTCTAATATGAATAAAAAAAACGAAATTATAGATTTTGTTTTGAATACAGAAACAAGACAGCAACATGTTGAGGAAGTGCGCAATAGGTACATGACCAGTTATTCGTTACCCACAGAAAAGGAATGCGATTTGGAATTATAATATCAGCCCTTTTCTTTCCAGTTTTCGTTTTTGCGGCATGTACGCAAAGCGGCGAATCTGTTGTTTATGTAAACGGGATATTTACGAGTAAGTTTGAGGCCCAGAATAATCTCGATAACTTGAGAGATGAGTTTAACAGTAGGGTTTCGAATTCGGGCACTCATTTCATCAACGGCTACAACCCCTCGCACCTCGGCGGAGCTGGGGACTCCATTCAATCGGTAACGCAGGCGCTCGGGCGGCCCGTGAGTAGCTTTGACCTAAAAACAATATTGATGCAGATACATCCTGAAGTGACGACGCAAAAAATTCTTCTCGTCGGGCACTCGCAAGGCACTTTTTATACCAACGAACTCTATGCGTATCTAACTCAAAACGGCGTGCCGGAGAAATCAATAACCGTATATAATATCGCCACGCCGGCGCACTTTGTTGCGGACGGCAACAAATATCTCACGTCTGCAAACGACAACCTCATAACGAAAGTGCGCGAATTGACGGCATCGGTCGGCGCGCGCGAGCCGCTTCCGTCCAATATACTCATTCCCCTCTCCAAACCGGAGACGGCGGAGCTCTGGCGCGGACACGCGATGAGCGGAGAATATCTTGTTGGCGCACCGCAGAGAATTGTGTCTGATATTTCTTCGGCACTTGATGCTCTCTCGTCGGAAGAAGTGCCCGTTTCCGAAGATGGCTGTTTTACGCCTCTCGACAAGACGCTCGGCTACAAAGCCGCACATCTTGCATACGCAGTCGGAGATCCGACGGCGACGGCTATTCGCTCCGGTGCTACGGCCGTCAACAACTCCGCAACATCTCTCGCGGGCGCTATTAAAAACACTTTTTCTTCCATAATCGGAAATAGAAGTCAGGCCGGGGCGGTGGCGCTCGCAGTTACAAACATCCCAGCGCCGCAGGCGTTGCTCGAGGAAGAAAACATTCCATCTACGCCCGTTGAAATTCAAAACGAAGCATCGCCTCGCGTAGAAACACCTTTTCCGATAACGCCAACGCCGCCGGAGTCGCCGCAGGAGGCTCCGGCAGAGCAGACGACACAACCGCTCGCGCCGCTGGAATCGCCCGCGACGGCCACAACGTCGCAGCCATCGCCAGAAACAGCTTCTATCATCGTCATATTGCAAACCGGCAGTCGTACTCAAAGTGTTCCAGCCAATGCCAGTGGAAACGGAGATGCAGAAGAACCGCCGCCTCTAGAACCAGAACCAGAACCGGAACCCGAGCCAGAACCGGAACCAGAACAGGAACCCGAGCCAGAACCAGAACCAGAACCAGAACCAGAACCCGAGCCAGTGCCTGAGGTAACACAACTTGCCGTCACTTCTCCACAAAACAACGCCATTTTCTCATCCGCCACGGTCCAGCTCAATGGCACTTCCACAGCTCTTGCGCTTGTAACAGCAATATATGGCATGACGACTGCAACCACCACGGCAAGCGACGCCGGCGATTGGTCGTTTTCTTTTGAATTGCCGGAAGGCGCAACCGAAATTTCTTTGAGCGCGCTTGCGGCGGATATGTTGGAGTCGGCAACAACAACTCGCTCGGTTGTTGTAGATATCACGCCGCCGGGCGTGCCGTCTGTTTCTATAACGGAATGTGCGCACTCTCTCTCCGATGATTTCTGCCTTGTGCCAACGACGAATGTTACGCTCGCGTGGGAAGGGGTGGACGGAGCTGCGCAGTATCAAATCGTGCTGAACGGCGCGTTAGGTGCGATTGAGATGGGGACGTCAACAACCGTGGCAGTAGCCGACCATGCAAGTAGTACGATTGCGCTCATTGCGCACGACAGCGCCGTCAATGTGTCTGCCACATCTACAGCAAGAGAAATGTTTGCATACACACAGCCGCTCGTGATTAACGAAATTGCATGGGCGGGGACCGACTTCTCCGTAAACGACGAATGGGTAGAACTAAAAAATCTCTCTCCATATACCATCACACTTTTTTCGCTTGCTCTGGAAGCGTCAGACGGCGCGCCGTACGTGCAACTATCCGGCACGGTGGGACCGACAGACGGCACGCTTGATTTGGATATGTATGTGATAGAGCGCGCCGCGTCGTCCGTTAATGGCACGACGTATGGCATCGTAGACGCGTTTGAGCTTCTCTCGCATTCCGGTGAGGAGCTCAAACTTGCGTGGTGGAGCGGCACAGCGACTACGACCATTGACCAAACTCCCGCGGTGGAAACATGCGGCGGCTGGTGCGCGGGTGAGAGTGCCGGCTCGATTGGCTTTGCTATGTTCCACGGCACGTCAACGGCGCGCATCTCCATGGAGCGAGTGCAGGGTGTCACAGACGGTATGCTCGCGGCAAGCTGGCAATCAAACGATACCTACACGACGAGCGGCTCCGACAGCGCGGGCAAGAAGATATACGGCACTCCGGGTCGTGAAAATAGCAAAGGGTGGCCGGAAGTCGGATGGTCGTGCGATTCGGATTACACTGCGATAACGAGCGGGCAATTCTATGTTCCACCGAACGCCGACTGCATATATTTCACCGGATTCATCAGCGAGAAAACAAAGCGTTTTGGCGCTCTTTATCAAGGAACGATTGGAAGCTCTACACCGCTAAGCGGATATTCATTCGACAAGGCGCGTGGCGGCAATATAGCGAAGGATGACACAGCGAGCATCCGAAGTCCGAATCCCACTCCCGCAGACGGCACGGAATTCTTTGCCGCGATATGGGAACAGCGCATCGGACCGAAAGTCAGCAGTGATACGACGCTCTTTGGCGAGTATTTCACAAGCGGCACTGAACCCCCGCACACGAATTTCCGCGTGATCTCGTGGGTGTATGGAACGGGTCAATAATCAGAAAGGTCCGATCTCTGAAATTAGAGACCTCTGGAGTTAGAATCTGGAATTAAACGACCTATCGCTTCGTGTTGTTGTTGCAAAAATTATGCTTTTTCAATACACTACACATCTGGGCCGACCGGCCCAGATGTGTAGTGTATGATTATGTGGCATATATGCGTTCGGATACTATTTAACACAAGGTAGAAGTTAATCCAAAATAAAAATACGAATAATATGGGAACTCAGGAAAAAGAATTAGTGTTGCGGCGGCGGAAAGGATATGTGCAGACCGCGCTTCTCGTCACGATTGCTCTAGCGGGCGTTCTACTTGTTACGGCAGCAGCGCCAAACGCGCTCCAGTTGTTTGGTGGGCTTGGGAGGAGGCGGAAACGTTTCGCAGATCAGTCTCGTTCCACCCTCTCTGCACTTGCTAAAAAAGGAGACGTGAGATTTGAAAATCGCGATGGCAAGAAATTCGTTCGCATTACCGAACAGGGTAAACGCACATTATCTCTCGCCCTATATAAAGAGCGTTTACGCATGTCAAAAAAACGCAAGTGGGATAAACGGTGGCGGTTCATTATTTTTGACATTCCGGAGAAAAGGAACAGCGCGCGCAAAAGGTTGCGATTACTTATGAGACAGTTTGGTTTTTTGCGAATTCAAGATAGCGTATGGGCGTATCCATACGATTGCGAGGAAGTGGTGGCGCTCGCAAAAGCAGAATTGCGCCTCGGCAAAGACGTGCTATACATGATCGTAGAAAGCGTTGAAAACGACAACTGGATGCGCCGGCACTTTGGCTTGCCGGAAAAGAATCGCCGCGTGGAAATAAAGGTGCCGGGAACATCTTTTGATATCCTTTCTATTTTGTACAAATAATCTGCTATTACATATATACATAATTATCCGTGTTAGTATGTTCGGATAAGGACCTGGCGTGGAGGGCGGCGGCACTCAAATTAGACTTTCTACATTTTGGAGCTCGTCCCCGCCCTCCACGGTGGGTCTTTTTCGTTTGGTGGGTGCGCATTATGTGAAAATACAAACACTACACATATGGGCCGACCGGCCCATATGTGTAGTGTGTTAGTAAGGTGTACGCGCATACAATTCTCTCTAAAACACGAAAGCAATGACGCAAAAGTAAGTGTTCGGGTTATCCACACATTTTTTATTAAAATATTTTTTGTTTGCGTTCGGTGCAATAATTAAAAAGTAAACCCCCACACCTATTGTGGCATAGTTTTGCGAGGAGAGTTGAACACTCGCGGGAAAACCGCAAAAGGCGCATCGTGAGGTTACAGAGATGCGCATTTAGAAAACAAGAGTGATGCCGCGATAGGTGTGGGGGTAAAACACATTTCGCGAATGAATAACTTTCGCAATGTGGGTCGATTTAGTAAATAGTGAGCGAAGCGAACATATTTATTTAACCCTGTTAAATCTTTTGTGAAGCAAAAGGCCGCGAAGCGGCATTTAACAGGGTCTAAGATTTTCTAAACTCGCTCCGCTCGTCAACAAAATCTAAGACTATGGCAAAGAAAAAGAAAGCAAAGAAAGGAGGCAAGAAAAAGCGCCGATAGTTTCGGTCTTTAGGAAAAACTCCCTCTGGGGAGTTTTTCTTTTTAATGATACGATTCAGCCGATGGTTGCGCTTTGGACAAAATGGTTTGGGGATGAAAATGCCGCCGCGCTGCGGCGTATTTTTCCTATTGTAAGCGCCGTAAATTCGTTTGAGTCCGGTTTTCAAGCGCTTTCCGACGAGGCGCTCAAAGCCAAGACCGAGGAATTTAAACAGCGGCTCCATAAAGGAGATACGCTTGACACGCTACTCCCGGAAGCATTCGCGCTCGTACGCGAGGCATCACGCCGCACGCTCGGTCAGCGGCATTTTGATGTTCAGCTTCTCGGTGGCGCGGCGCTCCATTCGCATAGCATTGCCGAAATGAGAACAGGAGAGGGGAAAACACTCGTTGCAACACTTCCCGCGTATTTGAATGCGCTCACAGGCAAAGGGGTCCACATTGTTACGGTGAATGATTATCTCTCACGGCGCGATGCCGTGTGGATGGGGCAAATTTATAATTTTCTAGGGTTGAGTGTGGGTGTGCTGAATCACGAAAGCTCTTTTTTATATGACCCAGCGCATGTTCCGAAAGAGGAGGTGGTTTCTGACGACGAAAAACGAGACGAGCTCGGCTCCTTTAAGGTCGTACACGAATTTTTGCGCTCGTGCTCGCGGCGGGAAGCGTACGCGGCCGATATCACCTATGGCACGAACAACGAGTTCGGTTTTGACTACCTGCGCGACAATCTTGAGTATGAAGCAAAAGATCTGCGCCAGCGTGAGCACTATTTTGCGATTGTAGACGAGGTTGACTCAATTTTGATTGACGAGGCACGTACGCCGCTCATCATATCCGCGCCCGTGTCTGATGCGGAAAATTTATACGACCGTTTTACCGAAATCGCACGTTCGTTGAATGTAGAAGAGGACTATGCGATAGACGAAAAACACAAACAAATAGCACTCACCGACAGCGGCATTGAAAAAGCACAAAAGGCGCTCGGTATAGAAAACATTTACACGGATGCCGGTATTAAATACGTACACCATTTGGAAATAGCCGTACGTGCCAAAGCAATATTCCACCGCGATAAAGAATATGTAGTGCAGGGTGGGCAGGTCGTCATTGTTGATGAGTTTACCGGGCGGCTCCAGCCGGGGCGCCGCTGGAGCGACGGCTTGCATCAGGCGATAGAAGCGAAAGAGGGCGTATCTATTCAGCAAGAGTCGCGTACGTTTGCTTCCATCACGTTCCAGAATTATTTTCGTCTCTACGATAAGCTCGCGGGCATGACGGGAACGGCGACCACAAGCGCGGAGGAGTTTTTTAAAGTATATGGTTTGGAAACGATTTCCATTCCCACAAACAAACCTTCAGCTAGGATTGACCACGACGATTATATTTTCCAAACCGAAAATGGAAAGATGCGCGCTATCGCGCGAGAAGTGAAGACGCGGTCTGATAGGGGCCAGCCCGTCTTGGTAGGCACGGCATCGGTGGAAAAAAATGAGCTTCTCTCGGCGCACTTTAAGCAGGAGGGGATACCGCACGAGCTCTTGAATGCGAAGAATCACGAGCGCGAAGGAGAGATAATCGCGCAGGCGGGGCGTAAGGGCGCGGTGACGATTGCGACCAACATGGCGGGGCGCGGTGTGGACATAAAACTCGGCGGGAATCCCGCGACCGAAGAAGAGGCCGAAGAAGTGAAAATCCTCGGCGGGTTATGTGTTTTCGGTACCGAGCGGCACGAGGCGCGGCGTATTGATAATCAGTTGCGTGGCCGCAGTGGACGCCAGGGGGACCCGGGCGAGACGCGCTTTTTCGTTTCGCTTGAGGATTCGCTCATGCGCGTGTTTGCCTCCGAGACGATAAAGAAGGTGATGGGCACGTTGAATCTTCCCGAAGATGAGCCGATACACACGGGCATGATTACGCGCGCGCTTGAGAAGGCGCAAAAGCGTATTGAGGAACTCAACTTTGACGCGCGTAAATATGTGCTCGCGTATGACGATGTATTGAATGTGCAGAGAAAAAGCATCTATGCGCGCCGCCGTACTATGCTCGTAGGAGATAACGCGGCGGTGGAGAAGGAAATAGCTCGCGTGGCTCTTCTCGAGTCGGCGCTTGGGCGGATCATTTCCGATAAGCGCATGGAACTTGGGGATGCGTTTTTACCGGCAGTTCGTCGTCTATTTCTGCAAGCAGCCGATTTTCTCTGGGTAGAGCACTTGGAAGCGATGGAGTATTTGCGCTCGTCGGTAAATTTGCGCGCATACGGCCAGCGTGATCCGCTTGTGGAATACAAAAAAGAAGGACTCCGCCTGTTTCAGGGAATGGAGAGTGCATATGTTAACTATGTGACACAGATACTGCCGAAGCTAGTGGTGCGTCCCGAGCAAAGTCAAGCCGCAACCGGGGTCGGCATCTTTCCGCGGCGCTCGCTCACACCAGCGCCTAGAAAGGAGTACGGTAGAAACGATAAAGTGAAGATAACCGATGGCAAAGAAACTCGCGAGATAAAGTACAAGAAGGCAGGGCCTCTCTTGGAGACAGGGGAGTGGAGGATAGTCGGATAGAAATTAAAAACTAAAACCGAAAAATGAAAAACGACAAGGAAAAATTACATGTACTATATAAACTCAAATGACAAAATCCAAATGACAAACAAAGCTCAAAATCCAAATGTCAAAAGAAAATACGACCTTGTGGAAAGAACCGCAAAGTTCGGTGAAGACATAATAGAATTTGCCAAGACCTTACCGAATACACCGATCAACAAGCCGCTCATCAGTCAGCTTATTCGAGCCGGTACGAGCATCGGTGCAAATTATATGGAGGCGGACGGAGCGGAGTCTAGGAAAGATTTTCGACACAAAATAGCTATTTGCAAGAAGGAATCCAAAGAGTCAACTCACTGGTTGCGCATGGTCGCTAAGGCGAATCCCGACAGGTCAGATGGCTGTCGAACGCTCTGGAAAGAAGCTCACGAGTTCGTACTAATATTTTCGTCCATTCTTCTTAAGAAGTAGGACCTTTATCCTTTTGGATTTTGAAATTTAGATTTGGTTTGACCTTTGGGCTTTGAAATTTGGATTTAGACATACTATAGTTATGAGTATGTCTAATTACGTCCCTACCATTGGTCTCGAGATCCACGCGGAGTTGAAGACGCGGACGAAGATGTTCTGCGACTCCAAGAACGATCCCGACGAGAAGCGTCCGAACGTGAATATCTGTCCGGTGTGTCTCGCGCATCCGGGGACGCTCCCCGTTGTCAATAGGGAAGCGGTGAAGCACGTGCTTCGCGTCGGCGCAGCACTCGGAGGGAAACTCGCCGATTACACGGAGTTTGACCGCAAGAACTATTTCTATCCCGACCTCCCCAAAGGGTACCAACTTTCGCAATATGAATACCCACTCGTTTCTGGAGGGGAGTTGAACAATGTCGCGCTTACGCGCGTCCACCTTGAAGAGGATACTGCGAGTTCACTTCACGACGATGCGACAGGCGCAACCCTCATCGACTACAATCGCGCGGGGGTGCCTTTAATGGAGCTTGTCACCGAGCCGGTCATAACAAGCGCAAAGCAAGCCGGAGATTTTGCGCGAGAACTGCAATTGTTGTTGCGCTATTTAGGTGCAAGTGAAGCGAACATGGAGAAGGGAGAAATGAGAGTCGAAGCGAACGTGAGCGTTCGCTTCGACAAATCCCAAATCCCAAATCCCAAATCCCAAACAAATCACAAATCACAAACAAATTCCAATGACCAAAATTCCAAACTGGGAACCAAAGTAGAGATTAAAAACCTGAATTCATTTCGTGCGATGGAAAGAGCGGTGGCGTATGAAATAAAACGACAAACGGAATTGTTGGAGCGCGGCGAGAGCGTCGTGCAGGAAACGCGCGGATGGGATGATGCGAAGCAAAAAACATTTACACAGCGCATGAAGGAGGGAAGTGCCGATTACCGATATTTTCCCGATCCCGATTTGCCGTCGCTTAAACTGTCTGAAATGCCCGATTTTGCTCCGGAAGAGCTGCGACGAGCGATGCCGGAGTTGCCGTGGGTGAGAAGGGGGCGCTATACGAAACTCGGCGTCAAAACAGAGGATGCGGCACTATTTACGAGTGATAGCCGATATGGAGACTTTTTTGACATAGTGTCTGCGGAGTTTGAAGGCGGGAAGCTGACCGCTTTGGCGGCAAACTACTTGGCGAACGACGTTGTAAGGATTATCCGAGATATTGAAGAGCGAGAAGCGAAATACAGACCCGAGATACCAATCTCGACACGAAGTTTCAAGGAAATAATACACATGGTCGGCGATAAGGAAATCTCGTCTCGAGTGGCAAAAGATCTTCTTTTGCGTGCAGTTACGGATGCCCGTAGCCCGCGCGAAATTGCGATAGAGGAGGGTATTCTCGGCGCAGTGAGTCAAGAAGATATATCGGCTATCGTAGACACCGTTTTAGAGCAAAATAGGGGCGTTGCAGAGGATTACAGAGCCGGAAAAGCGGCGGCGCTTCAGTATCTCGTTGGGCAGGGAATGAAGGCGGCGAAAGGCGCGGCTGATCCGGAGGCGCTTCGGGAGGCAATTCAGAAGCGACTATCCTAAATTGTTAAAGTTGGTTATTTTCACGGCAAGGCGAGGCCTTGCCGTGACATGCTCTAGAACTAACCAGGGGTCCGATATATACACACGGGAGCACAAAAAACACTAGCCCGCACGACTTTCGGTGGGATATACTTCTTTTATGGCAGAAGAAATCCAAATTTCGGGTAAAACATATATCTCGTCAAAACGAGCTGCTGAGATTCTAGGCTACGCACAAGATTATATAGGCCAACTCGCGCGCGGAGGATACGTTGATGCGCAACGCGTGGGTGGATTATGGTATGTAAATACCGATTCAATACTTGAACATAAGAAAAAGGCGGACGAGTATGTGCCGCAGCCGCCGCAGAGGCATATTCCCAAAGAATTGGAGTCCATAATTTCGCTTGACGGCAAAGAACATATCTCGGCCGCTCGAGCTTCTGAAATAACGGGCTATCATAGGGACTACGTCGGTCAGCTCGCGAGGGCGAAGCTGGTATCTTCACAGCAGGTTGGAAACCGTTGGTATGTTGACCGAAAAGAGCTTGTGGCGCATAAGGCCGAAAAAGACGCTCTGCTTGCCGCTGTGCAGAGCGAAGCGGTTGGGCTTAGAAAATCGCCGGAAACGGCTCCAGAAGCTCGTGAGGCGCGTGATGGTGGGCAGACATACTTCAGGTACACGTCGCATGAAGGAAAAGCACTTTTGCCGAATTTATTGGAACGCCAAAAGCCAGTTTACGAGGTGGGCGAGGCGCAAGAAAAAGAGGACGTCGAGCACAAGATTCCGATATACGTAAAAGCAATGCCTGTACAAAATTATCCGACAGTTACTCCGTATAAGAACCTAAATGTCCAAACGAGGAGAAATGTTCGCTCGTACGGAACTAATCTCCCTGGGGGTCTCACGGCCCTTACTATTTTTGCAGCTATTATCTTTGGTGCTGGAGCATATCTATTTTTCGGCACAACCTCCATCTCTATAGCCAATTTTTTGTCAAATGGGAATAACATTGTGAAAGAGTCAGACGGGATTCTGTTTTCAACGTTTTCAAACGTAGCGAGCGCGATATCCGGTTTTGCCGAACTTATGGAGCAATACTTGATACCGGAGCTTGAATACCGCTCCCGCTAGACGAGCCCGAATGGGGAAAATACGAATCTATGAATGACTGAATCCGAATGGGCCACTCCGAATCTACAAATGGCTACGGATAAGAATGCGGAGGAAGAATTCTAGCGTAATTTGATTAATTTTTGGCTTAAAACTGAATATCGGATTTCGGTGTCTTGGCAAGCAGTACGAATTATCCGAATATATAGAGAATCCGAATCTGCGAATGGCTACGAATACAATCTAACACCACGCTGCGGAATCGTTGGTAGGGCTTTTCTTGTGTCCTGGGGGCTTTTTGGCCTTACGAAAGCCTCGGAATCGGTTTCTCGGATTGTTTTTGTGCATATCGTTTTGCCGTGATTGCAGCGCCAACTGCGGTTATATCGACTTCATAAGTCTATATAAAAGCTTCACGGATAGATTATATCGACTTACGAAGTCGATAGTGGCCGGCGCTGTCAATCATCTGTCCTGTTATATCCGACCTCCAAAATGGCTTTGTGGTTATCCACAAAATTTGCAGACGTTTTTCGTTATGTGCACGAAATGTCTAGTAAAATATAAGTAAATCGGGTATCCGCACCTCCCTATGTCTGATGAAATTTTTTTCAATGGAGTACGTTTTATCTCCGCGCAGGAGGCGGGGGAAATTTCTAATTTTACGCGCGACTATGTTGCGCGTTTGTGTCGCGATGGACGTGTGCGCGGCCGGCGAGTCGGGAAAAATTGGTATGTTGACGAATCGGCACTTAAAGAATTTTTAGTACAGCAAGAATACGTAAAAGCTCGTCGGCGCGAGGAACTCGCGTCTGAGCGTGTGCAGGAATATCACGTTGCATTTCCTCTCCAAGTTTCTACATCAACATCCGTAAAGAATCGTGTCGGTGTTGAAATAACAAAATCAAAAGTTTCTGTTTCGGCAAGGAAAGTAATTTCCCCGCACACACACGCAGTCCAAGAAAAGTTGGCTTACGCGACGTTTGTAACTAATACAAAACTTGCTCGCGTATCAAAAAATATCACGCGCATTCCTGGCGCGCTTGATTCCGCGCTACATCAACACGCGGCATACGCGGTTTCTCCGGTTGTGGAGTTCGCACACAAATTCACCGCACTCACTATGGCGCTCATGATCACCTTCGGCACGTACGCATTTGTGGACCCGCAATCGGCTTCGTTCGCGCGCGATTCTATTTTGGATACCGGAGAGGCGATCGCGGAGAGGTACACGGAATTCACGCGCGGCGGCACATCGGCAGTACTCACGCGCGCGAACGCGCAGCTCGCGGCGGTGGCGCGCGACCCGGGAGGAATGTTTGAAACAACGACACGCGCGCTCGCGCTCGGCATCTCAAACTTTGCGCGCTCGCTCGCGCGCGACGTGAACGCGCGCATGGACACTTTCGTGTTTCAGGCTGCATTTCCCTTCGAGCTCTTACAATCGCGCGAACGCGCGGCGGTCGTGGTTGAAGTTGCTCCCCGAAAGCAAACGACGACTGCAACAACTCCCGACTCCACGGGTGCAAAATTCGCAACAACTCAAACAGTCGTTAACCAGCCGGTTATTGAGCGCATTATAGAAACAGAGCGCATCGTTAGCATGGGCGGCATAAGTGAAGAGATTCTCAACGCAAAAATACAACAACTGGACAAAAAACTTTCGGCGGAAATGTATTCGCTCACCTCAGCCAACACGACCATTATTAACAACACCTATGAGACACTCGGCGCCGTCGCGCGTGGCGATAACTTCCACGACATAAAAGTTACCGGCTCCGACTCCAAGTGGACCGGTGGCACAATCTCCGGCGCTTCCATCGCGGCGACCACGCTCACCGCAAGCGGGAACACAACGCTTTCCGGAAGTTTGAATGTAACCGGTTCGACTCAGCTTGCTTCGCTCACCGCAAGCGGCACTGCTACCTTCGGCACCGTCGTTCTCACCACTGCTTCAAGCACCAATGCGACATTCACCAACGCCACGACGACCAACGCGACTTCGACGAATATGTTTTCGTCTTCGCTTGTCGCGACTAATGCAACCACCACCAACCTCGCCATCACCACGCTCACCAACGCACTTCTCTCCACCAACGCCGACGGTTCCGTCGTCGCCACCTCCACACTCGCTTCCAGCTTCCTCTCGCTCACCGAGGGCTACACCCTCCGCGGTTCTTCAGGCGGCACGGCAGAGGCCACCTCCACGATTTTCCTTTCCACCGCATCAAACGTTGGTCTCGGCACCACTACTCCCAACTACGCACTCACCGTATCTGATACCGGAGCCCCACAGCTCTCCCTAGGCGACTCCACCAACCTCGCATGGACCTTCAGGAACTCCGGTGGCACCTTCTACATCGCCACCTCCACCTACTCCGCTACCTCTTCCTCCGCAGCGTTCAGCATCGACACCAACGGCATTACATCGGCAGGCGCCATCATACCCAAGGGTACCATCACCAACAACCTCGGCTCTTTCGACCTCGGCTCCTCGGCCGCGAGGTGGAACGCGCTCTGGGCGGGCACCGTAAACATCGGTACTTCCACTTGGTCTATCTCAAACGGAACGGATGGTCGTTTCTCCATCTTTGACGCCGCATCGGGCGGTGGCAACGAGCACCTCTCTATTCTCACGAGCGGCAACGTCGGCATCGGCACTACCTCACCCTTAGCTCAACTCACTGTCGCAACGCCAGCGGGTGCAACCGGTGGAACCACGAACCTCTTCTTGATCGCATCCTCAACCGCCACTGCCACCTCGACACTCTTCAGTGTAAACAACACCGGCTCAACGACACTCTTCCAGATCCCATCTTCACTATTGAAAACTAATTTAAGCGGCACCATTGTTGCTGCTGTCGCCGGCACCGACTACGTTGCGGGCTCAAGCTTCTTCGCCTTCCCCTTCACCGCTAACACCTACGCCGGTCAGACCGTGAACGCCACCTCAACCGGTCTCTGGCTCTCGGGGAGCCCACTCTCTCTCATCGCCTCCTCCACCTTCGCAACCTTCGCAACCACAACGAATGCGACAACAACCAACCTCGCGATCTCCGGCATCACCTCCGCCATTCCTCTCGCCGCCGCGGACGGCTCGCTCGGTGAGTACGCCGGCTCATCCTGCACCAACCAGTT
>Ga0155795_101_pt1 | contig 17782 bp, 21 predicted proteins | sample RifCSPlowO2_01_FD_107449 | JGI IMG/M metagenome (GOLD analysis project Ga0155795, IMG submission 107449) | Candidatus Kaiserbacteria bacterium RIFCSPLOWO2_01_FULL_50_24 | reverse complement strand
GCGCGGCGCACGACTTGGCCAACATTTCTTAACCGGCACCTGGGCGGCAAAGAAACTTGTGGAAGCCGCCGACATCCGCGCGACTGACACCGTGCTTGAAATAGGCCCGGGGCGCGGCGCACTCACGCAAGAACTCCTTGCCGCCGGAGCGCGCGTTATAGCCGTAGAAAAAGACCTCGCCCTTGTTGAGATGCTAAAAGAAACGCTTGCGAAAGAGATTTTATCTGGGCAACTTCAACTCATTCAAGACGACATTCGCAACTTCGACCCTAGAAGCTGTCAGCTAGAAGCTAGAAGCTATGTAGTAGCGGCTAACATCCCCTACTACATTACCGGAGAAATTATCCGACAATTTTTAACCGCGCGCGCACAGCCGCACACGGTGGCACTCCTCGTGCAAAAAGAGGTTGCCGAGCGCATTATTGCGCGTGATAAAAAAGAGAGCATCTTGTCGCTCTCTGTTAAATGTTACGGCGAGCCGTCTATCGCGGCAAAGGTTTCTCGAGGAAACTTTTCTCCACCGCCGTCGGTGGACTCGGCAATTCTTGTGATAAAAAATATTTCTCGCGAGTTTTTTACGGATACGGACGAGAAAAAGTTTTTTGATATTGTGCGCGCCGGATTTTCGTCCAAAAGAAAGTTTCTTATCGGAAATATCGCAAAAAAGTTTGGCCGCGAACGCGCGGAAAGCGCGTTCGCGGCCTTCCGACTTCCCGAAAACGCCCGCGCCGAGGACGTACTTCTTCAGAAATGGAAATGTTTGGTCCAATCCCTTGACTAAACGATCGCTTCAACTATATTTCCAGGTAGTAAAGAAGAGGAGAAACTGATGAAAAACTTCAGGATGCTTGCTACTTCTGTACTTACTACTTGCGCGTTGGCGCTATCGTCAGGTGCTATCGCGAACGCCGCTGCGCAACAGACGCCAACCATACAAGAGATTAGAGAGTGTATTTTATTGAGTGACGCAGTGTCCGAGACTAAGGAATACGTAGAATCCTTAGTCGAAGTAGTTGTGCCACTATCTGTTCTAATCTCTGAAGGTATCACCGGAAAAAACTATCCGATGAGGAAAAAGAAGAAATGAGGGAAAGTGCTAGACAAGATTTAACCTCTGAAATTCTGACGACGATGGCCACTGGATATCGCATAGTTGAGAGCGAAGACGATTGCCCCGCGGGAATGAAGATGTTTTACCCGTCGCGTGAATAGAAAATGTACAGTAGTCCGACCTCGTCACATCGAGGTCGGCTTTTTCTTTTTGTCGGGCACTCGTTTGGTGTACTATGCCCCGCATGTGGAAATGGGCGCGCGAACATGCGCATGTCACTCTGATACTCGTGCTTGTGGCAGTTTCCGCCATCGTGTGGAGCGCTGTTTGGCGCGAGAGTAGTAAAGTACTCACGGTTTCTTTCCTCAACGTAGGGCAGGGCGACGCGATTTTTATTGAAACACCTTCCGGAGCGCAAATGCTGGTGGACGGCGGAAAAAATCGCGCTGTTTTACGCGAGCTTTCGCGTGTTAGCTCCTGGTACGACCGCACGATTGATGTCGCTGTGGCAACGCATCCCGACCAAGACCACATTGGTGGCCTTGTGGACGTGCTGGAGCGATACCGAGTGAATACCGTGATTGAATCCGGTGTTCTTGACAACGGAGCGGGTATCACCGCATTTGAGAAGGCGGTTGCGGAAGAGAATGTGCGCCCCGTTAGAGGCCGCGCCTCTAACGGGGCGCGCCGCCACATAGCAACACGCGGCGATGTTATTGATTTTGGCGATGGCGTATATTTTGAAATTCTGTTTCCGGACCGTGCCGTTCCTGGACTTGAAACGAACACCGCTTCCGTTATCGGCCGACTTGTTTACGGCAATACGTCGTTTATGCTTACGGGCGACTCACCACAGACGATTGAGGAGTATCTGGTCCGAATTGGAACTGAGCGCCTGCCGGCGCAGGTTCTTAAGGTGGGCCACCACGGCTCCAAAACCTCATCGTCCCCTTTATTTTTGGGATACGTCAATCCAAATTTTGCAGTGTACTCACGCGGTTGCGACAACTCGTACGGCCACCCTCATGCAGATGTCGTGGCACTCTTCAAACAGTTTGAAATTGAAACATTTGACACCTGCACCGACGGCACCATCACGTTCGTCTCCGATGGACAAACGGTAGGGTTACGATGAACTGCCTTGAAAAAACAAGAAGCGTAGCGTCTAGCACTCCTTTCGCTTAATTTTATACGCAGAACGAGACGCATGAGTGACAGGGCGCGAGGCGTACTTGTTGGTACGGCGAGCGTTATGCCGCGAAATGCAATGAAGTTATGTGGCAAAATTAAGTGAAAGCTCCACTAGGATACCAAGCCCGCTTTCTTCAGCGTTATATAGGCGCCTTCCCGCACCAAAAACCTCCATCACGAAAGTCGGTTTTGGTGCGGGACTTCGGCTCTCTACGCTGACATTCCGAGTGTACAGAGACAGCTCGTCACTTTACTAACCCCGCCAACTTCAACGTTTGATAGGCGCCTCGCTTTTTCATTGTTTTAAGCCCCCTTGCAGAAACGGTAACGATAATTTTTCTGTTGAGTTCCGGAAGAAAGACGGTTTTCTTTTGCAAATTAACCTGCCGGCGGCGCTTTCCGGTCGGGTTAAACTTTGTTGCGCGAACACGATTAGAGTACCCACCACCTACGCGGCTCTTTTTCCCCGTAATCAAACACTCTTTCGCCATGGTTGAATGATGCTATCATTCACGCACAGCGTATGCAAGGAATATTTTTTGCCATACTTATATTCTCCATAATCCTCCACGAGGTTTCCCACGGCTATATTGCGGAAAAATTGGGCGACAAGACCGCGAGACTGGCGGGTAGAATCACGCTAAATCCGCTCGTGCATATTGATATGCTCGGCTCAATTATTCTTCCGGTTATCGCAATACTCGCGCCCGGTGGCTTTCTTTTCGGCTGGGCGAAGCCGGTTCCTTACAATCCATACAACTTCACGAAGATGCGGCGGCTGGGAGAGGCAATAGTCGCTGGAGCGGGGCCGGCAACAAATTTCGCACTGGCACTCATGTTCGCGCTGTTTGCTCGCCTTTGGGGCGACCCGACCTTTACGTCCATTTGCTTTATCGGTGTACTCGCGAACCTGTGGCTCGGATGTCTTAACCTTATACCAATCCCCCCCTTGGACGGCTCCAAGGTGCTTGGCGCGCTCTTGCCAAGCGGCCTGTCATACCGCTATGAAATGTGGCGAGCGCGGATGGAACACAACCCATTTCTCGGTTTCGGCATCATTATCGCCCTTGTTCTTCTTTTCGGAGGCACAGTTTCCAGCTTTTTCTTCAACGTCGCACACCTACTCATCGGTGCATAGCTGAAACCAAAGAGTGCAACGACCATGATTTTCGCTACCCTGTTAAATCCCGCCCAGCGTGGCCGTGGCGGGACGGCTTGAATTTACTCAAAAGATGTATATAGTGTAGCGACCTTGAGATAGTTGAGTTCTTTTAGTGGTCAGACATCTATTTCAAGCCGTATTTAACAGGGTCTAAGATTTGCTAAGCTCACTGCGTTCGTTAATCAAATCTAAGATGAGCACGATTAATCAGCTTGTCAGACGAGGGCGCCAGAAAAAGACGTGGCGCACGAAAACCGTGGCACTCGGACGCGGCTTCAATACGATTAAAAATCGTCCGAGCTACTTCTACTCACCTTTCAAGCGAGGCGTATGCACTCGTGTAACCACGAAAACGCCGCGCAAACCGAACTCGGCTATCCGAAAAATAGCTCGCGTGCGTCTTACCAACGGAATGGAAATAACTGCGTACATTCCGGGCGAGGGTCACAACCTACAGGAGCACTCGGTCGTCCTCGTGCGCGGTGGCCGCGTCAAGGACATCGGCCTACGCTACACCATCGTGCGCGGCAAGCTGGATGCGACAGGCGTTGAGAAACGCCACCGCGGTCGCTCGCGTTATGGAGCAAAGAAATCTAAAGCCGCTAAGTAGCTTTCAGGTTTCAGCTGTCAGCTTTCAGAAAATACAAAATACTAGATACTATATACAAATAAACCATGAGACGACCGATCAAAAGACGAAATGTGCCACATCCGGACGAAGTGTACGGCTCTGTCAAAGTATCTAAGCTCATCAATTACGTGATGGAGCGCGGCAAGAAGGACACCGCGCGGAAGATTGTCTACCAGGTGATGGAGGATCTGAAGAAAGAGGGCGAGCCAGTCGCTGTTTTAGAGCAGGCCATTGAAAACGCAAGCCCTTCGGTAGAGGTGCGCTCACGGCGCGTTGGCGGCGCCAACTACCAAGTACCGCGAGAAGTACGGCCAGAGCGCCGTCTCGCCTTGGGACTCCGCTGGATGGTGCAGGCGGCAGAAGGGACGAAGGGAAAGCCGATGAACGAATCGCTTCTAAACGAAATCAAGGCCGCATATAAAGGAGAGGGTGTCGCCGTCAGCAAAAAAGAGACAACGCACCGTATGGCGGAAGCCAATAAAGCATTCGCGCATTTCGCTTGGTAAAAACGGACCGCCAGTCGATCCCCGCGCACAAACGCGGGGATCGACTGGCGCATACCAGTAAAAGGCAAGTGTTTGTCACTAGGGAGTATACGACACGGACACCGTAGACGCACAAGGAACACTTGTTTTCTTGTGAGATATCTTCCTTCGTCTAAAAAGCCGCTTTGGGAGAGCGGTTTTTTATTGGCGTGTAAATACCCCATAACTTGGTTCCACTGAGGTCACCACTCGAAGTGCCCCGCGGATCGACGGGCGGCTTGTTTTATTGGTGTGCAATACCATGTGGAGTCGGTACTCCGACCCACGGGGAGGCACACTACATTCGAATGGGCGGTAGCTCATTGTCGGAATGAGTCGGTTTACAACAATTCCATGGAATAGTTGTAGGAAGCAAAGCGGACAAGAGAATATAGAACCAGCGAAGCGAGCCTCGAAGTATTAGAGAGAGTGTGACATCCTCTGTTTAGGCGAGAAAATACAGTTTTTCAGATATTCCGCTGTGCCGAAGGATTCGCGCGTAGTCGTTTAATAGAAATCGGCTCATTCGTTTCTACGTCCAAACCGTAGGTACCCACGTCCATGCGCGTGAGTGCGTTAGTTACGTCTTTGTAGCGCCGCTCCAGTTCTTCTACAAGCGAAACATTCGTTGCCAACTCCTCCATTCTGTCTGCAGCATCTTCCGGCTCACTGTCCGTCTCTTCTTCAAATCCTTTTGGTGTGCCGCTCCAATCGTTGCCGACCTTGCGCCCGTGTGCAGCCAAACTTTCCTCAAGCGTCATTTTCTCCGCCTCAAGCAGTTCTCGCAACTCTTTCAGTTCTTGTTCATTTAATGTCATAGACAGTATCGTACACCATCGGCTGTGTGCGTACAACAGCAGCATCACAGTAGCATCATAGTCGTGAGTTTGTTGAAAATCGATGCAGTGCGCGATTTTCACCAAACTCATAGTCGTCGCTCTGCCCGGAGGCGCGAAAGTACTTCCGTAAACGAATAGGTGCTTTCCGCGACGATGAGAATGTTCCGCGTGGGAAACGAGTAGTAAAGCTGGATAGTGCTCTCATCGTCTCGAAGCGCGCGTACATCGTAATTACGGATTACCAAATCTTCAAATGGTCGCTGTACTAAAAGGCCATTTTCATCCAGTATGAACGGCGACACGGGGGTGAAAATGGGCGACAAATCTGCATTTATATTTTTCTCCCACGCTAACATGGCCGCAAACGCGCGCTCGTATGAGGTAACGGATGCCACAAAAACTGGCACATTTTCGTCTACCACATGTATCCCGAAGAAAAATTCCTTACCGAGTGAGCGCGTGAGGTCATTCGGCGCGGGAATACCGAGTGCGTTAAAAAATTCCGCAAGTGTTGCGGGGCGATCCTCCGTCACGCCATCCACTTGCACTGACACAATCGGCATCACGCGCGTCATAGCGCCGAGCGTCAGTTGTGTAAACGAGCGTAGAGCGGAAAGGTTTCGTTTCACCTCTCCAAACGGTTGCTTGTCTAACGGGAATAATGTGGTCTGTTCAGAAAATATAATCGCACTCGGCAAAGGAGTGGAGCGCGCCGATTGGCTTTTCGTAACTATGTAGACACCGAAAAGGGCGAACAGTCCCAATATGGTTAACAAAAACGCCAAGAGAAGTTTTTTCTGCGAGCGGCCCGAATGTATAGGATCTGCGGCGAGCACTTTGTCGCGCTTGTGTTTCTTTTCTTCCTCCAGCGCAACCGCATGCACAAGAGAAACTTTTTTGTTCCTCACAATCCCCTGCAAATCTTCTTTGAGCGTGCGGAAAGACGAGAGTGTATTACTTTTTTGCAGTGCTTCACCTGTTTTCGCTTCGACTAGAGAAGAGGGCGGGGCGCCGCCCAGAGTGGCTCTGTCCGGCGGGGTGACCACTTTTGGCAACGGCACGGCCGTGACCTGTGATGTTGTCGGTTTTACGCGTGCCTGAAGAGTGGTGGGCGGAAACGCGGGAGGAGATGTTGGTGACTGTGTTGGGATGGGCGTTGGTTTTGTTGGAAGTGGGTGCGTTTGCAGCGTTGGCGTTATTCTGGTCGTAGGAGGTAGATCTCTCGGTAGTGGTGGAGGGGCTTCGGATTTTGTCACCAAGGGTTTTTGTGCCGCTGCCATCGGCGGCTCCACTCTAGAACTCTCTGTTGGCACAGGAGTCGCGGTCAAAGTCGGAGCTGGTATCGTCGGCGGAGGCGATTGTGCGAGTGTCTTTTCGGTGGGTAGCCGCGGCGTGTATGCTTTCGGCGACATCGGCACCGTAGTGGCACGAGCAGGCATTGGCATTGTCGGTTTTGGTAGCTCGGGCACTTGCTTCACGATGGTATCATTCGCCCCATCGGACAGAGCCACTCTGGGCGGCGCCCCGCTAGAGACCCGAGCCAAAGATTCGACAGCCCTAACGTCGTGTTGGGGCTTGCCTATAACAGTGTCCGATAACGCCACAGCCACCGCCTGCGTGTCAAATGTCAGCTTTGTTCCTTTAGATGCAGACGACGATTTCCCCGCCGGCAATTTCACCTCCAAGAGTATTTTTTGAATGTCATTCTCTATGCCGTGCCCGTTCTGCGGCGTGCCCGTAGTAGGACGCGTGTCAGAAGCGCCTGTTGCGCCGTTCGTTCCCATGTTTTGCTCGTCCATAATTTCCACCGCCTCCCTCGGATGGCGCGATACCTTTCCGCGCCGCAAACTCCGGGTCTGCTGCTTTTATAGAGAGATTATACCGCCCTTTCTCGTCAATTTCCTTCAAGACCACTGGGACAACATCGCCAACTTTCAGCGCATCAGAAATTCTATCAATGCGAAAGGGCGCAACCTCGGAAACATGCACCAACCCTTCGGTGTTAGGACCGATTTTTACGAACGCGCCAAAATCCATCATGCGCGTCACCTCTCCATCAAAGCGCTCGCCCACCTGGTACTCGCGCGTAAGGTCGGTAATTTCTTTGAGTGCCGCCTCGGCAGTACCAAGCTTGCCGGTAATAAAGATTGTGCCGTCTTCTTCTATCGAGATGTCATCGCACTTGGTGCTGTCCTTGATGCCATTTATTGTTTTGCCACCAGGGCCGATGACGAGACCGATCTGGTCCACCTGCACGTGTGTTGTGAGGATTTTAGGCGCACGCGGCGAAATATCGGCGCGCGGCGCAGATATTTCCTTTGTGATGACTTCAAGAATTTGGAGGCGCGCTTTCTTTGCTTGCTCAAACGCCTCATTGAGAACTTTAAGCGGAACACCGTCTACCTTCACATCCATCTGAACGCCGGTGATGCCCTCGCTCGTACCGGCAACCTTGAAATCCATATCGCCGTGGTGGTCTTCCGGCCCTTGAATGTCGGTCAACACTTTGTACACACCCGCTTCTGCGTCGCTCATCATGCCCATCGCGATTCCTGCAACCGGTCGCGTAATGGGAACGCCCGCATCCATGAGCGCGATGGTTCCCGCGCACACGCTCGCCATTGAGGTAGAGCCGTTAGAGGCGAGACAATCGGCAACAATGCGCACCGTGTAGGGAAATGTTTCCTTTGGCGGCAAGACCGCGCGAAGAGATTTTTCCGCAAGCGCGCCGTGTCCTATCTGTCGCCGATTAAAGCCGCCCACGCGTCCCGCCTCCCCCACCGAAAAAGGTGGAAAATTATAGTGGAGCATGAAGGTCTTTTTCTTGTCTTGGAATTCTATCGTGTCCACGAGGAGTGAATCGCCCGGACCGCCGAGTGTTACCGCCGCCAAAACGTGCGTCTGTCCGCGATAAAATAGCCCCGTGCCGTGAATGATCGGAGAAATGCCGCCTGCCTGGGCAAAGAGGTGGCGGATTTCATCAAGCGCTCTGCCGTCCACGCGCCTCCCCTCTTTTATCGCAAGCTCGTGCACATATTCGTCCATTTTTTGTTCAAAGTGACCATCGGCAGTGTGTGGTTTTTCGTCGGGAAGTTTTTCTGCAACGTGTGCCATCCATTCACTCTTGAGACCGTTTATACCACGCTTGTCTGTTTTGCCTGCCCCGTTAGCTTGTCGTTCGGGGCCGCCAAGACCTGCAAGTTTTGGTGCGACAAACGTTTCAAAAAGGGCAGAAATTTCCGAACTAACAGACGGCACCGTGAATTTTTGTTTTACGGCACCGCGTTCCGCGACAATCTCTTTTTGCCACGCCTGAATTTTCTCTATTTCTTCAGAGGCGCGCAGAAGGCCTGCGCTAACGACGTTTTCGGATACTTCGCGCGCGTTCACTTCTATCATGTTTACCATTCCGTCACGCCCGGAGACCGTCAAATCCATGCGTGCCTTAGGCGGAAGCTCGTCTTGCCGCTGTCCATATGTCGGGTTCACGATAAAGTCGTCTTTTTCCGCTTCAACGCCGATGCGAACCGCCGATACCGGCCCATTCCACGGAATGTCGGATGTGGCGAGCGCAAGCGATGCCGCGTTCACGGCGAGAATGTCGGTGTCGTAGTCCTCAATAGAGATAACAGAGATGACAACCTGCACTTCGCGCTTCAATCCTTTCGGAAAGAGCGGCCGAATGGTGCGATCTACGATGCGCCCCGAAAGAACCGCTTCATCGCTGGGTCTTCCCTCGCGGCGCACGAATCGTGAGCCGAGGATTGCTCCCACCGCATAAAATTTCTCCTCATACTCAACCGTGAGTGGGAAGTAATCCTTGTCGGTCTGCCCGCCCATAACGGCCGTGGCAAGAACTGCCGAGTTCCCGTAGCGCAATAAGACCGACCCGTTCGCCTGGTCCGCCCAGTCGTTAAATTCTGCGGTTAATGTTTTTCCCCCTATCTCTAGGGAATATTCTTTCTTTTCCATTTCGTCTTTGGTGACGAATAGACCTGCCCCGTAGTGAGTCCAGCGATTTCCCGCGGTCTGCTCAATTCCTGATTGTGGTGCCCGACCCCTCGGACAACGTAATCAAAAATTGAGGACTCTACTGCGGGGTTTCAGCAAACTGCTACAGAATAACTCTAACTCGTCACGATTATACTAATACCAAAAACATATCATGCCTCGCAGTGTTTGACAAATATACACTCTCATAGTATGTTTGCGGAAGTTGACGAAGGAAAAGGAGAATCTCATGCGGACCTATTGGCTTGTGCGTTGGGTCGGTGTAATGATGTGCACCGCGGCGGTGTTACTTATGTTTAACTTTGGAAGTTCTACTGATAGTGCCCTTGCTTATGTTACGCTCTTATTCTTTGCTATTCTGTCGGCATTCCTCCCGTGGCTTTTGGGCTCCCTGACTGTACTTTTCGGACTATTTGTTATCTGGATTCCGATTTATGACCCATCGCTGACGTTTTTCGAACCGACAATGACCGCGTCAGCGCTCACAGCATTCGGAATGAGCATAGTTCTCGCGGGGAACGGAGGAAGTCTTCTGGGCAACAAAGAGTTCGAAGAGTTCAAAGAGGTTTCTCCGGCATTCATTAATTGGTTCGTATGTGCGCCCATCGCGGCCATGCCGTTTGCCCTTGTCGCGTGGGCAGCCGATTCTGCCACGTGGTTCATCGCAGGAATGATCGTCGTCGGACTGCTTGTTCCGCTTCTCATGGCGTTGTGGTACCTAATTAACTTCCCACGACTAAGCACAGCGCTGAGGAAAACAACAGCATAGACCCGTTGCGCCCAGTCGTAGTTTTGAAAACTATGGCTGGGCGCTTTGTTTTTGCTATACTCACTTCAATGAAACAAGTCTTCTTAATCCATGGCGGAGATTCGTTTGGCAGAAGAGAGGAACTATTACAATTTTTAAGAGACCGGCAGATTGACGACCCGACTGTAGAGGCGCCGAAATTTTGGAGTAAAAAATTGGCAAGCGACTTGGGACCGGAGTTTCAGGTGATTACTCCTTCTATGCCGAATAAGTGGAATGCGACATATGAAGAGTGGTCAATCTGGATGGAAAAACACATTCCGTATCTTAAAGACGGCTGTATATTCATCGGTTGGTCGCTCGGCGCGAATTTTATTGCAAAATATCTGGCGGAGCACGAAATCCTTATTTCCATCAAAGCGCTTCACCTTGTCGCCGGTGTTTGGAGCGCACCGCAGGGGTTTTCTCTTCTAAACGCGCCTCTTGAGCGATTGTGTAAAACTATTCCCAAAATTACGATATACCACTCCTCTGACGACACCGTGGTGCCCTTGAAGGATGCCGAAAAATACGCCGCGGCAATTCCTTGTGCTACCCTTGTATTGCTGGAAAACCGCGGACACTTTTTGCAAGAAGAATTCCCCGAGCTTCTGGAGAGATTACGAAAAAGTTGACACTACTATCCTAAAGTATATACTTTGGCATATGAATACAAAGACGATGATGAGCATAAAGGTGGACAAGAAGCTAAAAAAAGCCGCGGCGGCAACGGCCGAGCGCGTTGGTTTGCCGCTTGGAACCGTGATAAACGGTTTTTTACGCAATTTCGTCAGTGAACAGCGCATAGAATTCTCCGCGCCGCTTGTTCCAAATGCAAAAACACGCAAAGTTATAGAAGAGTCACGGCGAGAATTTGCGGCCGGAAAAGCATATGGTCCGTTTAAGAGTATTGAGGAAATGTTTGAGTCGCTCGAACGATAGTGTATGCATATTCACTACTCGAGCCGTTTCCGCAAGCAGTATAAGAAACTACCTAAAAAGATAAGTGAAAAGACGCTAGAACGAATTCGTATCTTTGTTTACAACGAATTTCATCCAACGCTTGATAACCACTCTCTTCATGGCACATACGCCGGATGTCGTAGCATTAACATTACCGGCGACCTTCGCTTAATCTATGAGAAATACTCGGACGGTTCTTTGAACTTCATAGCCATAGGCGCCCATTCGCAACTGTTCAGATAATTCCCCGAGCTTCTGGAGAGATTACGTCAATCATAGAGGCGACACCTCTACGACCTCATATTTTTTTGCATTCCCCACCTTACGGGAGCCCCGCACCAGACTTTGGCTTCGTCGGTATCAATAATAGTACCCTGGCGCGTCCCGACAAAAGAAAGCCAAAGTTGGTTCATGGGCAGGCCCACTATTCAACATCTAACGTCTTCTCCGCCTCGCGTTCTTGCGACGGCGGACGGCGCGTGCCTGCCCCGCGTGCGCCAACCCCGCGATAGTTGATAAGATATTTTTTCGGATCTTCGTCCAAATCCAAAAAGTGATCGGTGGTTTCCTTGAGGCGACCAGATGTGGAACGCCCAAACGATGCCACCTCCACCTGACAACCCGAATGTGTCTGCAAGTATTCAACAAGGGGCACGAAGTCGCCGTCGCCGGTTACAAGCACGATAGTATCTAGTTTCGGCGCGGCGGTAATCGCATCTACCGCGAGCCCCACGTCCCAATCGGCTTTTTTAGCGCCGCCGAAAAACACTTGGAGGTCTTTGGTGCGCGTTTCAATGCCTATCTTTGCGAGCGCATCAAAAAATGCGCCTTCTTCCGCTGTTTCCGTCGTTACCACATACGCACGCGCGCGTATAAGGCTCCGTCCGGAAACACAATCTTTGAGGACGTTCCCGAAATTCACGCGTGCGTGATACAAATTTTTCGCGCTGTGATACAGGTTTTGCGTATCAATAAAAACACCGACACGCTGATCTGGATGTTTGATGATGGCCATAATAAATAGCTACTAGGGACTAGCTTTCAGGTGCTAGCCAAATTATAAAAATAAAAACGTCTGCCTACTAACGGTATCTTACCGCTACAAGCTACAAGCTACAAGCTATTTCTTCAATCCAAGCTTCTTTGTGAGGGCGCTGTAGGAGCGCCTGTTGGTCTCTTGAAGATACTGCAAATGACGACGACGATCTGCTACAAGCCCCAAAAGCCCGCGGCGCGAGTGCTTGTCTTTGCGATTTTTATCCAAGTGTGCCGAAAGTTCCTTAATTCTCCGTGTTAAAATGGCAACCTGCACTTCCGGAGAGCCAGTGTCCGTGTCGTGTCGCTTTCCCTTCTCAATTTCGCCTTGTTTCTTGCGCTTTGTCAGCATTTTTTAATGATATCATGATATGCCCAAAAACGCAAGGGGAGCGCTCGCTTGGCGGTATTGCCCCTCGAAAGGCACGCATAATTTTCTGCTGAAAATTTGCTCTGCTCGCGCCGTCGCGCTGCGCAAGACCTTCTCAGAGCAACGCCGCCTACGCTCGCTAAGGGTGGTAAATGCAATATGCTCCGGTGCGCCCTTTTCAACCCACTACCCACGATGTGTTTTGCATCCACCACCTTAGCGGAGGAGGCACACCCATTTGGGAGACTTAACCGTAGCGGAGTCCCTTGCCACTTTTGCAAGCAAAAGTGGCAAGGGACGTGAGCGGTCTCCCAAATGGGTGTGCCTCCGGAGCGCCCCCCCCTGTATTTGCATCCCACCACCTAGAGCGGAGGAGAGGGCGACTTTTGCCTCGAGAGAACCCAGCACCAGTGCAAGCACGGTGCGGGGCATGCATCGCGCAGTAGATTTGCTAGCTACCAAAACGTTGACGCAGTAGTGATATCTCCCAAACGATTGAACCGTATGTCGTTCGGGGCGAGGCAAAAGTCGCCCTTGACGGAGCGTCCCCGCTACTCCTGCGGCACATCAGACACCTCAATAAGTTGCACTGAAAATACTAGCGTTGAATTTGCGGGAATCACCACGTTGCCTTCGGTATCCTGCACACCCTGTACGCCGTATCCAAGAGACGGCGGAATAATGAAAACTCTCTCTCCTCCCTCGCGCATTCCGTTTACGCCGACCTGAAAACCTGGAATGATACCCTGCGCGCCGAGCACAAATACGAGCGGCTGGTTGTCGTGCGCGGCGGAACTATCAAACACCGTGCCGTCTTCGAGCCGCCCTTCATACAGAATTGAAACCTGCTTGCCGGGCTCTGCGACATCTCCCGTGCCCACCGTGATGTCCTGCGCCTGCACAAGCTCGTTTGCCCCCTCCGTCGACACTTCAGCCGTTTCTCCTACGCCGTTCCATGCCTGCCAACCAAAATATCCGCCAATAAAAATTAGGATAATGACGAGACCCCCTATAACAATACGCATAGTCATACGTGCCACTATAACACAACAGTACGCGCACCATAGTCCTTTGGGTGTGTGTATAAAAAGTGCGAGCGCGAGTGTCAATGTGTCGCACAATTTGATATATTGTGCGACGCTTTGGCGTCGCACAATATCGTCTATACTTTGTGCATGGCGGATGATCTTAAAACGCTCAAAACACGATTTTTGGAATATGTGGAGATTGAGCGCGGGAGAAGCGTAAAGACTGTTGAGAATTACGACCGCTATATAAGCCGTTTTCTTGCTCACGCACGCGCCACAAGGCCAGAGCATGTTACCGAGCTGGCGGTGCGGGAATTTCGCCTCCATTTAAACCGCCAGCCAGCCTCCGCTAAAAGTCTGAAACTCAAAACTATAAACTACTATTTGATAGCGCTTCGCGCGTTTTTGAAATATTTGCGCAAACAAAACGTGAGATCGCTTGACCCGGAACGGATAGAGCTCGCGAAAGTAGGCACGCGCGACCTTGACCTCATAACTGCGGATGAACTGAACCGGCTCATGAAAGCACCGTCCGGGGAAACACTCACGGCACTGCGCGATCGCGCCATGCTCGAACTTCTTTTTTCCACTGGCGTGCGTGTTTCCGAGCTCTGCGCACTAAACAGCGACATTGACCTCTCGCGTGACGAATTCACCGTGCGCGGCAAGGGCGACAAGGTACGCGTGGTATTTCTCTCCCCTGCCGCCAAAAGAGCAGTTGCGGAATATATAAAAAAGCGCGACGACATGAGCGACGCGCTTTTTGTGAGTTACGCTCGTGGCTCGGCAAGAAGCAAAGATCTGAAACGTCTCACTCCACGCTCAGTGGAGCGGATTGTCAAGCAGTATGCCGTGAAAGCCGGCATTACGCGCAAAGTCACCCCTCATGTAATTCGACATTCTTTCGCAACCGACCTTCTGGAAAACGGCGCCGACCTTCGTAGTGTGCAAGCGCTCCTAGGTCATGCCAATATATCAACGACGCAAATATATACGCATGTCACCGACAAACACCTGCGCGACATCCACCGCGCGTTCCACGGCAAACGCCGCGGATAGAAAGAAAAAACTATTCAAGTATTTTGCAAAATACTTGAGTGAAGTCTGTTGGTGTGCGGGTATGCCGTGTCGCCGATATAAAAGTAGTGGCTGGTTTGATACAGTAAGGATATGAAACTCGCATCATGGAACGTGAACGGCATACGCGGTATTCACAAGAAAGGCCTCTTTTTGCCGTTCATTGAAGGGGTGAAACCGGATATTGTGTGTTTGCAGGAAACGAAGGCGGAACAGCACCAATCCGAGATTGATTTGCCCGAATACAAGGAATATTGGAACTCCTCAACCGCGCGAAAGGGATACGCCGGCACCGCCATCTTCACGAAGGAGAGTCCTTCGTCTGTTGTGTTGGGTTTACCGGAAAATATTGTTGAGAAATACTCGCTTTCAAAGGACACTTACGGTGACCCTAACAAAGAGGGACGCGTGATAACCGCGGAATATAAGGATTTTTTCATCGTCAGTGTGTATACGCCAAACTCAAAAGGCGACCTTTCGCGCCTTAATCTTCGCCATAAACACTGGGACCCAGCGTTCCTTGCCCACGTGAAACAACTGAACAAACAAAAACCCGTTATTTTCTGCGGTGATTTGAATGTCGCCCACACGCCGGACGACCTAGCGCACCCGAAAGAAAACGAGGGCGAGCATGGTTTCACCAAGGAAGAGCGCGTGGGCGTAGATAACATAATCAGAGCGGGATTTGTGGATTCATTCCGCCACTTCACACCCAAAGGCAAAGAACACTACACGTGGTGGAGCCATTTTAGAAACGCGCGAGCACGGAATATCGGCTGGCGGATAGATTACTTCTTCATTTCCCAAAAACTACTCCCGAAATTGAGGTCGGCAAAAATCCACTCGGGGTTCTTGGGTTCCGACCACTGTCCGATATCCATTGAACTGGACGTGTAGAACTGTTGTCCTATAGAATCTGGCTTCTGGCTTGGATTTTTCCCGCTTCCCGCTTCCAGCCTCGCGATTTCTAGAGTGGTATTTTCCAGCTTCTAGCTTCAAGCATCCAGCCATCCAGAGTTATCCCCAGTGTGTCCTTTACAATGTCCGATAGATCTGTACTATAAAGGACAGGCCTGCTCATTTACTGCTTCGCAAAAATTAAGCGTTGGTTTGTACAGAGTACGACAAAATCTTATGTGGCATTTTTATGCCTACACCTTTTTAAATGGTACTTTACTGGCACCACACTATTTTCGCGACAAAAGCAGTCCTTTAAGCCGCTTCACGACGATTGGTTCACTCCGGTCGTTCTGAAGCGGCTTTACATTTTCTTTTAATGCACGTGTCTCTGTTTGCGCAACTCCTGAACAGCCGCTTCGTCCAGCACCAAAACCTCCATCACAAAAGTCGGTTTTGGTGCTGGACTTCGGCCTCCGTCGCTGGTTCTCATAGAGAATTGAAAAAATACGTTAGTGTACATGTCTTTCGGAACGAATTTTTTTTACGGCGGCCTCGTCTTCTTTTTCGCGGCGTTCTTTTCCCGCTTCGCCTAATTTTTTGAGTTCTGCATCCGATAGTTTCGCAAGTTCCTGCACTTTGTTTTCAATATACTCTTCAGTGTTTTTCTTGGGCTCGTCCAACACCTCCTCCAATAGTGCGTGCAAAATCCAGCCGATACGCGGCCCCGCCGCTTCGCTGGTTACCTCCATGATTCGCGAGCCGTCAATCTTCAACATCGCCACTGTTGTCGGATCTCGCATCGCCTCGTCAATCATAGACATATATTTACGCAAGCGAAACGGCTGCTCTTTCGGCCGCCCCGTGCCAATGCGGTCGCACATACGCACATTAAGCAGAAGTTCAATATTTTCTTTGCCGACGTTCCGGATAGTGCGGCGCACCGCCGAGAGTGTTACCAAATCGGGGTCGGAGAAAAACATGTGCCAACGCACAAGCGCGACGACTTTTTCTATAGTCTCTTTTGGGAAGTGGAGGTCTTGGAGAATTCGCTTCGTCATACGCGCACCCACCACATCGTGCCCGTGAAACGTCCAGTCCTTCTTCTCGTCAGACCACCGGCGCGTGGCGGGCTTCCCCACATCGTGGAGAAGCGCGGCAAGACGCACTTCAAACGGCCACTTTTTGTCGGCCGAGTGCTGAAGACAGCGCAGAAGATGCTCAAACACTTCAAAATCGTGTGTCTTATTTTGCTTGATGCCCACCCCCTCTTCAAGCTCGGGAATAATGTGTGGCAAGATGCCGAGCTTCTGTGCAACACCAAGTGCCTGCATGGGCCGGTCGCTCATGAGCGTGCGCGTGAGCTCGTCGCGCACGCGTTCGCGAGATATTTTTTTCAGTTCTTCCGCATTTTTTGCTATCGCCTCGGCCGTTTTTGACTCAATGACGAAATCCAGCTCTGCGGAAAGGCGTATTGCGCGGAGCATGCGAAGTGCGTCTTCTTGAAAACGCTCCCCCGGCTCGCCCACTGTAGTGATAATCTTTCGCCTGATGTCGTCCTGCCCGCCGCGGGCGTCAACGAGTTTCTTTTCATGCGGCTCGTAGGCGATGGCGTTGATCGTAAAGTCACGGCGTTTTAGGTCTTCATCAAGCGTCTTAGCCCAGTGCACCTCGTCCGGATGTCGTGCGTTTGTATACTTGCCCTCTTCGCGATATGGTGTAATTTCTATCACCTTGAGCCGCGTGTCCTCGGATTCGGTAACAACGCCGACCGTTCCAAAATCGTTTTCATAAAATGTTTCCTTGAAAAGAGCTTGTATTTCTTCCGGACGCGCGTTCGTGGTTATGTCCCAGTCCTTCGGTTCCCTATCAAGCAAAAGATCGCGTACACACCCACCCACCAAATACGCCTCAAAACCTTTCGCGCGGAGCGTGTTGGCAAGCGCCGTGACTTCTTTTGGTACCGAGAGTTCTTTTTCAGTCATCGCCCCATTGTACTCAATTGTTTGTTTTTGAGCGACATCCCACGTATCATTCAATTGTTTTGCCCTCGTCGTTCAACGGATAGGACGCGACGCTTCGGACGTCGTAATGTGGGTTCGACTCCTGCCGAGGGCACCAAAAGCACCCCCCGCGCCGATTTCGTCGGCGCGGTGGTTGGTGCTCCCGCCAGACCCCGCAACATTTCAAGTATCAGAAAAAACTTGAAATTCAAC
>Ga0155795_109_pt1 | contig 18822 bp, 17 predicted proteins | sample RifCSPlowO2_01_FD_107449 | JGI IMG/M metagenome (GOLD analysis project Ga0155795, IMG submission 107449) | Candidatus Kaiserbacteria bacterium RIFCSPLOWO2_01_FULL_50_24 | reverse complement strand
GCACCTTTTGACTCAATCAAGGGGGCAGGAAGTGTGTTCCTAAAGTGTCTACTAAATGGGGTACGCATCACGGGCTCATCCTCGTTCCTTCGGATTCCGCCCTCGCACAACCCCCCTTCTCGTTTTCATGTCCGCGTTTTTCTCAAGACTCTTGATTCTATTTTGCAAACTAACGGCGGCGCTCATCCAAGGGCGTGGACGCCCTAGCGGAAATGTCCAAAGGCGCAAATGCCTGTGCACTTGACCCGCCCTCCCGTTCGCGTGCACAAATCCGCGCCGTCTCAAAATGCATTGAGTGAGACGGCGCGGGCTCCCAAAGAGCAGACCAAATCACAATTTCTTAGTCTTGAGTCGCAGCGAATTGCCGACGACCGAAACGCTTGAGAATGCCATCGCGGCTCCTGCGAACACGGGCGAGAGTGTCCAGCCGAAAAACGGATAGAACAGCCCGCCTGCAAGCGGAATGCCGACGAGATTGTAGATGAACGCCCAAAAGAGATTCTGCTTGATGCCGCGCATAGTCATTTTCGAGAGCTTGATGGCCTTCGCGAGTTTCGATATGTCGCCGTGCAAGAGCGTGATACCCGCCGATTCGATTGCGACATCGGTTCCGGTTGCCATGGCGATACCTACATCTGCCTGCGCGAGTGCAGGAGCGTCGTTCACACCATCTCCCGCCATCGCGACGACATGTCCTTTTGATTGCAATTCTTTTACGGCCTTCAGTTTTTCCTCGGGCAACACTTGCGCGATCACCGTATCAATGCCGACCTCCCGCGCAATGTGCTCGGCCGTGTTCTTGTCGTCCCCCGTGAGCATCGTAACGGAAACACCAAGCGCATGAAGTGCGCTGATTGCTTCCTTTGCGCCATCTTTCACCGCATCGGCGACATACGCGACGGCAAGAACATGCGTTTTGTCGGTGAGAATAATCGGCGTGCGGCCTTTCTTGGTCTCCGAAGTGAGAAGTGACGTGTCGAATAGAATACCAAGTTCCTGCACCAGCCGCTCATTTCCCGCATAGTAAGTAGCACCGCCGATCGTTCCCGTTACACCTCGACCTTTCATATTCTCGAATCCGGCGACCTCCTTCTTTGGTATGCCATGTTCCTTCGCATAGCTCGTGATCGCATGTGCTATCGGATGCTCCGACTTCTGCTCAAGCGAGAGAAGAACCGATAGCACGTCTTCGTTCGGGAGCGATGAGTGATTAGTGACGTCCACAAGCTCCGGTTTTCCTTTCGTGATAGTGCCGGTTTTATCCACGACAACTGCCGTCACTTTGTAGAGTTTTTCAAGTGTTGCCGCGTCTTTGACAAGGATTCCCGCCGAAGCGCCTTTCCCGACTCCGACAATGATTGCCGTTGGGGTTGCAAGCCCCAGCGCGCAAGGGCACGCGATGACAAGAATTCCCACAAACGAGGCAAGTCCGAGTGAGAGCGCTACGGAGAAGCCAAGGTATGACGTTCCAACGCTTAGCCAGACTGTAAGAGAGAAGAACGCGAGCACGAGGACAATCGGAACAAAAATTGCGGATATTTTGTCCGCAAGCGCCTGTATCGGCGCTTTGCTCCCTTGCGCGTCCTCGACCATTTTGATGATGTGTGCGAGAAGTGTTTCCGAGCCGACTTTCGTTGCCTTGAATACGAGTGAACCGTCAGTATTCACGGTACCAGCGACGACAGCATCGCCAACTTTTTTCTCGACCGGCATCGGTTCTCCGGTAATCATGGCTTCATCGATAAACGAAGACCCCTCAACTACTTCTCCGTCTACTGGAATGCGGGAGCCGGGCTTCACCACAATTTTGTCGCCATGCACGACTTGCTCGACGGGAATCTCTACTTCATTTCCATTGCGGACAACGAGTGCCGTCTTTGCCTGAAGCGTGAGCAGTTTTTCAATAGCATCACCAGTTTTGAGTTTCGCGCGCGCCTCAAGATATTTTCCGAGCGCGATGAACGTTATGACGACGATGGTTACGTCGTAGTAGGTGTGTTCGACATTGAGATACGCCGAAAGCGGCTCCGCGAACGCACTCACGGTGAAGCTGTATAGATACGCCGCCACTGTGCCGATGCCGATTAGGGTATCCATGTTCGCCTTGCCGTATCGGAAGAAGCGATACACGCCGAGCAGGTACGGTTTGCCTACGACGAACAAAACGTATGTAGCCATGAGCGGCAACAGGTGGTGAACGACCTCGGTTGCCGTATGAGGAAGCGCTGGGAGAAAGTGAAACTGCACAAGCACATCAATTCCCATCACGAGAAAACTGAACGCCGCAAGCGGGAGCGCCGAGAGAACCAAAAGCCACTGACTTTTGAGTTCGCGCAGTTTCTCCTCCTTCTGATGATTCACGGTAATCGCTGCGTTTTTCTCCACTTCCGCGTGAAGCGTGTATCCAAGCGGCTCGACTGACTTTGACATCTCCGTCGGCGAGATGTGGCGCTCGTCGTAGGAGACACTTGCTCGTTCCGTGGCATTATTCACTTCCACTTTTTCAATACCTTTCTGCTTCTTGAGTGTGCGCTCAATGATGCTCGAGCACGAGGCGCAGTGCATTCCGGTGACGGTAAGTGTTATGTGCTGCATACGGATTGTTTTTTTATTCGTCATGTTTTCCTCCCGAGAGAACCGACAGCTTCTGCCACGTATCGCCGCCGTCGGTACTCTTGTACACGTTGTTCTTCTCGGTCAAGAGATATGCAATGTCGGGATTCTGGCGATAGTGCGAAATGTAGAGCGGTGTTTCCCCATTAAATCGCTCGGTGATTGCTGTCCACGTTGTTCCCCCGTCCACGCTTCGCGCAAGGCCGTACTTTTCCGATACTGAAAGAATACTCTGGTCGCTTGGATTCACTACACTCGTCGCGACGAAGCCATTAAAAAGCTGTTGCCACGTCGCGCCGCCATCGATGCTCTTAAAGAACCCCTGGGGACTCGACGCATAAAGCATTTGAGGACCTTTCGTGTCCGCAGCAAAGTGGACTACGGGAAAATCAGTTCGATATTTTTCCCATGTCGCGCCGCTATCTTTAGATGTTTGAAGATTCCCTTGGTACCAGCCATATATCACATTCGGGTCCGCTGGACTTACGGCCATCGCGTGGAAATCAACAGGGCCGCCGAGGCCGTTTGATATTTTCTTCCATGTGAATCCGCCATCTTCCGATTTCTGAAAGCCGATGTTGCCGCCGCGGGCGGGGTGGCCGCTTGAGAAGAAGACGCTTGAATCGGTCGGATGCGGCGAGAAGCCCATGTAATCATCGCGCGTGTTCCCGACTTGGTAGAGATTCTGTTCGTCTTCGAGAAGAAAGAGTCCGTAGTGCGTCGCGATATAGAGTTTGCTCGCGTCGTTGGGGTCGACGGCGAGTCCGTGCCCGTGCGAAATCGCCTGCACGGAAATCAGCTCTTTCGCTCCCGCATTCGGGCTTCCGCCATCGTTTGTCGAAAGCCACATCGCTCCTGCAAAAGGAAGTGCGATAACGGCAATGGTGATGATAAGAGTTTTTGTTTTCATATGTTATGAGCCAGTTCTACCTTGTAATCTCCCGCGCTTTCAATTTCTCTCTTGAGTTCGTCCCAGTTCAGCTCATCGGTGTGCTCGATGTCGGTTTTCCCCGTTGCGAAATCGACCGTGCACGACGCAATTTCCTTGAAATCGCTGCACACGTCCTCGATAAGCGCCTTGCACGCCTTGCAATGCGTGCCTCTGATTGTGATGGTGGTTTTCATAGCATTATGTGGCCGCATGCTTTGTAATTTCCAAGTTGCAGCTCTTGTGTTCCTTGCACCACGCCGCGCACTTTTTCGCCCATTCGGCATCTCGATAGGAGAAGCCGCATTCGGGACACACAAAGAGCTTCTCCGCCGCAGGTTTCTTGCGATCCATCATCGCCATCATGAGAATCATCGACAAGGGGCAGACGAGCGCGATCAAGACCCATGAGTATTGCGCGAGTTGCGGTACGAAGAAGTATGCGAGAGCGATCGCAATGCCAACGCCGATAATGACTTTGTAATTCAGACAACATTTCAGCATTTCCAAGAATTTCATACTGGTTTGCGAGCGATTAAGAATCGACAACGTTAAACTGCAACATTTCTATCCCCATACTGCATGTAGCGTAGACAGTCCCTGTTTTCGTCGGCGTAAATGCGAGCGTATTTTTTCCGAGCTTGAGCGGTAACGTCACGTCGTACGGCGCGACAACCATGACCGACATGCAACCGCCAAGCGGCACCTTCGCGTCTATGTCGACTTCGATGGGCACGTCTTTCTTGACGGTAAACGTGTTGGGATAGAATCCCTGTTCGTTCGTGACGGTGAGCGCAAATTTCTGCGCTTCCGGTTTCGGAAGACATGTAGTGAGATTCGGATCACATTCGGGGATGATTTCGGGATCGCCCGCGTCAACATCAGCAACCGCTCCGGTTGTATTTGGCACGACGGTAAAGCCCGAGCCACGCGACATCATGCCCATCGAGCAATTGAACGGAATCTCGCCCGTCTTCTCTGGCGTGAATCGCACGATCGTTACGGCGTCTTTCGAGAGATACTTGGTGAGACCGGTCGTCGGTATCACAAGCACTTGCCCGCAACCGACCGCATTCCTGCCGTCAATCTGCCATTCAACGGGTATTCCTTCTGTCACGGTGAAGCGGTTCGGCGTGTAGGTGTAGCCATTCACAAGCATTCGCACCACCTGTTTCCCGTCAACGATCGGCGTGGTCTCTGCTTGGGCAATGCCGCTGCTTCCAAAGTTTGGAATGTGGACATTGAGACCCGCAAGCGTTAGGCCGTTATTGATGTTGAAGACCGCAAGCAGAACGACAAGCACTCCCGCGAACTTGAGGAAGTACCGTTGGAACGCGCCCTTGGCGAAACTCGTAATTGCAGAAAGCGATACAAGCGCGGGCAGCGTGCCGAGCGAAAACACAAACATCGTGAGCGCGCCTACTTGCCAATCGCCGGTCGCAAGGACGTACAGCTGCAACGCCTGCGTGAATCCGCACGGCAGGAAGAACGTTAGTGCCCCCAGCGTGAACGGTGCGGCCTTGCTGTCTTTTCCGCTCAAGTCGTGGATTTTGTGGCTGATGAATTTCGGCATCTTTGGAGTGAGCCGCCGCATCCACGGGAAGAGGTGCAGAAGCTGGAATCCGAGGATGAGCATAACGATGGAAACGGCGATGATGAGGTAGCCGTTCGCCGTCGCCGAAAGCGAAATGACGGAACCGAGAGCCCCGACAGCGGCACCGAACATCGTGTAGCCGACAACGCGGCCGGTGTTGAAGTAGATGTGGGGTTTGAATTTCTGGAAGCCGGTAAGTTCGGGATGCAGTTCGCTGTATTTCTCGGCGACCGCAAGAAGAAGACCCCCCACAACCGCGATACAGGTAGACGCGGCCGCAACAAGCCCAATCAGGAACACCACGCCGTAGCTCATGTGTTCCGTCACGGCAAACGTCGGCAGAAGGTCGAACTGTTTGAGGATGTAGTACAGAGACACCAGAACGAGAAATGCTCCGCCGATTTCAAGGTAGTCGGTAATGCTGTTCTTGTGCGCGCCAGCATGAGCGGCATGGCGCTCATGCCACGGCACAACGCGGTATCCGTCCTTCTGTATGAGACGCTCCAGCTCGTGCATGTTCGGCTTGTGCGTATACCACACTTCGGCTTTGCCGGATGCGTGGGTTACATGTACTTTCTCAATGCCTGGCACTTTTTTCCACGCTCGCTCGACCAACACTTCGCAACTCGCGCAGTGTGTGCCGTGGACTTTGAGCTTTAATTTTTGTAAGGGTTGATGATCCATATTCACTTGTCGTTAAGCGCGGTTTCGATGAGCGCCCGCACATTTTCTATCGGTTGCGCACCAGAGAGCGGATACCTTTTGCCGCTTGGGGCGATGACGATGCTCCACGGTGTTCCTTGGCCGCCGCTCGCAGCTGCATTTTGCACATCTTCTTCGATATGCGCGTCGAATTCCGTGCTTTGAAGACAGCTCGCGAACTTCGCCGCGTCCAGTCCGATTTCCTTTGCGATTTGTGGCAAAACTGTTGTGATGTCAGTTTGATTGTTTGACGGAGTAAGCTCGAAGAAGCGGTCGGCAAACTTCCAAAAGGCCTCGTTGCCACCGAGCTTCGCCGCACATTCCGATGCGACAGCTTCTTTGCGCGCCTTCGTGTGGAGTTGATCCAGCGGAAACTGACGATACACCCACGCGACTTTACCATCGTATTCCTTCACAATTTCCTGCATGGTGAAGTGGAATCGCTTGCAGAAGGGACACTCGAAGTCGGAATATTCCACAATTTTGACTGGCGCATTCGGGTCGCCGCGCACATGGTCATCCGCTGACACGGCACGCATCTCATCAAGCGTCGCACCCTCGAGAGCGGCGGCCTGCGGTTGCGACGCATTCGTGGCGACATTTCCGGGCGCTCCACTGCCGAAGTACAGCGCGAGAGCGATAAACGCTCCGGCTATGACAATGGCAACTGGTATGCCAAGATTATTTATTTTTGATTCCATGGTCTACTAGTAGTTTTCTCTTTCGAGACTTGTAAGTTTGCTGGGATAACAGCAAAAACTGCACCGGCACTGTCCGTGGTGCAGCCAACAAACAAAACTAGTAGAGCTTGGGATTTAGAATCCCGTTTGAAAACAGTTCTTGGAGCGCATTAAAAACAGGTATGTATTCGCGCTTCCGTCTCGAACTGTAAGTCACTGCGGGGCGCAGGGGTATAAAGGGTTTCCAAAAAACGGCAAGTGCCAATGCGCCAGCCACCAAAAGCATAAGGAGCAAAAGTGCATCTTGTTGTTGTGGCAACGTTGTGAACAAGCTTTGAGATGCAGAAATCATCTCAAGAGGTGACATGTTGCAAATGGCAACACCGGGAGTAAACGGACAGTCGGCCATTTGACCGTCCATCCCCGTAGTCATTCCAGCGTGCGAAAAGCCAAAGGTGCCTAGCAGCAGGAACGCAACGAGGGCGAAAGATAAAAGTGTTTTGGCGGTGCTGCCCTGTATTGTCATTGCTAAGGATTATAACACAATTGTCTATGCAATATCCACCTCGCCCCCTTCCGCCCCATTCAATTCAAAAATGCATCCCCCCGCGAAAAAGAAAAAGCATGGAGAGGCGGAACGGGGCGAGGGAGGACGCGCCGAGTCCGCGAGGCGCGGGCGGTGTCGAGTTGGCACGCGAGCGGAGCGTACGAAAGAATCTCAAGTCACCACGCACGCGGAGCGTGCGAAGTCAGTCGCTTTGCGACTGGAAATAGGTTCTAGCGGCGCGGTATACTCTCAAAAAATATAATCGCCCGAAGCTATGCTTCGTGCTCGTTATTTTTTGACCCTACGGGGAATCGAACCCCGCTTCCCGCCTTGAGAAGGCGGTGTCCTAGCCGATAGACGATAGGGCCGTTGAATAGCTTTAAGCTTTTAGGAACTAGCTTCTAGCTTAGAACTATATAAAATCTACCGCATAATACTACCGCATTCAATGTCCCTAGAAGCTAAAAGCTACCAGCTGAAAGCTACCTTGTGATCCATTCTTTGTTCTGCCGCACGAGGAGCTCGGGAGCGCGGAGGGGTTCCGCCATTATTTCACGTACTACGCGTTCCATGCGCATGGATTCCGAGCCCTTTACCAGGACCACGTCTCCCTCGGAAAGTTCTTTTTCCAGTTCGCGTCCCGCACGCTCCGATTCAAATTGTTCGTACTGCTGAATCTGATACTCGCCCATCCCCGCGTCAAGCGCGCCTTCTGCTATGAGACGCGCGCGGAAACCGACGGTAATAAGAAGGTCGGCACACTCCGCCGCCATCTTCCCTACCGTGCGATGCGCGTCCGCGCTTAATTTTCCGAGCTCTAGCATGTCAGCGAGAACCGCAATACGGCGTTTTGCGCGCACTTTTTTAAGCGCGTCTAATGCAAAAAGTGTCGCTTCGGGCGAAGCGTTATACGAATCGTCTATTATAGTGGAGCCTCGAGTGCCCTCAAGAATGCGCATACGCCCGGGCGGTGGCACCCATTGCAAGAGCGCTTCTGCGACGGAAACCAAATCTCGCCCCTTATTCTCACCCACCGCCGCCGCGGCAAGAGCCGCATACACATACGCGCGACCGAGAACGCCCGAAATAGTAATCGGGACCGAGGCGCCGCTCCTGTTTATACGGAACCGCAGACCTTTTGGAACGTCGTGTGCATATTCAATATCCTCATGCGAACCTTGTATGTCATTCGTGCTGTCACATCCGTATGTGATCACCTGGCGCGCCTCTTCACGGCATGCGGTAAGAAGGCGCACATCGTCGCCATTCACAAACACAACTCCCCCAGAGCGCATGCATTTCACTAACGAACACTTTTCCCGCAAGAGCGCCTCTGGAGAATCAAAAAATTCCACATGAACAGGCATCTTGGGAACACTCGTCATTACCACCATGTGCGGCCGGAGCCATCGCGCGACGCGTAAAATATCACCGGGTCTATCGGCGCCAACTTCAAGCACTAAGAGTTTCGGGTAGTGTGATTGAAGCATGGCGACGGCACCGCGCACGAATACACCAATCCACGCCAACGGATTATTCCATCCGGAAGCAGAGCCGAGGATCGCGAGCGGCACGCCGAGTTCGCTGTTATAGCTCTTTTCGCTTTTGCGCGCACTCATAAAAGAAGAGAGCGCCGCATACACGGCATCCTTCGTTGTCGTCTTTCCTACATTTCCCGTCACCGCCACAATCTCCGGCTTGTGCCGCCAAAGCACGAGCCGCGCCTCAAGTGTCAAAAGAAATACGATAAGCTGCTTTAAAAATGCCATACTAGTGACGAACTTCCAAATGCTCTAGTAAACGTTTGTACTCCTCGTCATGGGGCACGATTGCCTCTCCTTGACCAGCTATCCACTTCTTGAACTCGGATATGTCTAGCCAGCGCACTTCTTCTACCTCATCGGGAGGCAATACCAAATCTTCGATAGAAATATCAGAGTGAACTAAAAATACGTCTTGGAATTCGTTGTTGACATACGTTCCTTTGTTAATAACTTCCCGCACCCTCCTCACGGTAAACAAATATTCGTATGCCTCGTCTAGCAGAGTAAGGCCAATCTCTTCTTCCGTTTCTCGCTTAGCGGCTTCTATGCTCGTTTGGCCAGACGACGCATGTCCGGCCACCGAAATATCCCAGCAACTCGGGTGTGCAATTTTGTTCTTGGATCGTTTTTGCAAAAGCAACTGTTTTTTGGAATTCAAAAACCACACATGCACGGCCCTGTGCAACAATCCGATGCGATGCGCCTCGGCATAACTGCGCTTTTCACCGGTCTTTTCTCCGCGCTCATTAAGAATGTCCAGATACTCTTCTGTCATAGCGATGTATTTTTACCGGTCGGGCGGTATCTCGTAATAATTAATGAGAAACTTGGACATTTCCAGAAACGGCCGCGCAAGCGTGCGCGATGCATAACGCTCCCCGATCGGTTCCAGGGCGTATAAGAAGATGATAAATCGCGGTTCATAAGCAGGAAAATAGCCGAAAAACGCGTGGAGATACCTGTCCGTATAATAACCGCCGCCCGCGGGATTCGCTATCTGAGCCGTGCCCGTTTTAGCGGCAAACGAATAATGTTCCTGCTTCAATGCACCTTCCAAAAGCGCCGTGTCAAACACTTCCACAAGCATTCTTGTTACGGTCTCTGCTGTTTCCTTGCTGATTACGCGCTCCGTCGGCTCACGCGACACTTTTCGCACCACGCCACTTTTCTGTCTGATACCGCGCACCACATGAGGCTCCGGAAGCATCCCGCCGTTCGAAAGAGAAGCGAGAGCGCGCACCATCGCAATCGGCGTTGTTGCGATCCCCTGTCCGAACGAGGCGGATGCATAATCAACTTCAACGCCGTTTTCAAGCGAACCCACAAGACCGCCGCGTTCGTTCGGCAAATCAATGCCCGTCTCCGCGCCAAGACCAAACGCGCGCACATACTTGGCAAATGTTTCGTGCCCCATTTGGTCCACCACGAACGGTGCGCCAGTATTGAGTGATTGATTCAATACTTCCTGCATAGAAACAACGCCGCGCCCCACGCCGTCAAAGTTTGATATCTTGAGACCGCTCTTCATAATGAACCCGCGATCGTTGTACGTTGTTTCCGGCTTCACTGCGCCCGTATCAATACCGGCAGCGAGGGTTAGGGGTTTCATAATGGAACCCATTTCGTATACACGATCTGTTATCGGATTTGAAAACACTGCCTGATTTTCAACTACATTATATGTGTTCGGATCAAAGGTCGGCAATGCCGCAAGCGCAATGAGTTCTCCCGTACGCGGATCCATCACAATACCCCCCGCTTCTTTGGCATCGTACTTTTCGACAATAGTGCCGAGAATGTATTCAAGCCGTGCTTCTACGGTTGGCTCTATAGAGGTAATAAGATCCCCCGCGAATACGGTTGGTTCTCTCGTCAAAAGTGCGCCGACATTGGTGAAAAGCTCGGCGAACGGGTTAACATACAAAAAGTTTTCTCTGCGCGAGAGCGTATCATCAAAATATTGCTCCAAGCCGTACGTGCCCGCACGCAGATTGCCACGGAATCCCCAAAAGCCGATAACATGCGCCGCAAGAGAGCCCGCCGGATACACGCGCCACTTATCTTCCACCAGGAGAACGCCAGAGAGTTTTGCCGCGCGCACTAAAGCGGCATCCTCGTTTGAAACGCGAAACGCAATCTCTTCGTAGGGGTCGTCTTTTTTTGCGGCACTCGCACGATACCGCGCCTCGTCCAGTACCACTATTCTTTGCAGTGTCGCAAATGTAACATCGGGGTCGTTAATATCTCCGGGCAGAATTGCAATACGCCAGCCCGATTCCATCAACGCTGCCGTCACCATGCCACCGTCCTTATCGCTGAAAAAAATTTTGCCTCTGTCTTCCGCGCGATAGGAGGTTGCTTCCACATATTGTCCGAGCGCGTGCGCAGCGTATTCCTCCCCATTAATGATTTGCACGAAATACAGTCGCGCGCCGAGGATGAGTGCGACCACAATAAAAAATGCGGAGAGTATCCGCGCACGGATAATAACGCTCGCTTTCATTTGTTCATTATATACTCCATGCAGTTAGAGCATGTTCTGAAACTGTTTACCCGGAGCGAGGAGGCGTGCCTCTTCGGGGTCTCTCGCAGACTGACGAGTCGAGAGTGAGCGCTGGGCTAGCAAGCCCAGACAGCGACCCCGAAGAGGCACGCCTCACGAAGCGGAGGGTTTTCAGAACATGCTCTAGAGCATACTCCAAAATTTGCCTTATATCCCCGTTTGGCGAGGAGTAACGCCCACCACTGCGTTTTGACTCTGCACGTAGGTGGTTTTTGCCACGGGCACAAGGCCGAGGTCACCCCCGCGCTCGCGCGTTACGAGTTCTGTTTTTTCAAAAAAGCTCTGCTCCAACGAAGCGACGACGCCGGAAAGACGTTTAATTTCCGTGTGTGCCTCCCCACTCCCCATCACATGAAATACTGAAGCGGTGACAAAATACACATACGCGCACACGAGCGCGATAAAAAGGCCCGCACTTGCGCGCAGTAGCGTATGCTCCAGCGAATACTCGCATGAAAGCGCCGGAATATGCTTTGCTGATATTGAAATTGATATGTTTTTCATAAGGGTATGAGAGCTTATTCGCAAGCTCTGAAAACGCACAGAGAAGCCATGTATGCTCTAGAGCCTGTTTGAAACTGTTTGCCGAAAGCGAGTGCACATAGTGCCCGAGAGAACATCGCGCAGGAGACTCTCAAACTATGGTTACACCTCGCAGTAGTGATACAGAATCCTTTGTTTCTCGCGTCCTGTTCGGGACGGGCACTATGAAGCGAGCGAAGGCTTTCAAACATGCTCTAGACTTGTTTTTCTATTACTCGCAATGTGGCGCTCCGCGAACGAGGATTTTTTCCCACTTCCTCCACAGAAGGCATGACTGCACGCTTCACAATAAGCCGTCCACCCCGCGCCTTCACTTTCTCGCGCATGAGATTTTTCACCAGCCGGGCCTCAACACTGTGGAACGTAATGAAAGCAATGCGCCCATCTTTCGAAAGTGCGTTCCATGCGGCTTCAAACCCTTCTTGTATCGCGCCGAGTTCGTCGTTTACCGCGATGCGAAGCGCTTGGAACGTGCGCGTGGCTGGATGTATTTTTCCATGCCTGTATGCCGGCGGCACTATGTTATATATCGCATCGGCGAGTTCGCGTGCGGTATCAAATTTCTTTTTTTCACGCCGCAAAACTATCATCAGTGCAATGCGCCGCGCGTAACGCTCTTCGCCAAAACCCGTGAGAATATCGCGTAGCGTTTCTTCGCTCCATTCGTTCACGACGTATGCCGCCGTGAGAGTCTTGCTATGTGGCGTATCATCAAATGTCATCCGAAGCGGCTCATCAGTGCGGAATGAAAATCCGCGACCGGAAGAAAGTTGCGCAGAATTCCAGCCGAGATCAAATAGCACTTTGTCAACCGTCTGAATATTAAGTGTTTCAAGAACCGACGTGAGCATGCGAAAATTTGCCTGCACAAAATGAGTCTTTTTTTCTTTCACACTTGCAGAAAGATTTTTTTGCGCTCGCCGAAGAGCGCTTCCGTCCGCGTCAATGCCGATGTATACGCCTTGGGGTCCGAGTTGTTTCAGTATTTCTCGCGTATGCCCCCCTTCGCCAAGCGTTGCGTCAACAGCAGTGTCGCTTTTTTTAATTGCAAGTAACTGTATGGCTTCGTGTAAAAGAACAGGAATGTGCGAGGTGTCGGGTGACGACACCGAGTTGCTGGAGGAATGTTGGCGTCGCGTGCGCATGACGTTTTGTACTTCCCCCAGCCACTCAGAGTCACCATTTAAAGCGCGCCGATTTCACCAAGTTTTTCTGCCATGACATCGGCCTGCTTCTCAATCCGCGCCTTATATTGTTTCCAGAGAGCGGCATCCCATATCTCCACACGGTCAGACACCCCTGCAAACACTACGGCCTTTTTCAAACCGGCGAATTGTTTATGATGATCGGAAACGAGAATTCTTCCGGCGGAATCGACCTCCACTTCCACGGCTCCCGACAAGAGAAATCTATTGAATCCACGCGTGTTAGCTTCGGCAAATGAAAGCGATTGCAACTTCTCCGCCACACGTTCCCACGCATCCCGCGCGAACAAGAACAAACACGAATCCAAGCCGCGCGTCATGACGAGTTTTTTACCGAGCGTTTTTTGAAACGCCTTCGGAAGCGACACGCGCTTTTTTTCATCCAATGTGTGCTCGTATTCGCCAATCAACATACAAATTTACTTTTCCATGTTTCCCCACTTTATCCCACTACTTACATGATATACACCACTATACACCACTGCAAGACAGTTATCCCCAGGTACGAACTTTGATTTAGTCGGTATCAAAAAGCGTTATTTCGTATTGCAAATAGTGGGCAAAAGAAAAGCCACCGTAGCGCTTTGCGCGACGGCGGCTACCTATTGGTCTCCTAGTGTTTTCGGCTTTCGGGTGATTCCTCGTTATCCGAGAATTCCGACCAAACTACCACCCATCCTTTCCGGATGGCAAATTCCACATCGTGATGTTTTGACAATCGCGGATACATGTACCGCAATGTCGCGGCGAGCAGAAAGAAAAATAAGTTGTGCAGTCGCTCTGCTTGCATGGCTTCGAGCTCCATTTCCGATCTCCGCATCCCCCAACTATCCTTTTCTAGGCGACTCTCAATTTCAAGAGATCTCCAATGGTAGTACTGACTCAGACCGCACAACAGTTTAACTTCTTCAGAAGCAATACTGTCATTCCTATATTTGCCTACCGTTCTTTCTCCCTTCTGAATATCAAGAACAGGAGCAAAACGCTGTATTAGTTCTCTGTTACCGGCCATTTCAAACGCTTCCTCAATAAGCGAGATGCATTTCATTTTCTCTCCTCTCCAAGTTGATACGCGATTGCCCTAATAGCGTTGTACCATATAAAAATTGTTTTGCAAAAAATTCCCGATGATTTGATTTGCAAAGATGTGAATCTTGTTGTAGAAATATAAACAGTCCTTATCAAGGAGAAAAATGAAATGCGTCTTACATTAGGCAGGCAATCGGTCGTCGAAAAAGGCCACTATGCAAATGGTGAGGAGATCAGAGAGAGTGTAGACACCGACCCGTTTATCGGAAGCGCACATTATACATATCATGGTGAAGAGCACGTGTTGTACAATCCGGCGACAAATGACCCGATTATGTCTATCGTTATCTGCGACAAGGGTGCCGTAAACGACGCTGTTGCTTTTGCGCGTGAAGCGTTTGACCGTGGGCCATGGTCCAGGATGAGCGTGGAGGAGAGATCGCATATACTCATGCGCTTTGCCGACCTCATTGAGAAAAATGCGAAATTTCTTGGAACCATTGAAGCGTTGAATGTCGGGAAACTGCTCAAGGAGTGCATCCATACCGAAGCGGCTCGCGCCGTTCAAAATATCCGTTTCTTTGCCAAAGAAATTTTGAATTGGAAAGAGCGCGAATTCGGGAAAGATGTGACGTTCTTGAGTCGAAAAGGTATGATGGTGAGCCGTACGTACCACGACCCCGCTGGAGTGGTCGGTATTATTGTGCCCTGGAACTCGCCGCTCACGCTCGGTACGTGGAACATCGCGCCAGCTCTTGCCGCGGGCAACACCGTAGTGTTGAAGCCATCGCCGTGGGCACCGCTGTCACTTTTACAGTTGGGAAGACTTGCTAGCAAAGCGGGAATCCCGACAGGCGTACTCAACATCGTCCCTGGAAATGTAGAGGCAGGCCAGGCACTCGTCTCGCATCCTGTTGTGGACCGTATCGCGTTCACCGGAAGCGTCAATGTCGGCCGAACGATTCAGATTGAAAACGCGAAAACGCGCTTTGCGCCAATTCTTTTGGAGCTCGGTGGTAAGGGCGCAAATATTGTGTGTGAGGATGCGGATGTGGATTTTGCGGTCAAGGGATGCCTTATAAGCGCCCTACGAAGCCAAGGCCAATCGTGCGTCGCAGGTTCTCGTATGCTCGTTCATGCGTCGCTCTATGATGAGTTTGTAAAAAAACTTGTCGGACAAGTTTCTGCCCTGCGCGTGGGAAACCACATGGACAACGAAACCGACATTGGTCCCCTCATCACCAAAGAACACTTGTCGCGGGTGATGGTATACGTGGAATCCGGAGAGCGTGAAGGAGCTCGATTGCTCTATGGCGGCAAAACGCCGGAAGATTTCAATCTCAAAAACGGAAACTTCCTCATGCCGACAGTTTTCGAAAATGTAACACCGGAGATGACTATTTTCAAAGAGGAAATCTTTGGCCCGGTGATTACCCTTACATCGTTTACGACCGAAAAAGAAGTCGGCGTACTCGCCAACGCAACTCGCTTCGGTCTTTCGTCTAACGTGTGGACACATGATGACAAAAAGTATGAGCGCATCGCGCGGAAATTACGGGTCGGCATGGTGTGGCAAAATGCCCATTTTCTACGCGATCTCAATGTTCCGTTTGGCGGACAGAAAGAAAGCGGTGTGGGAAGAGCGGGTGGACGACATAGTTTGGAATTCTTTTCAGACACGCAAGCAGTGCATAAGGTGCATTACCTTGCATAAAGGTAGTAACCTTTTTTGCGTCTTCGCTCGGACGAAGTGTGAGAGAGCACTCTCCCACTTCGCTCCTCGCTAGCCACAATAGAAAATGGCCATCGCGCGCTCGCGCGATGGCCTTTTGTTTTTCTATTCTATTTCAAAACAACGGATGCAATCAACTCACGGAGTTTGGGGAGCGTGCTCTGGAGTGTTGCATCAAACTGCGCACTGTCCTTGGGAGACCTATACGGACTACGAGGTTCGCCCATATTGATTCCCGTCACAATAGACGCCGCTAATTTGGTAGAGCCGATGTGCCGTTGGTTGTCTTCGCCACCGCGCGGAAAGACCTCGTTTGTCATATTCTGAATTGCTTCAGCTTTCTTCCACATTGCTAAGGAATCATCCTTTACAGACTTTTGCCACAGGCGCCACATAGCCACACATGGCTCGAGTGCAAAGACGTTGATAAAGCCACCGCCCGAACCGAGCATAAGACCGGTCGTGAATGCACGAAATGTCGTGAAGATAGGCACGGCGCCATTCACCTCTTTGAAAAGTGCCTCTAGGTGCACTTGCCGGTCTGTCTTCACTTCCTTGATTCCAACTATACCGGGGATACGCGCAAGTGTTCCCATAAATGCGGGGCTTATATTGAATTTCGAAAGCTTCGGATTGTGGTAGACGACAACGGGTAAGCCCATCTCCGCCACTCCTTCGTAATGGGCAAACACCTCCCCCGAGTCCGGAATCCAATAATACGGTGGAATGACCTGTGCTGCCATATACCCCAAATCTTTTGCAGCTGTGGTGTGCATTGCTATCTTACTAAGACAGGTGTCAGCAGTGGTTGCGATCAACTTGATGTGATGATAATTATCACGCACGTGTTCTGCACACACGGCAAAACACTTCCAGCGTTCATCATACGATAGGCACGCAAACTCACCAATACTCGGAGTCACCACGATGCCATCAGTTCCCTTCTCGACCGCCCAGTCAATCTGCGCACGGAGTGCGCCGAAATCAATATTCTCGTTCTCGTCCATCGGCGTCACCAGCATCGTGTAGATGCCATGAGGCAGTTTGTCGAGCATGTGCTTCTCCTCTAGTTACTCCTCAACAACACTACACTTTTTTACTTTCCTGTCAACAAAAAGCCGCCCTAAAGGGCGGCTACAACAACAACACTGAAACATTAATCACTTGTCGGCGGACGTGTTTCTATGCTTGGTTTGCGCGGTGTGATAAAGCACCCGTCGAAGCCTTTCACAAGCATACCCTCTTCAAACCAGCTTTTCGGGGCAGGCGTGCCCCAGAAAGTCGCGTATTGCGGATCGTCCGTGTGCCACGTGATGACCGGATTATCCGGATCAAAAATCGGATAGTCGCCGGTAAAAAGCTCTATGCGATTGCCGTCCGGATCTCGGAGGTACACGAAGAAAGCATTTGAAATGCCGTGTCGCGCGGGCCCACGCTCGATCTGCCCGTGCATGCCACAAGCGGCGAGAATGTCGCACGCGTCAAGAATGCTCCTCTCGTCGCGAACCCAAAAAGCAATATGATGCACACGCGGACCCCTTCCGTTCGTAAGCGCGATGTCATGCACGTTTGATTTTCGGTGAAGCCATATCGCAAACACATTGTCTTCCGATGTCAAAAGGCGTTCAGAAGTTCGAAAGCCGAGGTTCTCACAAAACCACCGTTCGCTTAAAGCAACATCGGGAACAAACACATTGAAGTGGTCGAGCCACATGGGCCGTGCGCCGTGATGCTTGTCGTACTGCTGAAGCAACATCTCGTCGCGCTCCATTTCGTGGAAGAAAACGATCGGCATGCCGTTTGGATCTGCGATACGCAACGCGCGGCCATGATACGGTGAAATCGTCATCCAATAATGTGCGCGATTCGAAATAACTGCCTTTAGTTCAAGCGCCTCCAGGTCTGCATCGCTCCCCACGCGAAATGCGATATGCGAAACGCCGGGCATTTCGGCCTCTTCGAGCGAAAGCACGCATGCATCTTTCACCGCAAGAGTGCGTAGGTGTGCTGTATTGGCAAGTAAACCATCAGCACTTAACTCTAAACCAAGCACCTCTGTGTAGAATTCAAGCGCCTTTTCAAGATTGGTTACGAGAAGTCCCGCATGAGCGGCGCGGAGGATGTTGAAGGATGTCTTTTGCACTTCCTTCTCCTTTGTCCCCTAGTTACACTGACTAATACAGTGCTAAACTTTCTTTGACTTGTCAATATATAAGAAAAGGCGCGGGGCTAATGCCCTGCGCCATAGTTCAATGTTGTTCATGTACTTATTTCCTGTATGCCAGGAAAATTTTGGACAGTGCTTCAGCGGAAATGAATGATTTTCTTTTTCCACTCTTTGCCGCCGCTTCCACGTCTTGGAACAACGCCTTTGCAAAATCGTCGGAGAAACTATCTCCCGATGTAAATGAAGCGCCCTTCTGCGGACGTTCCACAAACTCAAAGAAAGGAGCTTCGTCGGGATCAAGCTCCGGATCAAACGGCAGTGCGAAAATTTGCTTCACTTCCCCGCCCCACGTCGGATCTTCGCGTTGTTTAAGTTCCCCTAAAAGAGAAACACCTTTTCCGCACAAATCGCGCATGAACGCCTCAATGTTTCTGACGGCAACTGCAATGTGCTGATAGCTGTGGTCGCCATGCTGTGCAACATATTTTGTCACCTGCGACACTTCCTCGCGATCAATACCCTGAATAAGTGCCAGGGAAAGACCGCCAACTTTAATGCCGCACAGCCGCATGCTTGAAGGTCCATCCGGATTGGCGTCTTCAATTTTGTAAAAGCGCTTTCCGCCACACCCTTGCACATAAAACGCTTCCCAAACATCGATATTTCTGACCGCAATCGCAACATGATCAATTCCCAAAATTTCCCAATCCTGTTCCCTGCAGCACTCTTTTTTCATCAGAAACACTCCGTGTGATATTGCTTCTGTGCTCACTATACCAGCTTTGACGCTACACAATAATTGACTTTTTCAAACAAATAATTCTGATATCCACGTCCCAATGTGGTCGCAGTCTACGACTACCCGTTATTTTGGTGGCGCCGAACCGGTGATGTGGCATTCTACAAAAACATAGTTGCTCCGCTCTTTATTTTTTGATACAATGACCACCAATCCGAATTTGATGAATGGCGCGC
>Ga0155795_106_pt1 | contig 21504 bp, 19 predicted proteins | sample RifCSPlowO2_01_FD_107449 | JGI IMG/M metagenome (GOLD analysis project Ga0155795, IMG submission 107449) | Candidatus Kaiserbacteria bacterium RIFCSPLOWO2_01_FULL_50_24 | reverse complement strand
CTCGCACATAAGCAAGCTGTCGGCAATCTTACGTGGACGGCTGGTTACGTCCTCGTCAAGGACAACGACGGCAACAGCGTGCTCTGGGCTCTGCGCGCCTCCTGGCTCGACGCTGGCTGGCGCGTCGGGGCCTTCTCGCCCTCCGGCCCGGACAGCTGGCATGCGGGCCGCGCGTTCGTTTCCCGCTGATCCTGAAGCGCTTTGCGCTTCTAACTTTGACCCTCCGATTCTTCGCCACTCTGGCGAAAATCGGAGGGTTTTTATATTGCTGCTCTATCGGTTCGCGGATCGCCGCCTCCGCGCAAGTAGCGCTTGGGTTTTGTTACCTCACTCTTGAGACATTGGAGTTTTGTGCATTATTTGAAAATTGGAAATTACAAATTGAAAATTTTTGTTCCTACACCCCCATGTCCCCATTCTTCGCCGAATGTCGTTCTATTGTGCGCTATACTTACCCCATGGCGTTCTCTCTCGGCGGACTGTTGCAAAAAGCGACCTCTATTTTTTCCGGAGGAGAGGGGAGCGTTATCGGCATTGACATCGGTGCGTCGGCGGCAAAGATTGTTCAGTTGCGCGGAAGTAAGGGTGTCGCAATTCTGGAAACATACGGCGAAATCGCGCTTGCGCCATACGCCGAATTGCCCATCGGAAAAGCGGTAAAGCTCTCTCCAGAGCAGACGGCCGTGGCACTCCTCGACCTCATGAAGGAGGCGAACGTGACTGCGCGGAAGGGCGGCATATCCATTCCGTTTGCCGCTAGTTTGATATCAATCTTAGATCTGCCAAAAGTTGATGCGAAACAACTTGCGCGCATGATTCCCTTAGAGGCGCGCAAGTATATTCCCGTGCCGGTGGATGAAGTGACTCTTGACTGGTTCGTCATTCCGGAAGATCGGGACCAGGGCGCATTTGACCGCGTGGAAAAGCAATCTACTCTTCGCGCACGCGGACAGGAGGTTTTACTTGTTGCGATACACAACGATACGATTAAGAACTATCAGACCATCGCCGAAACCACAAACATTCACATTGATTTTTTTGAAATTGAAATATTCAGCACGGTGCGCTCTTCAATCCAACATGGTCTCGCACCCGTTCTCGTGGTTGACTTCGGCGCGGCGACGACAAAAATGTACGTGGTGGAGCGAGGGGTTGTGCGTTTGTCGCATCTCGCAACCCAAGGCGGCCAGCATATGACAGAGATGCTCGCACGCTCCCTGAACTGGGAATTTGAAAAAGCGGAGAGGGTAAAGCGCGAACACGGGCTTATCGCCGCATCGGCGTATTCGGGCGATGAGAACGAGAAAATAAAAAGCGCCCTGTTATCAACACTGTCGGGGATGTTTTCCGAGGTTAGTCGGGTACTATTAAGTTATGGGCAGCGGCACAACAAGAATGTATCGCATGTGGTTCTCACGGGCGGTGGCGCGTCGCTCCCGGGTCTCATTGAGGTCGCGCATGAATCATTGAGCGCAGAGGTGGAAATAGCGTCGCCGTTTTCGCGCACAGAAGCGCCGGCATTCCTAGACGATGTTCTGCGCGAAATCGGCCCGGGGTTTGCGGTGTCGGTGGGGCTTGCGTTGCGGAATTTGAGGAAGTGATATGAAGTCCGAATCAACGAATATATACGAATAATACGAATATAACGAATGACTGCGAATTTACAAAAAGCACCAAAAGAACGCTAAAATTCCAAGCACCAAGCACCAAATGAGCATTAAAATCCAAAGCACCAAGCACCAAATCACAAACAAATCACAATGACCAAAATTCAAAGCATAAAACAGAATGCGTTTAGGACATTGGTATTTGGAATTTCGGTATTGTTTGGAATTTGGGATTTGTAATTTGTTATTTTTTCGTATTCGTAGATTCACACATAATTATGGAACCGGTAATAAAATCATCGTTTATTCCGACAGATGCGGAGCCGGTTCGCGCTGCGCGCCGCGCTGGTGGCATGACCGATCTACTAGTCCTCGTCGCGCTCGTGCTGTTTGTCGCGTCACTCGCGCTTGCGGCCGGCGTATTTCTCTATGCGCAATACCTCGAAACGAGTAGAGCGTCAAAAAGCGCCCAGTTGGAACGCGCCCGCGCGACTTTTGAGCCGACACTCATTCAAACCCTAACGCGTCTTGATGATCGCATGCGCGCAGCCGATACCGTTTTGGGGGCTCACATTGCGCCCTCAACCTTCTTCCATGTGCTGGAACAGGTAACGCTTCGCACGATTTCATTTCGTACGCTCGCATTCGACGCGGCGGATCCGAAACGCATCTCCATACGCATGCGCGGTGTGGCGGAAAGTGTCAATTCCATAGCACTGCAGGCAGACCTTTTCACCAAAAATGGCGTTATCACAAGTCCTATCTTTACCAACATAGACCGGAGAATAGACGGCGTTAATTTTGACGTGTCTGCACTGATAAATTCGAATGCGCTCCGCTACGCGACGCTCTTTGCATCTGCCGCGGCTTTTAATCAGACGGCGGAGCAAAAAGCGTTTCCTCTTGAGTATGCGCCAGAGGGAAAGCCCGACCCGTTTGGAACGCAAGAGGAATAATGCCTTTGAATTTAAAAATTAAAAGCGAAAAATGAAAAACGACCCCGCACCAAAAATCTCACCGTTCCTCTTTATGCGCTCAAACCACGTTCGCAGATTTTGGTACGGGGCATGCAATGAAAAATTAAAAGTTAGGCTCAAGAGTGCCCTCGATGGGGATGTAACTTTTAACTTTTAACTGCACTTTTTACTTTTTCATTTCTACTTTTTAATTTGATTTTATGCGTACCATACTTGCAGGAGCCGGACTTATCCTCGCGATTGCCGCGTTCTTCCTCTATACCAAGCCGGCGTACGACTCCACGCTCGTGGCGCGCGAAACAATAGCCGAATATGATCGTGCGCTCCAGAAAGCCGCGGAGCTTCAGCAGTTGAAGCAAAATCTCTTGCTTCGCTACAACGATTTTGACTCGTCGCAAATAGACCGGTTGCACAAATTGCTCCCCGACCATGTGGACAACGTGCGGCTTGTACTTGATCTTGACAATCTTGCGCAGCAGTATGGCCTCGCTTTGGAAAATGTAGTTATCGACAGCGTTGCTGCCAAAGAGGACGGTACAACGGTGGTAGGCGGCGTGTCGTCACGCAATGACTACGACTCTCTCACTATGCGTTTTTCTACGAACGGTACGTATTCGAATTTCGTCACTTTTATGGAAAACCTGGAGAAAAGCTTGCGCGTTGTTGACTTAGTATCGCTCTCGCTTGAGTCTGCGGGCACTGCACAACCTGCTGTCGGAGAGAGTACGGAAGAACCCGTGTACCGATTTGGCATCACCTTACGCACGTATTGGCTGAAATAACACAAATTTAAAAACTAAAAGTGAAAAATGAAAAACGACAATGAAAAATTAAAAGTTAGGCCAAATGATGCCCTCGACTTGAATGTAATTTTTACCTTTTCATTTTTACTTTTTAATTTGATTGTATGTTCGGTTTAAACAAAAAAATCTTCATCATAGGCGGCATCGGAATCGTTGTTGCTGGTGTCGTGTGGTACGGCATGACGTCGGAAACCCCTACTTCGCTTTTGACAACGACGGACGTGACGGGTGCGTCAAGCGCCACAGAGCGCGATCTTATAGACACACTTCTCGCACTGCGTGCGGTGACGCTCAACGGCTCCATTTTTTCCGACCGCGCCTTTTTGAGCTTGCAGGATTTCGGCACGCAAATCATTACGGAACCAGCAGGTCGTAGTAATCCTTTTGCGCCGCTTGAGCCACAGTAGGCGGTGGCGGTGGAGATATATGAAAAGCACCAAGCACCAAATTACAAACAATATCTAAATTCCAATTACTAAATACCAAATACAGCATGTCGGTTTTGAATTTGTGATTTCGGTAATTTGAATTTGTTTGGAATTTGGGATTTGTAATTTGGATTTTTTGGACGCTGGTACGTTGTGCTTTTCCATCAATGATACAATTACACAATGCCTCCTCTGCAACCAACACAACCCGCATCAGAAATTGGCACGGAGTTCGTTCTGACCAAGGAAACTGAAGGTACTGCGGCGGCGCCAAAGCGCTCCGTCCCCGATGCTACGGTTCCCTACGATATTCTCCAGTACATACCGGAAGAATCGGTTGCGCACTACCAACTGGCACCTCTCGGGCTACAAGATGGCGTTTTGGAGGTCGGCATGGTTGACCCAGACAACATTAACGGTGTAGATGCGCTTAATTTCATAACGCGAAAGACCGGCGTGCCGTTCAAGGTGTTCCAGATATCCACGGAAGATTTTAAACGGGTTCTCGGCATGTATCGGGGATTGAAAGGCGACGTCGGGCAGGCGGTAGTCGACCTTGCTACAGAGCGCAGAAGTGAAAAGAGACCGATAGAAAGCGATGAACGCGCTTTGCGGTTGGACGACGTGTCTATCGGCGAAAATACGAATTCTGATATATCGCGCGTGATGCAGGAAGACGCGCCGACGATAAAAATTGTTTCCACCATCCTTCGCTACGCGATTGACGGTGGCGCGTCTGACATCCATGTGGAGCCCATGTCGGACGGCGTGCGCGTACGCTACCGCGTGGACGGCGTTTTGCATACGAGCGTCGTACTTCCCATAAATACACATCGCGGACTTGTGGCGCGCATAAAAGTGCTCGCTTCCGTTCGTCTGGATGAACAGCGAAAGCCTCAAGATGGGCGCTTTTCCGCAACGTTTGATAATAGAAAAATTGACTTTCGTGTATCTACATTTCCTACATACAATGGTGAAAAGATTGAAATTCGCATTTTGGATAGAGAACAAGGATTTATTGCGCTCGATAAGATAGGACTTTCAGAACGCAACTTGCGGGTCGTTCGCTCCGCGATAGGCCGCCCTCACGGGCTCGTGCTTCTCTCCGGTCCTACGGGAAGCGGAAAATCCACCACCCTCTACTCTATGTTCTCTGAAGTAGATAGGGAGCACCAAAACGTTCTCTCGCTTGAAGACCCGATTGAGTACTATATTGACGGCATGAATCAATCACAGGTGCGGCCGGAAATCGGCTACACATTCGCGAATGGTCTTCGTACAACACTCCGCCAGGACCCGGATGTCATTATGGTGGGTGAGATACGCGATTCGGAAACTGCGAAGCTTGCGGTTCAGGCAGCGCTTACGGGCCATCTCGTGTTTTCAACGATTCACACGAATGACGCGGTCGGCACCATTACGCGCCTCATGGATATGGGCGTGGAGCCGTATCTTATCCCACCTGTTCTCATTGCTTCCGTAGCGCAACGTCTTGTTCGGACACTTTGTCCGGAAGGGGGTAAAGAAGTTCCGCTTTCTGTGAGCAATCGTCGGAGTTTAGAAGAGAGGGTCGTCTTGCTTCCAGAAAAATACCGGTTTTCCATACCAAAAACCGTGCGTGAGCCGATGCCTTCGCCCACATGCCCAACCGGCATGCGCGGACGTACCGCGGCATTTGAGGTCTTGGAAATGACACCAGAAATTGAGAGTATAATTCTTGACAACCCTACTGAGACAAAATTGTGGAGTGCCGCACGCGCGCAGGGTATGCTTACCATGCGCGAGGACGCGGCGCTCAAGGCGTTTCAGGGTCTACTGCCATTCTCTGAAGTCAACATGCTCTCAACGTTTGCCATGGACGAGGAGGAAGAGAGCATAGAGAAAGAGGTGGAAACAAAAACAAAAGAAGCGAATAGTGCGTCTATTGAAGAAAGCAAAACACAACAGCTATGAACGATATGAAAACAAAAAAGGGAACCGTCTTGATTGTTGATGATGATAAGTTTCTTGCCGACATGTACAGCGTGAAGTTCTCGCGCGAGGGATACGCGGTTGGGGCGTATCTCTCGGTTGCCGATGCTCTTGCGGCTTTAAAAAAGGGCTTTGTTCCTGATGTCGTTCTGTTTGATCTCGTCATGCCCGAGCATGATGGGTTTTCTTTTCTAACAGAATTGCGCGATGGCGGGCTTGCGAAAGGAGCGGTGTTGATCGCACTCACGAATCAGAGCGATGATATGGAGCGCATTAAAGCGGAAGAGCTTGGATGCGATAGATACGTTATCAAAGCAACCACCATTCCCTCGGAGGTAGTGGCTATTGTGGGAGAGGAGATGGCGAAGAAGAGAAAGTAGTTACCAATCAATGTTCTAATCTACAAATCATATGAATACTACGAATGACTGCGAATTTACAAAAAGCACCAAAAGAACGCTAAAATTCCAAGCACCAAGCACCAAATGAGCATTAAAATCCAAAGCACCAAGCACCAAATCACAAACAAATCACAATGACCAAAATTCAAAGCATAAAACAGAATGCGTTTAGGACATTGGTGTTTGGAATTTGGAATTTGTAATTTGTTATTTTTGTATCTTGGTTATTTGAATAGTGGTTATTGGTGATCCCTATGCAGGTAGTTACACACACCGGCACCCTGTAACACGCTGCCATGGCGGTATAATGCACACATCATGGAGTATCTGCCTCAACTCAAAAAGTACATAAACGTTGTCGTTCACGAGGACGCGTCTGACCTACATCTTTCCGTGGGTGCGCATCCGACGGTTCGCGTATCGGGTACGCTGGCCCCCATGCTAAAAGAGCCACCGCTCTCCGAAGAGGATGTGGCGGGGCTCATTAAGACACTTTTAACCGATGAACAGTATCAGCGTTTGTGGAAGGAGATGGAGCTTGATTTTGCCTACGAGACCGACGACAAGTATCGTTTTCGAGGCAATGCTTTTTTCCATCGAGGAGTTCTCGGGGTTGCCCTCCGTCTCATTCCAAAAACGATAAGAACGCTTGCAGAGTTGAATTTACCGGACGTGCTCGCGACCTTCGCGCGCAAGTCGCAGGGATTCTTTCTCGTCGTTGGTCCCGTGGGACACGGAAAAACAACGACACTCGCGTCGTTGGTGGAGATTATAAATACGGAGCGCATGGAGCATATCGTAACCATTGAAGACCCGATAGAGTATCTGTACGAGCCGAAACAATCTCTTATAAATCAGCGTGAAGTTGGGTCTGATACCGGCGGTTTTGCAGGAGCTCTCTACGCGGCGTTTCGCCAGGACGTGGACGTCATTCTGGTGGGCGAGATGCGTGACCCCGAAACCATGTCAGCCGCCGTGTCGGCCGCAGAAACTGGGCATCTTGTATTTTCAACGCTTCACACGAATGACGCGGCGCAGACAATAGATCGCATCATTGACTCGTTTCCTGCCACCCAGCAAGATCAGATCCGTCTACAGTTATCAGGCTCACTTGCGGGGATTTTCTCCCAGCGCTTGGTGCCACGCATTACCGGCGGCAGAATTCCCGCATACGAACTCCTTATAAACAATAAGGCGGTTGCCAATCTTATTCGCGAGCGCCGGACGCATGAGATAAACACGGTCATAGAAACAAGCTCTACAGAGGGGATGATCAATATGGACCACTCACTTGCGGAGCTCGTCTCGCGCGGTGAGATTACTGTTGAAAGCGCGTACCAGCACTCGCTGAATCCGAGCATGTTGCAGAAATTGTTATGAAAAATAAGGAGCAGAGCGACTATATTTTTCATAACCCTGTGAAATCCCGCGCAGCGGCTATTTCACAGGGTGTAAGAACTTTTTAGTAAAACTTATGAACGGTAGTGAATTAGTTGCACTTAACCCTGTTAAATCCGCGGCAAAGCCGCGGCCTGCGCGAAGCGCAGGATTTAACAGGGCTTAAGATTTACTATGCTCACTGTGTTCACAAATTAAATCTAAAGGAATTTCTAACATGAGCCTATTCACCTACACCGCGCTTGACCAAGAGGGGAACAGTCGTAACGGCACGATTGACGCGGTAAATGTTGACCTGGCAATCACCGCTCTCCAAAGAAGAGGTCTTATTATCTCCGACATAAAGGGCGAAGAGGCAAGGAGAAACATGCTCCGTATGACGCTCTTTAGCCGTGTGACGAACGCGGATATTGTTATGCTCTCGCGGCAGATTACCACGCTCTTTGAAGCGCAGGTGTCGGCGCTTCGCGCGTTCCAACTGCTCGCCACGGAAGCCCGTACGCCGAAGCTTGCGAGCGTCTTTACCAAAATCGCGGCAGATGTACAAAGCGGAAGCTCCATTTCTTCCGCATTAGAGAAGCACCCGGAGGCGTTCTCTACATTTTATGTCAACATGGTTCGTGCGGGTGAGGAGTCGGGAAAACTGGACGAGACCTTCAGTTTTCTTGCGGATTATCTGGACCGCAACTACGAACTCACGCAAAAGGCGAGGAATGCCTTAGTGTATCCGGCATTCCTGATGGTCACATTTATCGTGGTGATGTCGCTCATGCTCACGATGGTGATTCCGCAACTCTCTGCAATGCTTGCGGAGGTTGGACAGACCGTTCCCATCTACACACGCATCATAATTTCCATCAGCAAAGTGTTCTCGCAGTATGTCTGGCTTCTTTTGGCGCTCCTGGCGCTCGGTGGCGTCGTTCTGTATCGCTATATTGGTACTAAGGTTGGGAGAGAGGTTTTGTCGCGCGCGCGCATGCAGATTCCGTATATCGGCGGTCTCTATAAGAAGTTATTTCTTTCCCGCATGGCGGATAATCTCGCCACAATGTTAAAAAGCGGCATTCAAGTTCTTCGAGCGCTTGAGGTGACGGGAAGTGTCGTTGGTGATGCAATGTACGAAAAGGTTCTGGCATCAGTGGCCGAAGATGTGAAAGGGGGACTGCCCGCATCGGAAGCGTTCCGTAAACATCCGGAAGTGCCCGGCATTGTTGTCGCGATGATTAAGGTGGGCGAAGAGACGGGAAATGTGACAAGCATACTTGAAACCATGGCGCGCTTTTATCGTCGCGAGGTGAACAATGCCATTGATACGCTCGTTGACCTCATAGAGCCTATTATGATTGTGGTGCTTGCGGTTGGCGTAGCGATTCTTCTTGCGTCGGTATTGGTGCCTATTTACAATATTGCCGCCGGACTTTAGTGGGGCGCTCCGTTGGCGCACCTGTTTGGGAGACCGCTCACGTCTCGCCCCAGTTTTGTCTTTCAGCAAAACTGGGGCGGTACTCCGCTACGGTTAAGTCTCCCAAACAGGTGCGCCTCCTCCGCTCTAGGTGGTGAATACAATTTGCCTCCGCGAGCTTCCAAAACAGCACTGCCTCCTCTGCTAAGGTGGTGGATGCAAATACAGTGGGGCGCTCCGTCAAGGGCGACCTTTGCCTCGCCCCGAACGACATACGGTTCAATCGTTTGGGAGATATCACTACTGCGTCAACGTTTTGGTAGCTAGCAAATCTACTGCGCGATGCTTGCCCCGCACCGTGCTTGCACTGGTGTGTGGGTTCTCTCGAGCAATGTGCCCCCCGCTTGAGGTGTGATTAGGTGCAGAATTGCCATGGGGCGCTCCGTCGTCAAGTCTCCAGCCATCCAGAGTATCTGAATTGCCTTTTCAAGCCCCCAGTTTCCAGCTCTCCAGCTTCCAGAGTTATCCCCAGGGCGCGTGTACATGGTAGACGATAGCGTGTACAATGTCTTGGTACTAAGTCGATGCAGATGCTTTTATTAAGAATTAAGATATTAAGTAATGTATGAATACTTTTAAGCGTGCTTTTCGGAGTGAAGGAAATGGGGGTTTCACCCTCATTGAACTTCTCGTTGTTATCGCGATTATCGGGATTCTTTCTTCAGTCGTGTTGGCGTCGTTAAATAGCGCGCGCCAGAAGGGGCGCGACGCACGCCGTATTTCCGATGTGAAGCAGATTCAGCTTGCGTTGGAGTTGTTCTATGACTCAAATGCCGGGTATCCGACGGGTATTTACGGCACAATACTCACCGGACCGGGATACATCTCCGCTGTCCCAACAGACCCATCGGATAACACTGCATGTACCGATGGCGCACAGGCAAGTTGCTATGATTATGACCAACTCTCAAGCGGTGACTCCTACGAACTTGGTGCGAATCTTGAAACGGCAGGACACTCGGCACTCAACTCTGACGTGGATACGGCTACTCTAGGCGGCAATCTTACTGACGGAACTGACGCCAACGGTTGTGCCGCCGAAGCAAATCGTTACTGCTACAACGTAACTCCGTAGCAACAATATTTGAGTTGCTCATCACAACCCCGCGTAACAGCGGGGTTTGTGGTTTAATGAAAGCACACGTCTTAAAAACTAAAAGTGAAAAATGAAAAACGACCCCGCACCAAAAATCTCACCGTTCCTCTTTATGCGCTCAAACCACGTTCGCAGATTTTGGTACGGGGCATGCAATGAAAGATTAAAAGCTAGGTCCAAGAGTGCTCTCGACGGGGATGTAATTTTTAACTTTTAACTGCACTTTTTAGTTTTTCGTTTTTACTTTTTAACTTATCCTACCTACACTTTTTACTTTTTTATTTTCACTTTTCAATTTCTATCATTCACTGACTGTGTATGCCCCGCAGTAGATGGTGGCGAAAGAACATGCTTGCAGTGTGCGATATGAAAACAAACAAACACAGAAATATGAGAAAACATTATACGGTCAACGACTGTGCTTCTCGCATGTTCATGAGAAGTGGTGTAGTGTACACGCCAATTACTGGCCGCTGCTTGCCGGATGGCGTATACCACGGGACGAGAAGCGTCGCCACCATTAACTGACATGGTATGCTCGAAGGTGTTTTTTATCTTGGACTCGGTCTCATAGTCGGTAGTTTCTTAAACGTGCTTGCCGTGCGCTTTCACGACGGACGCTCGCTTGGCGGGCGAAGCGTATGTGTATCGTGCGGACAGACGATCTACTGGTATGACCTTATTCCCGTCTTGTCGTGGATATTGCTTTTGGGAAAATGCCGCTCGTGCGGGCAGGACATCTCCCTCCTCTATCCGCTAACGGAGGTGGCGTGTGGCGCCGCCTTTCTTCTCATTGGACTTGCGCATATGCCGTTTTTTTCTACCGTGCTCGCGCTTCCCATCGCGGCATTGCTGATCGTCATTGCGCGGTACGATCTTTCTCACATGCTTATCCCGAATGTGTGGGTGTATCTATTCGCCGCACTGTCTCTAAGTGCCGCGTTGTACCCAATGGAATCGCGTGACTTCGTGTTTAACGTACTCGCCGGACCCGTCGCCGCCGTGCCGTTTCTTGCGCTGTGGTTTGTGTCGCGTGGCGCATGGATGGGGTTAGGAGACGCGAAGCTTGCGCTCGGTATGGGGTGGCTCCTTGGTTTGGAAGGTGGAGTTACGGCAATCCTAAGCGCGTTCGTGCTCGGCGCCGTTGTGGGATTAGGGCTTATGTTTTTTTCCTCGTCTCATCTTTTGCACAGAACACTCGGTGTACATGGCGATAAAAAGGTTACAATGAAAAGCGAGATTCCCTTCGGGCCGTTTCTCATTATCTCATGCTTTATCGTATGGTTCGCGCACATGTACGGAATTCAGACACTCGAGCTTTTTCTTTGGTGGAGCTTTTGGTAGTGTCCGGCATTTTAGTGCTCATTACCTCCATTTTACTTTTCAATAACGCGCGCTTCGGCGGCGTCGTGCTCTTGGAGAACCTCGCGTACGACGTCGCCCTTTCCATTCGTCAGGCGCAGGTATACGGCATTTCGGTGTCTCGATTCGGCACCAAGGCGTTTGACGTTGGATACGGCATCCATTTTGAAACTGGAGGTCAGCCGTCGGTGTATGTGTTGTTTGCGGACACTACAGTAAACGGCCTGTACGATGTGGGCGAGACGGTGCTGTCAACGACAGTAGAGAAAGGCTTTTTCGTGTCGGATTTGTGCACCTCAATCGGACTGGTAAACGAGGTGTGCGGACGAATCTCACTTGACGTGCTTTTTAAGCGTCCCGAACCGGCGGCATATATCCGCGCAAATAGAGAAACAACGCTCTATGAACGCGGACGCATTCAATTGTCCTCTCCGCGCGGAGATATAAAAAACGTTATCGTAGAAGTGTCGGGGCAGATATCGGTACAATAGTATGATATACAAGCTTCTAGCTTATAGCGTACAGCTGATAGGAGGTATCACTCCGCGTAGATTTGTTTTTCTGCTAAAAGCTAAAAGCTATAAGCCGGAAGCTGATTCTCGGGGGTTTACACTTGTGGAAATGATCGTGGCGGTTGGGCTGTTTGCCGTTGTGATGATTGTCGCCATGAGTACGCTTCTCTCACTTGTGTATGCAAACAGAAAAGCACACGCGCTACAATCGGTTATGAATAACTTGAATATCACACTCGACAGTATGACACGTTCTATTCGCATGGGAACCGATTACCGATGCGGTGGCTCGTCTCCGAGCAACTCGGATTGCCCAAGCGGCGGGCAGTCGCTTTATTTTGAGTCTCGTTATGGAGATCGCAGTAATACAGCAGACGACTGGGCCTATTGGTATGACCAAAATACCAAACGTATCTATAAGTCAGAACAGGGAGGAGCTGCTGCTGTTGCAATCACTGCTCCGGAAGTGAACATAGAATCGTTCACATTTTATGTTGTGGGAACAACGCAGCGCGATTTTGTTCAGCCAAAAGTGGTGATCACTGTTAAAGGGGTAGCCGGCTCGCAGGCGCGCACAGAAACCACATTTAGCATTCAGGCGACCGCGGTACAGCGGTCTTTGGATCTATGATTAGAAATGAAAAAGGAAAAATGAAAAAGGAAAAAGTGAGCGCGCGAGGCTTCACATTGATCGAAACCATGGTCGCAGTAACCATTCTTACCGTTGCTGTTGTTGCGCCGATGACGCTTACCACAAAAAGTCTCGCGAGCGCGTACTACGCACGCGACCAAATAGCGGCTTTTCACTTGGCGCAGGAAGCGATAGAGGCTGTGCGTAGCGTTCGCGACGGAAACATTTTACAGAACGCTTTTGGGACCCAGACGGATCTTCTGGATGGCATTCCCTCGGTAACGGGCGATCCGTTCACCGTAGATACGCGCGATAACAGCATGGAGCTCTGTGGCGCCGTGTGCCCGCTCCTCAAGACGAATGGCGATTTGTATGGGTACGGAATGGGGTCGGACTGGGTCGCAACGCGCTTTACGCGAAGCGTACGAGCGACATTCGTGACTGGAGAGGATGAGGTGCGCGTGTCGGTTACCATAGCGTGGCGTAGTGGCGTGTTTCAGGAACGCACGTTTACTATTTCTGAGAATCTTTATCGGTGGGTAGAGGATGGAAGTGGCGTATGATATGAAAAATCAAAAATCAAAAATCAAAAATCAAAATGATGGTGCAGATTTTGCTTTGCAAAATCTGCGCTCCAATAGCTTGCGCCGCTTCGCGGCGCTCCGCAATTTTGATATTTACACTTTACTGGTATGCGCCGAGAACGCCCTGTGCTTGTGCACGGGGCTGAATCGGCGCAATCGTGATTTGAGCGCTCGGTGGGCGCGCCTCTTCCAGAAAAAACGCCATGGTTCGGCTCGCCAAAGCACTCGCGTTTGTGCGCAGGGATTGGACGAGCCGACGTTTTTACATTTTGCATTCCGAGCGGAGCGAGGTTTTACTCTCCTTCTGACGGCGCTCGTTTCTGCCATTGTGGTTTCGCTTGGAATCTCCATCTTCAGTCTTTCGCAAAAAGAAATAATTCTTTCGTCCATCGGGCGTGAGTCACAGTTCGCTTTTTATGCCGCAGACTCCTCTGCCGAGTGCGCTCTCTACTTGGACATACGACATGCTTCTTTCGGCTCTACGCCGCCGGCCTCACCGCCTACGTGCGACGGGCAAACACTCATCACCTCAGGCCATTCTCTAATTTTGCCGTACACGGTCACCTTTCAATACGCGCCGAATGGCTTATGCGCCGATGTTCGTGTAACAAAAAACAGCATTCATCCGCGTACGCTCATTAACGCCGATGGCTATAATGTACCCTGCGGGGAGGTAAGTACGAGTCCGCGAGCGCTTCAACGCTCCGTCGAGATGAGGTACTAGGGTATGTTTGAAAACCTCCGCTCGCTACATAGTGCCCGACCCGAACAGGACGCGAGAAACAAAGGACTCTGTATCACTACTACGAGATGTGGCGACGGCTTGAGAGTTTCCTGCGCGATGCATGCCCCGCACCACGCTTGCTCTGGTGCGTGGGTTCTCTCGGACAATTATGCGCGCTCGCTTAAGGTCAAACAGGTTTCAAACATACTCTAGAGTCTCCCTTGAAACCTACTTACTAGAAGCTAAAAGCTAAAAGCTGTAAATCGGCTTATTGCGCCGATTTCTGGCTCCCCGCCCGACCGAACGGTCGTTCGGGCAGGCTCGGCTCGGCAATGCAAATGGTTACATTTTCGTTGCACTCGACCTACCGGCAAGCGAGTGAGCGAAGCGGAAAAATGAATTTTTCCGTTTCCGAACGAGCGCTGCCGGAAAGCTTTGCTTATCGGCAAGCGAGTGAGCGAAGCGGAAAAATGAATTTTTCCGTTTCCGAACGAGCGCTGCCGGAAAGCTTTGCTTTTGCTTACGTCGCCAGTAAGCTATACCCATGGTTCCCAAAGATATTTACGCTCGATACGAGAAGCTGAAAAAAGCGGTTAACCACTACCGCACGATGCGGCACGTGTATGATAAAGAAGAAATACCCATTGCTGCCGAGGACGCATTGAAACACGAGCTTGTTCAGATTGAAGAAAAGTATCCGATTCTTATTGCTCCGGACTCTCCGAGCCAGCGCGTGGCGGGAAATCCCTTGCCGGGGTTCAAAAAGGTGCGGCACAAGGTACCGCAATGGTCGTTTAACGACGCGTTTTCGGCCGAAGATGTGCGCGAATTTGACACGCGCGTGAGGCGTTTCCTGAAGCAAAAAGACATACACGCCGCACCAACATATGTGTGCGAGCTCAAAATAGATGGCCTCAAGGTGGTGCTTGAATACGAGAATGGAATATTGAAAACGGCGGCGACGCGTGGCGACGGCGTGGTTGGCGAAGACGTAACGCACAATGTACGAACCATAGAAGCGATTCCGCTTTCGCTCTCGCGCTCGGTTGATGTCATTGTGGAGGGCGAGGTGTGGATGAGCACAAAAAATCTTGAAAGGTTGAACGCCCTTCGACAAGCGGAGGGTAAACCGCCGTTCGCGAATCCGCGCAATGCCGCGGCTGGCTCTATTCGCCAGCTTGATCCAAAGATTGCCGCGTCGCGCAACTTGGATGTATTCATCTATGATCTTGCACAGACGAACGAGAATTTCCCTAAAACGCAGATAGAAGAGTTAGCGTATCTGCGTGATCTCGGGTTTAAAGTTAACCCGCACCACGCACTCGCAAAAACGGTGGACGAAATAATTCGCTTCTGGAAGCGCTGGCAAATATGGGGGCGTCGTCAAGAATATTGGGTTGACGGCGTTGTCCTGAAGGTGAATGAAAAACAGCACGAAGAGCGATTGGGTTACACAGGAAAGGCGCCGCGTTTCGCCGTGGCATTTAAGTTTCCGGAAGAGGAGGTGACGACGGTCGTGGAAGGCATTGTTCTCCAAATTGGTCGCACGGGGGTCTTGACGCCCGTAGCGCACTTGAAGCCCGTTTCTGTTGCGGGTACCGTTGTTTCCCGCGCGACGCTTCACAATGAAGACGAAATAAAACGTCTTGACGTGCGCATTGGCGATACGATTATCCTCAAAAAAGCAGGTGATGTTATCCCGGACATTGTGAAAGTGCTGACAGAAATGCGTCCCAAGAATTCAAAGTCATATCAGTGGCCGAACGAGGTGTCGGAGTGCGGCGGCGAGGGAAAGATAGAGCGCGTGCCAGGGGCTGCGGCATGGCGTTGTGTTAACAAGGACTCGTTTGCCGTGGTGCGGCGGCGTTTTCATAATTTTGTAGGGAAACATGCACTAGACATTCCAGGTCTTGGAAAGGAGCGCGTGGACACGTTGATTGAGAAGGGACTGGTCCAGCATTATAACGAAATTTTTACGCTCACCGAGGGCGACCTTTTAACACTCGAGGGTTTTAGGGATGTGTCTGCAAAAAAGCTTGTTGCGGCGATCCAAAAGGCGCGGCGCGTGGAACTCGCACGACTCATCGTTGGCCTATCCATCCCGCAAGTGGGGGAGGAAACCGCGATTCTTCTCGCACAACGTTTCCGTACTGTTGATGCACTAGCGAAGGCGGGAGAAGAGGAATTACAGAATATCGAAGGCGTAGGTCCAATAGTTGCGCACGACATCGTGGAGTGGTTCGCGCTCAAACGACATCGTGAGCTTGTGGAGCGGCTCAAAAAAGTGCTGACTATCACCAACTCAGCATACTCTGCGGCAAGGCCGGGCCTTGCCGCAGGGCCGCTTGCGGGCAAAATGTTTGTCCTCACGGGGACTATGGAGAGCATGAGCCGCGATGAGGCGAAATCAAAACTGCGTGCGCTTGGCGCCGCGGTATCGGGCTCGGTGTCGAGGAGTACCGATTATGCCGTCGCCGGTCTAAACCCCGGTTCAAAATTAGACAGGGCGCGCGAGCTTGGCGTAAAAATCATGACAGAAGACGAGTTTTTGCGTATAGTTACGTAATGAAAGGCACAATAAACGTTTCAGACTTGGCGAAGCTCGCGCGGCTCTTGGTTTCTGACGAGGAGCTTGCAAAGCTTGAAAGGGAAGTTCCTGCAATTTTAGAATTTGTCGGGAAACTCCCTGATTCCGGCACTTTCACGCGAGAGGGAAGTGCGGTCTTGCGGAACGTAATGCGCGAAGATGGCGAGCCGCACGAAAGCGGCGCACACGCGGACGTATTATTGAAAGCGGCACCGAATGTTATTGACGGACGGGTTGTGGTGAAGCAAGTCATTAGCAGGGAAAAGAGCCACTAGGGTATAGCCAATAGAATATGAACTTGGAAACATTGACCATAGTAGAAGCTCGGATGGCGTTGGATGCGAAAGAGTACTCCGCGCTAGAGCTCACGAACGCATACCTAGAGGCAATACGCGCGAAGGATGGCGACCTGCCTGCCCTGCCTGCCGGCAGGCACGGCGGCAGGCAGGGAATACACGCGTATCTGGAGGTGTGGGAGGAGGTTGCGCGTGCGGAAGCCAAGCGCGCAGACGAAAGAATTGCGCGCGGTGAATCCGCGCCACTTACCGGTATTCCCGTTGCCGTTAAAGACAACATGCTTATTGAGGGGCGCATAGCAAGTGCGGCGTCTAAAATTCTTGAAAACTATGTCGCGTCGTACGATGCGACGGTGATAACGAAACTAAAACAACAAGGCGTGGTGTTTCTCGGCAGAACGAATATGGATGAATTTGCCATGGGTAGTTCCACGGAAAATTCCGCGTTTGGTGCCACAAAAAATCCACACGACACATCTCGTGTGCCGGGTGGTTCCTCGGGCGGCTCTGCCGCCGCCGTTTCCGGTGGCATGGCACTTGCCGCGCTCGGGAGCGACACGGGGGGCTCAATTCGCCAGCCGGCGGCGCTCTGCGGCTCGGTTGGGTTAAAGCCTACCTACGGAGCGGTGTCTCGCTACGGACTCATCGCCATGGGTTCTTCTTTGGACCAGATAGGTCCGATTACTCGTTCGGTGTCTGACTCCCGTATTGTATTTGACGCAATACGCGGCCGCGACCCAAAAGACAGCACTAGTATAGAGTTGGCAGAACATAGTAAAAACAAAAAACTGCCCGTTATCGGTGTTCTGCGCCGCTTTTCGGAACACGCAGAAAAAGATGTGCTTGCACGTTTCAACGAAACGCTGAAGAAGTTAAGAGCGTCCGGATACGAAGTGCGTGACCCCGTAGAAGCATCGACACTTCTTGATGACTCTCTTGCTGCGTACTACATAGTTATGCCAGCAGAGGCATCGACAAATCTTGCTCGTTACGACGGCATACGCTGCGGGCTTTCGGTGCCCGCCGAAACAATAGGAGATGTGTATGCGAAAACGCGAGGCGAGGGCTTCGGGCCGGAAGTGCGCCGCCGTATTCTTATCGGAACATTCGTACTTTCCGCAGGTTATGCCGATGCGTATTACAGAAGGGCGACGGCAATGCGTGAAAAAATTCGCGAGGACTTTGTTCATACATTTGCCAACGGTGTTGACGTGCTGGTAACGCCGACTACTCCATCGCCAGCGTTTACATTTGGCGAAAAAGCAGACTCGCTTGCGATGTATGCCGCAGACATTTTTACGGTTCCCGTTAATTTGGCCGGTATTCCGGCGCTCTCTGTCCCGGTGGGTACTGTGGACCGTGAGGGAAAAAACCTTCCGGTTGGATTTCAGATAATCGCACCGCACGGGGGAGAGGAGACGCTTTTTGCGGTTGGTGCAGATGTTGAGAAGGTCTGAAATGCCTCTTGTCGCACGCTATAATGCGTAACATGGGAGGCGATATCACATTTGGAGAAGCGTTCGCGAGTGTGTTTGAGGGTTTGGGCGATCTTCTATTTCGCTTTATCCCTGCCGCCATTACGACTATCGCAAAGGATTACTCTGCGGTAGTGGAGCGCCCGGCGCTTATTGAGCCCGTGCCGGCGCCTGAATTTATTGAGATCGTTGAACGTGGCTCGGCGCCCGAAATATACGATACCCTTTTCAGTTTTTGGGTTGTATTTGTACCAGTTTCGGTTTTTGTGTCGCTCCTGTTTCTTACACTCATCATATATTGCGTTATACGCATACAGCACATACGACATTTTGAACGCGTCGCTCTGTATTCCAAAGCGAAACCAGTGGCATCGCTCCATGTGTCGCGCTCACATCTGCGCTGGCGGAGAATTCAAGAGCACGTTTCAAGTGACAACGAACACTCGTGGCGGCTCGCTATTCTTGAGGCAGATATCATGTTGAACGAGCTTTTGGACGTGCTTGGGTATCGCGGCGAGACCATGGCCGACAAAATGAAGCAGGTGGTACGCGGTGATTTCAATACCATTGACCTCGCGTGGGAGGCACATAAAGTGCGCAACCGCGTTGCACACGAGGGCGCCGAACATCTCCTATCAGGCCGCGAAGCTCGCCGCGTCATATCGCTGTACGAACAAGTATTTCGTGAGTTCAAATTCATTGAATAGGTGAAAAACAAAAAACTATATATTCTAATTCGCGCGAATTAGAATATGAGAACGTTGGAATTAGAACATGGCGAAAATAGACGAGGTGATTTTGGGAGCGATTGGTGAGAGCCGATAGTATACGTTGGTGCTTCGTTGCTCTTTCTCAATGAATCCCGCTCGCTCCAACATGACGAGGTGTTTTGAGGTGGAGGTGAACGAAAGTCGTATTGTTTCAGAAACGGCCGTTACGTCCGCCTCTTTTCGTTTGAGCAAAAGATGCAATATGGCAAGCCGCCGGTGATTGGCCAGAACTTTCAACTGCCGTTCAATCTCTCGTTTATCCATGTGCCGCCCATTATACTCTAATTCGCGCGAATTAGAAAGTATATACCGTATTTAGTAGCGTGGCTCCCCATGGTACTTTTCACACACTATTCATTATTAATGAATAGCCGCGCGAGGCGGAGTTCGTCGTAGGTGTAGCCCTCGCCGAGGGTGGCGCGGGCGGGAGTAAGCGGCATTTTTTGTTCTTTTTTGTACACGGCCTCCAGCGCTTTTTTCATTTCCTTGAAACGAGTCGGGTCGCGGTTTATATGCGCGAGGTCGCACTCGGGGTCAATCGTTTTTTGAGCGACGAGTTTCTCCAGGTGTCCGATAATCGTCCCGACAGTGAGACCGCGCCGCTTCGCCATGTCTTTTAGCGGCAATTTTTGCGACACCAGTTCCTTAGTCGTTTCGTATGTTGAAATTTTCTCTTTTTGATTCTTCGCCACGCGTCCCATTCCGGGTTGTCCGCCGCACGCACGGATAAAATTAGCATGAAGCGTTTGCAATTCCGGCGCAGGAATTTGCCCGAATCGCTCGCGCGCCTGCGCCGATTGTGTGCGGAATTCTTCGTCCTTCACGCGCACTTCAGGATGCACTTCGAGCGCGCGCTGGTTTAGCCCAGAAAGCGACAAGCCCGCAAGCGTGCGCACGCGCGAGAGCGCGACATATCCCTGCCCGTACTCAAACGTTTGCGAGAGGTCCATATGCGCGGCATCCAACGACATTCCCTGGCTCTTGTGCACGGTCATTGCCCACGCAAGGCGAAGGGGAATCTGTGTGACGCGCGCAAGTACTCTACCGCCGTCCTCAATGCGCCATTCGTCCGGCTCGGCGAAGATCGTTTTTCCTGAATTGGTCTTCACAACGGGATATCCATCCTCTCCGAATCCGGTAACGACACCGAGCGTGCCGTTTGCGTATCGGTGCATCGTAACGTCATTTTTCGTGAACATCACGCGCGCGCCCTCTTTCAGAGAGAGCGTCTCGGGAGAAAGACATCCGCGCTTCAATGAAAGAACGAGTTTCTCAGGGCCGCGGCTTTCCATCGCAAACGTTTTCGTCTCGCCCGAAAGTTTTTCAAGTTCGCCTGCGTTCTCAGCGTCCACGTCGGCATTGTGGCTGTAGAGCTGGGCGATGCCGTCCTTTCTAGTAGGTGAGTAGCGCGTGCGCAGAAGCGCGCGCTCTTTCTCCGACGCTTCGCCTCGCCGAATTGCAGATAGAAAGTTTAAAAACACAGAGTCTTCTTGCCGATGCTGTTCGGATAGATAGCATACGATCGGATTGAGTGCGCTCCATGTGTTAGACGAGAACGCAAATAATCCCCGCGAATTTTCCCGAGTATGAGTGAGCGTTTCTTGTTTTTCTTCCTCTCTCGTAGACACCGGAGGCAGTTGAAAGAAATCGCCAACGAGAACGGTTTGCAATCCGCCGAAAGGCTGTTGATTCTGTCTGATCTCGCGGCACACGGCGTCAACCATTGCGAGCGTTCGCGCGGATAACATGGACACTTCGTCAATAATGAGAATACGCGCGTTGCCGACCCGACGCACCACATTTCGGTTCTGGCTTATTCGGTCAACATCATATTTTGTGAGGTCGCGCCGCACACCGATGCCGCTCCATGAATGAATCGTGTAGCCGCCGATGTGCGTCGCGGCGATGCCTGTTGAGGCGGTGATAGCGGGCTCAACGCCGCATGAGCGCAGATACGCCACATATTGATTTATGGTATGCGTTTTGCCGCTTCCCGGCTCGCCCGTCAAAAATACATTGGCGCCCGACTTCAAAATCACGAGCGCTTCTTGCTGGGTCATCGGAGTATTCTAAACCTCCATTTACCAAAAACAAAGAAGAGCCGAACGGCTCTTCTTTGTTTCGTTTGTTGCGGGGGCGGGATGGGGATATTGGCCAAGAACTCGCTCGTCGTCGCCACTCCTCGCTCCTCTCGGCCCTGCTCGCGCGACCCGCTCTACTGAGCGGGTGCCCCGCGCTCGCTTGCAAATCCCGATGCAATAGTGCTCCGCACTATTGCTCCCCCGCAACAAGAAAAGCCGCGTTTTCACGCGGCAATTCTTTTCTTTGATGCGTACCCCATTTAGTAGACACTTTAGGAACACACTTCCTGCCCCCTTGATTGAGTCAAAAGGTGCCTTTTGTACTCAATGGGAGACATC
>Ga0155795_107_pt5 | contig 26052 bp, 23 predicted proteins | sample RifCSPlowO2_01_FD_107449 | JGI IMG/M metagenome (GOLD analysis project Ga0155795, IMG submission 107449) | Candidatus Kaiserbacteria bacterium RIFCSPLOWO2_01_FULL_50_24 | reverse complement strand
AACGTCCGCATGAATCGCTTGGAATGCTCGCGCCTCTCCAGTACCATGTGAGGACATTATCCGCTGAGGAGTGCCAAATGTGGTGGACCCGTACACACTTTTGCCAATTTACTTAAAAAACCGTATTATTGATTGGCTTTCGGTTTTTTTGCTAGAAGCTGGAAGCTGGTAGCTAGAAGCTGTCCACAAGGCCCCATCGTCTAACGGTTAGGACGTGACTCTTTCAAGGTCAAAACAGGGGTTCGACTCCCCTTGGGGTCAGAGAAAAAGTTAGTGTTGGGCAAGGAAGAAGCCCCAAGTGGGTGAACCACGAGGGGCTTGATGAGCTGAGGCCGTGTCCTCAACTCGGTGGAGCTTGTACACGACACGACGCTCGCGTGGCTAGGTGATGCTACTGCTCATATGCATCATCCGCGCCACCGCCCAACTCCGATGGGTCGCCACGGAAGTCAATGTCGGGGAGAATCGTTTGGGGCTTGAATATGACCCTATAGTGGTAGAGGCTCACGTTCGCCCCGTCGATCTGCTCGACTAAATAGGTCACGTTGTCGCTCAAACCAAGAAAATGCTTCTTGAAGGCCTTGGGGCCGGTCTTGCATGTGACCGTCAGTTCCTTCGGACCGTCATTGTTGCCGAGGGAGCAGAGTCCTTCTATTGTCAGCATGTAGCTATCCGTGATCCCGTTGTAGAACACAACTCGACGGTTGATCTCGAACATATCCGCAGCCTGCGAGATGTTGCGCGATGCCACATCAGCATCTCTCGCACAACCTGCCAGCGCCAGCGCAATTAGGCTGATGCCCACTGCGCCATATTTGATGTACTTCACGTGCTTCATGTCTTTCCTCCGTTCGTGCCCACGGCTTGTCGCCGTAGGTGTAAATGCCGCAACACCGCGGCGAGTCACTACTCAACATGAGTAGCGCGCTAAATACCTTTGTTTTAAGATACCCACCGCACTACCCACAAAGCGACGACGTCAGAGAAATTTGCGCTAAATTTCGTTTATCAAAGAGCTAATTTGGGCGACAATTCTCAATTCTATATAGTATAGAATGTACTCTACGTCAATGGTTCGGTAACCTCGTGGAGAATCAAATTACAATCTCACGACAATTCTTTTCTACTTAGTCGGGTGTATAATCCGCCAATGACATACGAGGATAGCATCCTGCGAAACATAGATAGGCAGCGGACGGCACAGAAAGCAGAAAATTCACAAAAGCGATTTGAACGCAAAGAGACGCTTCCCGTTATTGAGCGTGCACATGCGCGCGCGAAGCAAATTTTTTCAGATCGCACCCATGCGATACAGTCCCCCGACTTCTTCTCCGTTTACGGCGAAGACGGCGTGAAGGCGGACATGCGCGAGGTGATTGCGCTTAGAAAACGCTGGGAACAAAAAGAGACCAACTACGACCGCGTGACCAAAAAAATGGGCGATGTGCTGGAAGCAATCGTGCTTGTACACTCAAAACAAAGCGACTGGCTCGGCGGCGCAGACGTCATGAAAACATCCTCCTGGGACGACTACAAAAATAAAACGGATATGCTTGCGGAATGGTATTCCCCCGAAGACGGCTCACGACTTCTTGCGCTTGCTATTGATGTCACGTTCGGCAAAATCGCGATAGAAAAGAAACTCAAAAAAATACGTGAGGAAATAGACCGCGGGGAACTTGGGAGCATAAAGTATTTCAAAGACCGACGCGGTGACTTTATGGGCACGCGAAATAATGTGCCTCGCACCGTTATCGGCGTAAGTACTGGGGTCGTTGAAGAGTTGGCAAATGCATGGATGAAAAACGACGATGCGGCTCTAAAAGATCACGCGATACAAGTCGTGCTTGTTGAAGAAATCCTCACACAGCTCACCGCAATGCAAGCGTATGCGAAAAGAAAGCATAAAGATGCCGTCGTCGGTGCATACCAACAAGCCTTGGTCGTGGTAGGACAATTACGAAAGAAGAAAGCGGAAATTCCAATCGGGCGTCTTGCGCACGACCCAATTGCAGAGGAGGTTAAAAAGAAAACAAGAGATGTTTTCGGGAATTGAAATATTTTAGTACACTCTGCATACGCGCGGTTAGCTCAGTATGCCCAGCACTAAAAAATTTGATGTGGATTTTTACACCACACGTACAAAATGATATGCTCTAGTTCGTTGGGCGGTTAGCTCAGTTGGTAGAGCGCAACATTGACGTTGTTGATGCCACAGGTTCGAGTCCTGTACCGCCCACCAAAAAGAAAAATGCGGATCCTTGCTCGCCGCCGTATGTATCACTGCTTACTTGCTAATTCAATTGAATAAGATTGTAACAAGGTTTTGTTCTACATGGCAACCTTGACAAAGGGGATACTGTATGATAAACTTTATATTAAGAAAGTTGAAGACAGCGTATATTAACAATTTAATCATAATATAACATTAGGAGCAGAAATGATATATTTTTAGTGTAATTACTCTCGTTTTTATTAAAATGTTTTAACTGAAGTAAGGTTAAGTATTAAAATCTTGGCATAATATAGAGTATGAAAAAAATCTACAAATCAAGCGCAGTAGTTATTTCTTTATTTTTAGTTTTTTCCTTACTCCCCGTTGCGGGACATAACGCCGTTCTTGCCGATTACGAAGGCGAAGACAGTGAACTTTTGGAAAGTGTCGTGGGAAAGCACGGCGAGGAATATGCCGTCGGGGAACTCATCGTTAAATATAAGGGGGACCATAAACCCTTTCGCGTGGCAAAGATCCCGACTGGAAAGTCGGTCCGCGAGGCGAAATGGGAATTTGAGTCCCGCGATGATGTTGAATACGCCGAGCCAAACTACATTGCCCATGCCTTTATGGTTCCCAATGACCCATTTTATTCATATCAGTGGAATTTCTCAAAGATTGGAATGGAGAGCGCGTGGAATGTTTCTAATGGGTCGGGTGTTACTGTAGCAATTGTTGACACCGGTGTGGCATATGAAAATTACAGTCAGAGCCGTAAAACAAAATACTATCTTGCCCCTGATTTAACGAATACCGCTTTCGTATCTGGATATGACTTCGTGAACGATGACACTCACCCCAATGATGATAACGGGCACGGTACGCATGTTGCCGGAACAGTTGCGGGGTCCACCAATAACGAACTCGGTGTTGCCGGAATTGCATACGGCGCCTCCATTATGCCGGTTAAGGTCCTGGACAGAAACGGTTCCGGAACTTACGCCGACGTCGCCGATGGTATTCGCTTTGCGGTGGATCATGGCGCTAAAGTCATAAACTTGTCTCTTGGCGGGTCATCTCCTGCCGCCTACCTTGAGGAGGCAGTTGCCTACGCACACGACAACGGCGTAACTGTAATAGCCGCAACCGGTAATGACGGTTCAGTTAACACTTCTTACCCCGCCGCCTATGACAATCATGTTATTGCGGTCGGCGCCACCCGCTACGATGACACGCTGGCGTATTACTCAAATTACGGTCCGAGTATTGATTTGGTTGCGCCGGGCGGAGATTTGAATGTTGACCAAAACAATGATGGCTATGGGGATGGCGTGCTTCAGCAGACATTCCAAGGGAGGACAGACAGTTTTACTTATTGGTTCTTCCAAGGCACTTCAATGGCCGCACCGCATGTTGCCGGAGTTGCAGCTTTGGTAGTAGCGAATGGCAACGCCGCCACTCCAGATGAGGTACGAGCGGCTCTTCAGGAGTCGGCTACAGATTTGGGCGCAACCGGCAGAGATAACACTTATGGCTATGGATTGGTTGATGCGACCGCTGCTTTGGGATGGGCCGCTGGACCAATTGATAATCCGCCAATAGTGAGTATAACCTCGCCCAGCAATGGCGCCGTGGTTTCTGGACTTGTTAGCATTACAGCCGAGGCAACAGATGATAGTGGCGTAGCACAGGTTGATTTCTACATTGATGGCGCGCTTTTGGGCTCAGATATATCAAGTCCCTACGAATGGTCGTGGGATTCAACGAGCGTGAGCGATAGTTCATACTCCATTGGCGCGACTGCGGTTGATACCGCCTCGCAAACCGCAAGCAATAACACGAGCATCACGGTTAATAATGTAAATGATCCACCGGTTGCCAATGCCGGACCAGACCAGACCGTTTCTGACGTTGATGGCACGGGAATGGAAACCGTCACCTTGGATGGTTCAGCTTCTTATGATCCTGATGGGGCAATTGTTTCCTATCAATGGACTGAGGAAGCTATGGTAGTAGGAACAACTGCTATAATTAATTCTGATTTTTCAGTAGGTAGTCACACGCTGATTTTAACTGTTTCTGATAATGAAGGAACGATAGCTAGTGATGAAGTAATAATCACTGTCAGCGCTAATCAGCCACCAATAGCCAATGCCGGACCGGATCAATCAGCTTATGTGGACGATATTGTTTCTTTTAGCGGCTCTGGTTCCAATGACCCAGATGGAAGCATCGTTAGCTACCAGTGGGCTTTTGGCGACGGCGCAACCGCCAGCGGAATAACTGTAAGCCATGCCTATGCAGCGCTGGGTATCTATACCGTAACTTTAACCGTGACTGATAATGGCGGCGCGGTAGGAACCGATGCTGCCCAAGTAATTATTTCCGAACCGCAGGATTCTCCCACTGCTTATGGAGACATTGTTTTATCTGTTTCTGGTTACAGGTCGTGGAGAGCGACAGCGCTGGTCACACTGAGAGAAACTAACGCCTCCGGTTCAATGATACAAAATGCTATGGTAGAGGGCTATTGGAGCGGCACTTATGCAAAAAAGGTCTCCGGCACTACCAACAACGAGGGGCAGATAAAATTCGAGACCTACCGCATAAAAAGTTCGGGCGCGATTAATTTCACTATTACAGGAGTGATAAAAGAAGATGGAACAGAATATATCCTGGCCGGCGAAACAACTGACTCCATAATCGGTGGGAGCAACAACGATTTCAGAAAAAGATCTTCACGTGATTGATACGAGAGTTTAAACAATGAGAAACATCCGGAAAAGTTACAGTCCCGGCGTACCGGGACTGTGTAGTCATTTTTCTTCATAATCGCTCATTGCTTCAAGTGCGCCGACCATCGCGGTCAAAAATTTGAGCGCCTCCGCGCCTGTTACAACACGATGGTCAAACGTGAGCGAAAGCGGCAACACCTTGCATGGCTTAACGTGACCATCCAACACACATGCCTCTTCAACAATCCGGCTCGCCACAACAATGGCAACTTGCGGCGGAACGATAATAGCAGAGCCACCCTCGTCTTCTCCCACCGTGCCAACATTAGATAAAGTAATAGTGGGTTTTATCAGCGGCGAAACCTTTCCTGCGCGAGCGTCTTTGATAAGCGCATCCAGAACTTTCGGCAACTCCTCTTCGGATAACGTATCCGCACACTCCAAAACCGGTACCACCAGGTCGCCTTTTTCGGTATCAACCGCAACGCCGAGATTTACATGCGGATGCAGCATACGCACACCTCTCTTGCTGTCGTACCAGGCATTAAGAGCTGGCGCTTCGCGGCAAGCGGCAACAAGCGCACGAACGATACGCACATTTGCACCGGATATTGTTTTCCAATGTTCAAGTTTCGCCTTTCTGAACCGGAACACCGGAACAATTTCCACATGAGAGCGCGCCATATTTTCCGCCATCACCTTGCGCTTGCCTGTTAGTAACTCTTCATTTTCGCGAAGCAACATACTAGCGGTCACTCCGCTTTCTTTTACAATACCGACCGCCTCGTCAATATCACCGCGTGTGATGGTGCCATCCGGTCCAGTGCCGACAACGTCTGCAAGTTCAACGCCACGCTCTTCGGCATACTTGCGCACCATGGGAAGCGCACGAACACTCGGTCCCATGCGCACTGCGCTTTGGCTCGGCGATTCTTTTTCTTTCGCTGGAACCGGTGGTGCGGATTCCGCAAGCGTTTTCGGCATTGGCTCAGATTTCGGAGCATCTGTTTGCATAATGTCGCTTTCTTCTGTTTCAACCTCAAAAAGTACTGTCCCCACAGTAACTTCATCACCAACATTCCCGTGGAGCGCAGCGACTTTGCCTGCCCATGGCGACGGAATCTCAACGGCAGATTTTTGCGTCTCAACCTCAACGACGATGCCGTCAACGGCAACGATGTTTCCAACCGAGACGAGCCATTCTCTAATAATCGCCTCATGCAGGCCCTCACCGAGATCAGGAAGCGTGAAGGATTTTCTCGCCATTTCTCCTACTCCCTTTTGACTTAAACTACAATGTCACTCTTGGGGGATTTTGCAAGCAGGGGGGCGCTCCGTCAGGGGCGACCTTTGCCTCGCCCCGAACGACATACGGTTCAATCGTTTGGGAGATATCACTACTGCGTCAACGTTTTGGTGGCTAGTAAATCTACTGCGCGATGTCCTCTCGAGGCAAAGGTCGCCCCTTCCTCCGCTAAGGTGGTGGGAATACGCCGCGCGATGTTCTCTCAAGCAATGGGCCCCTACGCTTGAGGCGGTGGGTACAAAATACATCACAGATTGTAGATTGAAGGTGTACTATATGAATGATGAATTACGGAGATATTGAGCACAAAAACGTCGTGCTACCATGAAAGTTCTTGCATTTGAAACTTCGTGCGATGAGACCGGTATAGCGCTGGTCTATGGAGAGAAAATCCCTGGGGGCTTCGTTTTCAAGACACTGAAAAGCGCTCTCCTTTCGCAAGCCGCTCTTCACGCGCCATACGGCGGCGTGTATCCAAACCTTGCCAAGCGCGAGCACGAAAAAAATCTGCCTATGTTGTATAAGGAATTCGAGAGCGAACCGGCAGACGCCATCGCGGTAACGCAAGGTCCGGGGCTTGAACCGGCGCTTTGGCAGGGCATTCAGTTTGCAAAAAAAATTGCACGGGAAGGCACCTTGCCGCTTCTCGCCATCAATCACATGGAGGCACACCTTGTCTCGTCTCTCGCCCAACCAAAAATACAACATTCTAATGTTCTTAAGAACATTAGAATGTTTGAATTGCGAGATACGCAGTTGCCTGTTTTAGCTCTTCTGATTTCCGGCGGACATACGGAATTCGTGTTGATGCGAGAGTGGTTTACCTACGAAGTAATCGGCCGAACGCTTGATGATGCTGTTGGAGAATGTTTTGACAAAGTGGCGCGCATGCTCGACCTTCCCTACCCGGGTGGCCCGGAGATTTCGCGTATTGCTCTGGAAGCGAGAAAAAAGAAACTAGAAGCTGAATGTAGATTGCCGAGGCCGATGATACACAGCAATAATTTGAATGTTTCGTTTTCCGGTCTTAAAACAGCGGCGCTATACGCTCTGCGCGACAAACAGCTAACCGAAGATGAGAGGGCGGCGTTCGCGGCGGAATTTGAGGATGCAGTAGCAGATGTGTTCGTTTCTAAAACGCAGAAAGCACTGAAAGAAACCGGCGCGAAGACGTTTGTAATCGGTGGCGGGGTTGCCGCCAACCACTACATCCGTAAACGCCTAGAACGGCTTGTATTAAACGATTTCCCCAATATTGAGTTTCGCCTCCCAGACCCCTCCATCACCGGCGACAACGCGATAATGATAGCCCAATGCGCGCTCGCACATTTGACTGCTGGACACTGGAATCTGGAGACTGAAAGCGCGGGTCAAGAAATCAAGGCGGTTGGAAATCTTTCTATTGCGGGCTAAACATCGCTTGCGCTTGTTTTCAGGCTCCTCGGCTCGGCAAAGCGCAAAGACGTTCTTTGCACTTTGCGCTCGCTCTACGTCGCCTGTAAAATGAGCCACATGTCCGCTCCTGAAATTTTTCTCAAACCCTATAACCCGAAAGAGCAGGAGGCGGAAGTTCTCGCGCTGTGGGAAAAAAGCGATTACACAAATCCCGATACCTGTGTGAAAAGGGGGGTAACAAAGCCCGATGCCGAGGCCTACTCCATCGTCCTCCCGCCACCGAATGTCACCGGAGTGCTCCATATGGGTAGCGCTCTCATGGTTGTTATAGAAGATATTTTGATACGCACCGCCCGCATGCAGGGGAAACGCACGCTCTGGCTCCCCGGCCTTGATTCCGCGGCAATCGCGACACAAGCAAAAGTGGAGACGGACATATACAAAAAAGAAAAGAAAACGCGGCACGACCTTGGTCGCGAGGAATTGCTAAAACGTATTACGCAGTTCACCGACGAATCAAAGGCAACCATCATTAACCAGTTGAAGCGAATGGGCGCATCGCTCGATTGGAGTCGCTATGCCTACACGATAGACGAAGCGCGCAGTGCGGCCGTTGCCGAAGCATTCGTGCGCATGTACGAAGCGGGGCTAATATATCGTGGTGACAGAATAGTCAACTGGGACCCAAAGGGACAAACGACCATCTCGGATGACGAGATAGTCTACGAAGAACGCCGAGCGAAACTCTACACATTCAAGTATGCCAAAGACTTCCCTATCGCCATCTCGACAACGCGTCCGGAAACAAAAGTCGGCGACACGGCAGTCGCGGTGCATCCTAACGACGAGCGGTACGCGCAATTCGTTGGCAAGGAGTACGACATTGTTTTTTGCGATGTTCCTATCCATATCAAAATCGTAGCCGACGAGAGCGTCGAAAAGGATTTCGGTACGGGAGCTTTGGGCGTAACCCCAGCGCACAGCATAACCGACTGGGAAATTGCCGACCGTCATAACCTTCCACGCCCGCAGGTCATCAACGAGTACGCGAAGATGACCGTTGAGGGCCGTCTGAAAGACCTGAAGACGAAAGATGCTCGTGAGGCGGTTGCCGCGTGGCTGAAAGAAGAAAAATTGCTCGAAAAAGAAGAGGACGTGCCGCAAAACATCTCAACCGCCGAGCGCACCGGAGGCATTGTGGAGCCTCTGCCGAAACGGCAGTGGTTCGTCAACGTCAATGTAAAATTTAAAAATCAAAAATCAAAATTGGGGAACGTGAAGCCCGGACAGGAAGTTACGCTAAAGGAGCTGATGAGAACTGCTGTCGAATCGGGTGCGATAAAAATTATTCCAGAGCGTTTTGAAAAAAATTATTATCACTGGATAGACAACCTGCGTGATTGGTGCATTTCCCGCCAAATTTGGTTCGGACACCGTATTCCCGCGTGGCATCACGAACAAAAGTGTATCCCGAAACAGGGTCGCGAGAGTGATGTCGGGAAATGCATTCCGCTCGTGGTTAGAGTGGAGAAACCGATATGCCAATTTTGCGATGCGGAATATGAGCAAGACCCCGATGTTTTAGACACATGGTTTTCGTCTGGCTTATGGACGTTTTCTACTCTCGGATGGCCTCAAGAAACGAGTGATATAAAGACATACCACCCAACAAGTGTCTTGGAGACCGGCTACGACATCATCTTTTTCTGGGTGGCACGCATGATCTTGATGTCAGGTTTTCTTGTGGGCCAAGTCCCCTTCCGAAAAGTACTCCTCCACGGAATAGTGCGGGATGGTCAGGGACGAAAAATTTCAAAATCACTCGGAAACAACATTGACCCTCTTGATATGGGCGAAAAGTACGGTATGGACGCCGTGCGCATGTCCCTCATTGCCGGCATGGCGCCGGGCACAGATAGCAAGATCTCAGAGGAAAAAGTCCGCGGCTACAAGCATTTTGCAAACAAGATATGGAATATCACCCGATTCGTGCTGGAAAACGCAAACGGACGCGGAGATAACGCGGAGATAACGCGAAAAGAAGATCGCGCCCTTATCGCGGAGGCCGAGACGATAGCGAAACAGGTCTCGCAACATATAGACACATTCCGTCTGGATCTGGCCGCGGATGCGATATACCACTTCGTGTGGCACCGTTTTGCAGATGAAATTATTGAAGAATCCAAGTCAATTCTCAAAGGCGGTGGCGAGGTCGCCGACTCCCGTCGTTCTACTCTCTACTCACTACTCTCTACCTGCTTGAAACTCCTCCACCCCTTCATGCCATTCGTCACCGAAGCGATATGGAAAGAACTTCCCCACAAAGACGCAGAACTCCTCATGATTGCTCGGTGGCCGCGATATACTGAGTAGTAATGGGTGAATATATTCCCATACTAGGGGCGATTGCAGGCGGACTCTTTCCCGCCCTTGCCTGGTTATGGTTTTGGCTTCGAGAGGACTCGGCACATCCGGAGCCGCGCCGCCTTATTGCACTTGCATTCCTCGCGGGCATGGTTACGGTGGCCGTCGTTATTCCCATCCAAAAGTTCGTCGCTGGTTTTCTCACCACAACGGTGGCGATATTCGCCGCGTGGTCGGTGATAGAAGAGGTGATGAAATACCTCGCCGCTCGCATTACCGTCCTTAAGCGGCGCGAAGACGACGAGCCGATTGACCCGGTTATTTACATGGTCACCGTGGCACTTGGCTTCGCGGCAATTGAAAATGTACTTTTTTTAATGAGCCCGCTTGCAGGCGACACCCTGGCGCAAACGGTCATGACAGGCAACCTGCGCTTCATTGGTGCTACGCTTCTTCATGTGTTGTCTTCTGCCGTTGTCGGTGTGGCAATCGGTCTCTCATTTTACAAAGGGGAACGCGCCCGGCTCCGCTATGCTTGGATTGGAGTTATCCTCGCATCCCTTTTGCATAGTGGCTTTAACTTCCTTATACTTTCTGTATCGGAGGAGCACTTATTGCGTACCTTTGCCTTAGTGTGGCTTGGTCTGGTAGCACTCCTTGCCATTCTTGAATATGTAAAGAGGATTCACCCAAAATTACGCAGTCAAAATACATAATTATGTCATTCTTAAAACCATCGTTCTTCACTCGACTCCTCGGCTCGGATGAGTACGAAGAGGGCGGCACGCCTATTCCATTTGAGGGCGGGGGCGACGAGCGACATTCGCACGCGCATATTGCCGCGCGCGAAGATAATGCATTTCCCGAAGAAGCGGGAGAACTTGCGGTAGACATTTATCAAACGCAAGACGCAATTGTTGTGAAAGCGCTGGTTGCGGGAGTTCAACCAACATCCATTGATATTGCGCTCTCGCGCGAAATGCTCACCATTTCCGGCACGCGCGAAGATGAACGCGAGGTAAACGAAGAAAATTATTTCCAGCGCGAACTATACTGGGGCTCATTTTCACGCACCATCTTTCTTCCGGAAGAGGTAGACGTGGACATGGCAGAGGCATCCGAAAAACACGGCATCCTCATGATACGACTGCCGAAAATCAACAAAGCACGGCAAACCAAATTAAAAGTGCGGAGCCGCTAGAAATCCACTCCCTCCGCGGCAAATCCGCGATAGTCAATGGTCATCTCCTCGTCTGGCGTAATATCGCAAAGAGAAAAATTGATATCTTCTTCAACATCTTTTTTGTATTTTGTGCCAACATTGGGTGTGTTGGAATGATTAAAGTATCCAGAGTGATCTCCGAAATAAATATAGCGACCCGTTTGCTTGCTCACATACGAGTGATGCAAGCTTAGAATTTCTGAACGTTTTGGTTCCTGTAATTTCTCTACCTCGTCTTTTGTGCGCACCTCGTCCTTACCGGGGACAAAACGCCATACGATAGTTCCTTTTGGAATAAACTCATCGGCAAAAAGACCAATACCGTGGATTTTGCTCGGTCCGATTTTTGTTTTGACGAGAAGCATATTACCCTCCAAAACATTTTGTGCCGAGGCCCGGGCTCGAACCGGGGACCCTTCCGGCTTCAGCGGAATGCTCTACCAACTGAGCTACCTCGGCAACTTGTGGACTATATCATACCTACACTGGCTTCTCACACCTTCAATTAAGCCCATGATCTCGTGGAACTTTGGAGTATCATAAACTCCCACCTGTAACATGCCGTATGGCAACCTATTAAATGGCCGCTTGCGTTGACTGGCCAGACTAACGAGACGAGTAGTTGTGCGGAAATTTTCTTTCGTTAGATTAGTCACCTTCATCCAGTAACGGAGCGCCTCTTGTTCGTTAATGTGATCGTAAAGACGCATAGAGAGAACAATATCGCCAGAAACAATATTCAAAATATCCCTGAGAAACTTGATAAATAAGCGCACCATATCCTCGTCAGCGTTAACAAAACTGATTGGATGCGAAGTTATTTCTCTTCCCCAACGTACCAGTGGTCGCTTATAGCCCTCTGCCCAATAAAGTAATGCCCCAGCAAGTAGTAACTCTTGATTTGTGAAGGTGCCGATTCTCTGTTGCGCGAAAGTGCGAATCAGATGAGCTCGTTGCCGCGCTTCATGCGTTTGCATCTTGTTCCTTTTTATGAGGACGAGTGAGCCAATTTTTAAACGCTTAGCGAGACGTTGGCGCGCAGAGTCAGAAAGCACTATATTTCTTAACCAATTGGCAAGGGTTGATTTAGGAATCCCGAGCTTTTTGTTTATCTCATTGTAACTATGTCCCTTCAATCGTAATTTTACTGCTTCCGCACGAGCTTGGTTCATACCCAAATTGTACTCTCGCTGGTACAAGTTGAGAACAGTAGGCTGTTGATAAAGACATCACCGCCCAATATACTGCGCAGGGTTGAGTTTTTGGAGTATTTCTTGGAACGCATTGAGTTGATTTTGTGCTTCCGCACCAACGCCTTGAACCTGCCCTAGAACGCCCAGCGCGTTTTCTGCGATTGGCGCGAGGTATGTAGCGTAAAGCCAGAGCGGCAAGACAACGAGAACCCCTAGGTAAAGAAGTATCTTAATGATTCCCCAAATAACCGCATTCCGCCGCATAGAGCGCAGAAGACGATTATTGTCCCGCACCAAACGATAGACCTCCTTGTCTTCCCTTTCTTCCATAATGAAAAGTATATCACGCCAGCAATAGCCTAGAGAAACCGTTGCTGATTCGCTGAAAATCAACAGGGCGCAAAACGTGTGAGCAAGTTGTACTTACCACCTCCAGCGGAGACGCCTGTTGTCCGAGAGAACCCACGCACCAAATGCTTCGCATCGCAAAAGTATACCCAGCACCACTTCGGGATTTTGTTATACCCAAAGTGGTGCTGTGGCTCGCATTGGTGCGGGGCATGCATCTCGCAGTGTTTGCATCCCACCACCTCAGCCCCGAAGGAGGGCAAAGCTCCCTACGGGGTAGACTCCGGAGGCCGCACCTGTTTGGGAGACTTAACCCCAGCGGAGTCCAGCACCACTTTTGCAGTGAGAGTTCTGTTGTGGTACGAAACGCAAACGCAAGCGTTCGTATAACCGGAGTTACCGAGTACCAAGTGTAAAAGTGGTGCTGGGCGTGAGCGATCTCCCAAACAGGTGAGCCGACGGAGCGCCCCCCCCCTGTATTTGCATCCCACCACCTAGAGCGGAGGAGAGGGCGACTTTTGCCTCGAGAGAACCCAGCACCAGTGCAAGCACGGTGCAGGGCATGCATCGCGCAGTAGATTTGCTAGCTACCAAAACGTTGACGCAGTAGTGATATCTCCCAAACGATTGAACCGTATGTCGTTCGGGGCGAGGCAAAAGTCGCCCTTGACGGAGCGTCCCACTATCCTTTGTACTGCCACCCGTGCCAGGCCATAAATCCCCCCACCGCAACTACGATCCAGGAGCCCCATACGGGCACTGCGAAACCTCCGATCTCCGCATCCCATCCGAAGAAGACACGTGCGGCATGGAGCACTGCAAAAACGCCAAAAATAACCGCCGATACTAAAAAGTATGTTTTTTTATCCATACGAAAATGGCTAATGATAATACTTTAATAATAGCGTGTCCTTACACTCCGTCTAGAGAGGGCTGTGTAAAACCCCCACACCAATGCTGATGTCGTTGCCTTGTGTTTTCGTAAGACTTTAGTTTACTCGCGCATGTTGAATGAAAAAACGTACGTTTTTAGCTAGCGCTGGGTTTGCAACAAAAACACCACATCAGCATAGGTGGGAGGTAAAACTCAGAACACATTGATGGTTTCCGGACGCCGCACCGTATTTGCTTATTCAATTGAATAAGCAAATACGGTGAGAAAGAGCGGTAATCTTTGACTCGCAATTTTCTGTCTGGTCCCCGCGCCAGGACTCGAACCTGGAGTCTTTCCCTTAGGACGGGACTGCTCTAATCCTTTGAGCTACGCGGGGTAGAGAGGAACAAAATAAGAATATAACATATTCGTATTTTTTCCGAACGCCGCCCGCGAAAGCTTTGCTTACGCGGGGTTTGATTGCACTATAGCAAAAAGACCCAGGATAGAACACGTTAAACGGCTCACACGCGTGTGAGCCGTTTAGTGGAATAGTCGATTTAGTAGGCTAAATCCCGAGAAGCTCCTTCAGTTTCGCCTCGTCAAAACCGATGACCACCTCCCCGCCGATGAAAATCACCGGCACGCCCATTTGCCCGCTCTTGTCTATCATCTCTTTGCGCTTGTCGGCATTAGTTGAAACATCGTAGTCGGTGAATGTGATGTTGTTCGCACCGAAAAATTCTTTTGCGGCGTGACAAAAGTGACACGATGGCGTGGAGTAAATAACAACCTCTTTTTGTTCGTTCATATATAATTATTGAGCTCAATAATCATAATAGTGTACCATGGTGCGGGTACGGGGAGTCGGACCGGTCTCAACCCTTGTCCCGTTAGAAATCACGAAGGTTTTTGTGCGAAATAGGAGAATCGAACTCCTGCCTAATGCTTGGGAAGCATTCGTTCTGCCATTAAACTAATCTCGCATCCTATTTCTAACGGGATTGGCAGTCGGTCGCATCATACCGTTAAACCATACTCGCGAGACACAATATGATGCTATGTAATTTTAGGTGTGGGGGCAAGCCCCCACACCTATGCTGGTGTAGTGTTTTAATTGCCAACGTAACGTCAATTGTATGTGGGCGCTTCTATAGTGTCTGGTCAGAAGGAAATATTTGGATACGCGGCAATCGTTTTATTTAGCGCATCCGTATCTCCCAGCATTCGCAGTGCTTCCGCAAACAAACGCTGGTCCGACATCTGACTGTGATGATGTTCCACATCCTTCGGTTTATTATCAGCGCGCAACGCCGCGTATAGATTTACTCTTGGGTCTCCGGAGTTCTTCAAAACAATTCCGGCGTATGTGGCGATATTTTTCGCTTGTTGAACCAGAGTTGTATTGAGTGTTGCGGTTTTCTCGGCTCTCCCTAAAGCGCTTGTGTAATCTTTCTCATTAATAATGCCGCCTAACGTCCGATAATTGTCGTAAGCATCGTTTTCTTTGGTTTGGCGCTGCATGTTTGCGCCCGCTTCAAAAGACCGTTCGTTCATACAAGAAGCTTACCCCCTCCATCTCAATTGTGTCAAATCGCTATTGTTGTGGCGTTGAAACTACCAATGCAACAATTGCGTAAACCAGTTCGCGAGATACGAGTTGTTTTCCGCAGTAATTTCTTGAGGTGGGCGATTGACGATTACAATCAACTTCTCGCCTTCGCGTGCGAGTGAAAACTGCTCGCGTAGCACCGTTTCCAAGCCATATTCTGTATCAAGCGCTTCCGTTCTTGCGCGCAAAAGTTCTTCTCTCCCCTGTAGTTCTGAAAGCTCTTGCGTCGCTTCGTTTTTTAAGATACGCGACTCTCGCTCCTGCGTATACACTTTCCATACCCCCGGAACCAGGAGTACAGCTCCTGCAAAAAGCGCCAGAAGCAAAAGTCGCTTGCCAAACAGCCGAACAGGATTGTGCCTTTCCCGATACATATCTATATAGTACAATACTCCTCATGTCGTTTTTATTTGACAAAAAGAACAAAAAAATAATCAAGATTATATGGGGCGTAGTCGCTATTCTTGTGAGCGGCAGTATGGTCCTCTTTTTTGCTCCGGGTCTTTTTTAGAGCAAAGGTGGTTGTGCGTGAGAGTTCAACTCCCACACGTGCCTGACGATTACGCTCCGTGACACCTTTGCTTTTTCAATAACCAATCGAGAGGACTTGTCCTGAGCTTGTCGAAGGATTTCCCTTACGGACTTTCACGCATTACCTAGTACCGTTACAAGTTAATTTTCACTACTCCATACTACAAAAAGATGACTACGGGATAGTGTGTCTTTATCGACTAACCATCGCATACATTAACTTGTAACGGCACTGGCAGAAAAAAATGAGATACTTTTTGCCCCCGCGAAGCGCTCCGCAAAATAACGAGCGGCCTCGCGACTATATTTTGCGAGAGTGCTGAGGTTCTGCGAAGTACTGGAGGCAAACATACGACGAGGTGTAGCCGCAGCGGAGTGGGGAGTATTTTTGCCGAAGCGCGAGCCCTCCTTCGCCAAGGCTACGAAGGTCGGAGAAAGCTACGGACGGGCAAGGTAGGGGGCGAATATAGCCGTTTTTGGCGCTAGGTAATTGTGTGAAAGAGAGTAGGTCATCAAGGCCGGACCTTGATAAATGTCGCTTGACTTGGTTCATTTTTTATCCGATTATCTGGACTAGAGAGCACTTTGACAGAACAGGAGAAAAAGCGATGAACGGTGCACAAACCCTCTGCGAATCCTTGCGCCATTATGGCGTGAGTTTCCTGGTAGGCATTCCGGGCACTGACAACACTGATGTCTATGATGTCTGCGAGACGTATGGCATCCGGCCCATCGTGGTGCGCAACGAAATGTTTGCACCCATGTTTGCGGACGGCTATGCGCGCGTTTCCAGGAAAACGGGAGTCGTGTTTTCTATTCCGGGTCCGGGAGCACTCGCTCTTATGAGCGGTCTTTTGGAAGCATATGGAAGCTCGACACCCATGCTCGCGATAGTAACTGACATCCCTCAAGAATTCTTGAGTAAGGAAACGGGACATCTTCACGAAGTCTCTGAACTTGCGTCCTGCTTTCGCAGTGTAACAAGCCGACGATCATCAGTAACCTGTGCAAACGTCATTCCACGCGCGATGCACATGGTGATGGAACATGCAGTCGGCGAACGGAAACGTCCTTCCCTACTCCATATCCCGACGGACGTGTATCGTGATATGCGCACTGAAGACGATTTCCACCCAACGCCTGCAAGACCTACTCCGAAAGCAGACGTGAGCCGCGCTGTCGAGATGATAGCTATGGCAAAGCGCCCGATTATATTCGCCGGCAACGGCGTGTGGTGGGCGGACGCAATGGAACCTCTCCGCACGCTTGCAGAAAGGATGCTTGCGCCCGTTTTTACCAGCGTGAAAGGCAAAGGCATTATATCTGACCATCACTGGTGCGGTTATGGGCAATTGGCCGGCGAACCGGAATTTCGGGAATGCATCGCCGAATCGGATCTCGCCATTATCGTCGGCATGCGTTGGTCACAGCGTTCGACAGACAGGTGGACGCTGAAATTGCCGGAAAACGTCATACGCATCGATTGCGATGTGGAAACGAGAAAACATCCGCGCGGAGAGTACATCTGTGCAGATGCGCATACCGCGCTCACCGCTATCGTGCAAGCGCTGCCTCTAAGCAAAGTTGAGAGCGGTCGTTGGCGAGCCCGATTCATGCTATGCAAAAGCAAGGCAATCGAGCGCATAAGAACAGAATCCCCGTTCGAGATGGGGCTGATATCGGCGCTTCGTGCGGCGATACCTGAAAATGCCATCGTCGTCAATGATTCTACGATAATGACCTTTTGGACGCGCCGATATTTCGAAGTTACAAATCCGGGGACGTTCCTCTGGCCGATGGGATCCGGCACTATCGGATGGGCACTGCCCGCGGCGCTCGGCGCAAAGCTTGCGGTGCAAAGAAACGGTACGAATCGTCCGGTGGTGGCTATCGTCGGCGATGGAGGATTCCAATTCTCCATGCAAGAACTCGGTACCATGGTGCAGGAAAAACTTCCCGTGGTCATCGTGCTCTTCGACGATTCGGCATATGGCATGATACGCTACTTCCAACATACGCGTTATGGAAAAGAAACGCACGCAACGAATTTACATAACCCTTACTTCGGCGACATAGCTCGTGCATACGGCATGCTGTATCATCATGCGACCTCGCCGGAGGCTGTGGAATGTGCTATTCGCGATTCCCTTTCAAACGGGGGTCCGGCTCTCGTTCACTGCCCGATGCAACTCAACCCGCCAAGGAGACTCTGATGAAACAGCAACCTGACCAGCCGCTTGCGGAAATACGGATTATCGAACTCGGCGGCGTGCTCGCCGTCCCGTATGCATCAATGATGCTCGGCGATATGGGAGCAGAGGTCATTAAAATTGAAAAGCCTGGCGGCGATGATACGCGACATTGGTTGCCTCCTTCTATCAATGGCGAGAGCGCGTATTTTCTCGGCGTTAATCGCGGCAAGAAAAGCATCGTGCTCGACCTCAAAACCGACAAGGGAAAAGAGGTATTGCGCGCGCTCGTACTAACGGCTGACATTCTCATCGAGAATATTTCGCGCGGCTCGCTTGAAAAGCTGGGAATGAGCTGTGCAGAAATGCGCGCACTCAATCCGCGACTCATCACTTGTTCCATTAAAGGATACGCTCGCGGAACACCCAAAGAAAACGACCCCGGCTATGATTTCATCATACAGGGGCGATCGGGGTTCATGAGTATCACCGGCAAAGAAGATCCGATGAAAGCGGGATTCGCCGTCGCAGATATTGTCACAGGTCTCTTCGCTATGAACGGAATACTCGCGGCGCTCTATGCACGCGAGAAAGACGGTGTCGGCGTACACATAGAAGTGCCACTCTTATCGGCCATGGTCGCGTCCATGCCGAGTATCGCCATGAACTATCTCGTGTCGAGAGAACTTCCCAAACGGGTCGGCAATGCGCACTTGAACATCGTTCCGTACGATTGCTTCAATACGCGTGACGGAAAACAAATCATCATTACCGTCGGTAATGAAAAGCAGTGGCGGGCGTTTTGCGAGGCTATCGAGCGCGAATGGCTGCTCCATGATTCAAAGTTTGCCACCAATGCGGACCGGATTGTTAACCGCGAAGAGCTCACGGCATACATTCAACAGGAACTTCTCGCGCGGACGCGGGATGAATGGATCGCCCTTTTCGAGGCGCGCAACATCCCCACAGGACCAATCCAGAACTTTGAGGAGGTATGTAACGACCCGAATGTACTGCAGGCTGGCATGCTCACGAACATGAAACATCCGACCGCAGGTTCCATCTGGGGCATCAATTCCCCTATTGAGTTCGGAGAGGGTGGCGTGCGGCGTGCTGAATCTCTACCGCCACCACTCTTAGGAGAACATACAAACTCCATCTTGCTAGAACTGGGTTACTCTGAGGACGATATTGCTTCCGTAGTGGGTGAAAATATTGTGGTGTGATATACAACGCCCGGCATTGCGCCGGGCGTTTTTACTGGTATGCGCCGAGGGCGCGCCTCGGCTTGCCTGCCTGCCGAAGCTTCAGCGCAGGTAGGTGCGCAGGGATTTGGACGAGCCGACGTTTTTACTGGCGATGTAGGGCGAGTAAAGTGCAAAAGCGCGCTTTTGCACTTTCGAGCCGAGGAGGGAGACAACTGGCGCAAACGCCTGTGGTGTCGGAATGAGCCAGTTTACATCTCCGCGAGGATAAAACCTCACAGCGTGAGGTTTAGCCTCACGGCTCATTTTAACGGGGCGATTTTGAACGCTTGTCGTAGCGACAGTTACGGAAAGATATTTTTTGGGAAAGGTAAGTGAGCAGGAAAACAGATCGGTTGAGTGCAGGGGAATAAAGTGAAGGTCAGTAATTTCACTCGCCGCCTTTCACCACTTTGAGAAACACCTCGTGGGGTATATCCACTTTCCCGCGCGCAAGCATTTTTTTCTTGCCGCGCTTTTGTTTTTCAAGCAATTTCATTTTCCGCGTTACGTCGCCGCCGTATAGGTAGCCGGTAACGTCTTTGCGAAGCGCTGAGACGCGGCGCGCCGCGATGATGCGCCCGGAAACGCGCGTCTGAATTTTCAATTCAAAAAGCTGTCGCGGTAACAACTTTTCCAGCCGTTCCACCATCGCTTCGGCTTCTTCTTGTATCCGCCGCCGCGATATGATGCGCGCGAACGCGGGCACCGCCTCTTCCGCCACCAGAGTGTCAAGCCGCACCACGTCGGCGTCTTTCAACCCCGCGAGTTCATACGAAAGCGAGGCGTACCCCGAAGAAACACTCTTGAGACGGTCAAAGAAGCTGCGCATGAGCTCGCGAAGCGGCATTTCCGCCCGAACCTCAAGTTTCCCATCGGGAAGCGTCGCCGTGTCCCCCACCACCGCTTCGTGATCATACAAAAGCTGTGAAATGCCGCCCATATACTCCGGCGGCGTGATGAGTGATATGTGCGCCCATACTTCGCGAACGCGCTCGGCCACCCCGTCGTCTGGAAAACGCGTCGGCGCGTACACGCTCTCAACCGCCCCATTCTTGTGTGTCACCTCATACATGGTTGTAGGCTGTGTCACCACGAGTGCAAGAGTGAACTCGCGCCGCAAGCGTTCTATCACAATCTCAAGGTGAAGCATCCCCAAAAAGCCACAGCGAAATCCCTTGCCCATAACACCGGAGGACTCCTCTTCGTAGGAAAGCGAAGAGTCGGTGAGACGCAAGCGCTCCAGAGCCTGCCTAAGCGCCACAAGGTCATCCTGGCTTTCTGGATACACTGACGCCCAGATGACCGGTGCGGGAGGGCGATACCCGGGAAGCGCCGACGCGATGACGCGTTTTGAGGTAACCGTATCACCCACCGATACAACGCCTGGTTTTTTGACACCGGTTACAATATAGCCAATCTCTCCCTCCAAAAGTTCCGGGCGCGACGATTCTTCCGGCGTCAGAACGCCAACCTCCTGCGCTACAAAACTTATTTTCGCCGCGGCGAACATAAGCGTATCGCCTTTTTTAACCACGCCACCAAACATGCGTACATACAGAATAACACCGCGATGGTCCGAATAATCAAAATCAAAAATGAGCCCCATTGGAGGTCTTGCCTCTAACGGGGTGAGCGCCTGCGCACTTTCAGTCCGAGGACGAGGCGCGGGTATCCGCTCCACGACCGCATTCAAAAGAGGAGCGACACCTTCTCCCGTTTTTCCCGACACGCGTAAAACCAACGATTCATCGCATTTGAGAAGGAGTGCGAGTTCACTTACTATCACATCCGTGCGCGCCGTTGGAGCGTCTATTTTAGAAACGACGGGAATAATCACAAGATTTAATTCTTTTGCTATACCCAAGACCGAGAGCGTTTGCGCCTCCACTCCCTGTGTAGCATCCACCAAGAGGACAACGCCCTCAACCGCAGACAGCGCCCTCGACACTTCGTATGCAAAATCCACATGCCCTGGAGTATCGATCAAATTCAGAATGTATTCCGAATTTTCATTTTTTGATTTTGCATTGTCATTTTGAATTTTAATATTTACATTTTGATTTTGAGGATGCCAAAGCATCCGCACGGGGGTCATTTTTATAGTTATCCCTCTCTCCTGTTCAAGATCCATCCTATCGAGCACCTGTTCGTGCATTTTTCGCGATTCAATCGTGTTTGTGAGCTCAAGCATCCTATCTGCCAAGGTACTCTTACCGTGATCAATGTGGGCGATTATAGAGAAATTTCTGATGTTCATGTGCGGTCAACACCTGCCCCGTAGTCCCAGCACCTTTCGCGAAAGGTGCTGGATGGTACTGGGGTGGGCAATAATGGAAAAATTTCTAATGTTGTCAGACATACCCGGTTAGTGAGTTATACAAATTAAAAAGTAAAAATGAAAATCTTAAAACGACAATGAGAAGTTAAAAACTGTCGAGAAGCGTGTGTTCGGTTTTACATTTTGAACTGTCGTTTTTCCTTTTTCGTTTTTCAATTTTAATTGTGCGCTCATTCGCCACAATCTACTACCGGGCATGCACAAGAGTATGGCATTTTTATTAACCACTTACTATCTATTATTCTTCCGCCGAGCCAACAATCCGCTCCACAGACAACGCTGGAGATGTCGTCCGTCTTATGCGAGTGTGCATAGCAAACATCGTCTCCAAAAACTCTCTGTTCTGAAAAACGTAGTATACAGCGATTGCGGCGAGAACGCCCACAGCGCCGGAGGAGGCGGCGTGAACGACAACGGTCAGAAAGGTGGTTGCCGATGTTAGTGTGCCAAGCACACTAAGCGCCGTGTAACTCACCGCACCAGTAGCAAAGGCGGCGGCGAGTGACTCTCCTGCCGTGCGCCGTATCTGCGCGAGAAATCCCCCGAAACGCAGTTCAAAGTCCACCGCGAGCGCGAGCGCGCCAATCACGGCAACAAGTGAGCTTGCAAATGCGAGCGCAAGCACTTGCGTTCCCGGCAATTCGGAAACGCGCAAAAGTCGCTCTACGAATTCAAGAATCGCTGGCGATTCAAGCACATACACGAGTCCATACGACAATACGATGGTGCAAACCGCCATTGCGCTCCAAAACACAAGGGGTACGAAACTCCGCCCCGCCGCGTAGTATGCACGCGCGAGCAAAAGAAGCATGCACTGAGCCGTAAGCGCAATAGTGAAAAGTGCGAGCGCCGCCGCGGTAATGCGCGTGTCGGTCCAATCAAACGCGCCACTCCCCAGAATGGCCCGCACGATGTGTGCACGGAGCACAAGCATGAGCGCAATAATGGGAAATGACCAAAATATAATATGCCGCGCCGCGAGCGCGACGTTCTCCACGAAATCATTCTGTTTGCCGCGCGAAAATGCAGCAGCAAGCGTCGGAAACGCCGCTACGGAATATGATGCGCCGATGATTGCGAGTGGAACGCTATATAAATTGTACGCGAACATGAATGAAGCGATTGAGCCAACCGCGAGTGTCCCCGCTATGACGGTGAGACCGAGAAAAGTAAACTGACTCATGGCGAGCGCAAGAGAGCGCGGCAAAGACGCGCGCACCGTGCTCCAAAGCTCTGCAGACGTCGCAAAAGCCGGAAAGGTGAAAAAGCCGTCTTTCAGAACGGTGGGCACTTGCACAAGCGCATGTAGTGCAGCTCCCAAAACAACTCCCCACGCGAGCCCCGATAGACCGATAATAGGATACAAGACTAGAACACCGACAATAATGCCGACATTGTACAGAATGGGCGTGAGCGCATAGAGCATGAAGCGGCGTTTCATCTGCGTTATGGCAGCAAAGATGTTTGAGAATCCGAGCAGTGCCGGCTGAAGAAGCATGATGCGCGTCAGCGCGACAAGCGAATCCGCATAACCGGCCGCTGAGAGCTGTGGAAAAAATGTAAGAAGAATCTTTGGAGCAGAGAAGAAAGCCCCAAGAGACACGAGGATGGCAAGTACCGAAAAGCCAACACATATGGTATCTATGTACGCGCGCTGGTCGCTTTCACTCCTTCGAGAAAGCTCCGGCACAAGAACATACACGGACACAAGAGCCGTCAATGCGACAAAAATGATATCCGGTACGCGAAATGCGGCATAGTACACATCAAGCTCAACGCCGGCGCCAAATGTATGCGCGAGGAGACGATCGCGCAGAAGGGCGAGGAGCGAAGAAAGAATGGCAGACGCACCGAGAATATAGGCCGCCACATGCATGCTTTGGACTTCCAGTGAAAAAAGACGGAGTGCGCGTATCATAGTACCCCGCTAGTAAATGGCGGAAAAATAAAAATGTAAAAATCAAAGTGGAAAATGACAAATAAAAATTTAAAAATGGAACCGGGTCGCGATCTTATGATTTATTGCTGTCTGGTGGCGAGAATTAATTTTGGCATTTTGCATTGTCATTTTGATTTTTGAGATTTACATTTTACATTACGCCGGTCGGCGTGTTCCTACTCATCAAACGGAGCCAGACCGTTTTGCATGTTTTCTATGACGCGCTGAAGTAATTCGTGTGTAGGTTCAAGTCCTTGTAGTATTTCCAGAATTGCGAGCGCCTGCTCTTCATTGCCGAGCTCGTAATGCGAAAGCGCCAGCACAAAAAGGGCATTTGCGTAGTTCGCCTGGAGCGCCACGGCACGCTCCAGCGCAAGTAACGCCGCCGGATAATCTTGGCTTGCATACAGTATGGTGCCGAGGTTATACCACGCAAGCGGATCCTCCGGCACAAGTTCCGCAGTTGCGACTGCAGCTTCGCGCGCACGTACAAGGTCGCCCGCCCCCGCATCAATTTGTGAGAGCAAGAAGTGCGCGATAGGGAGATTCGGTTTGAGTTGAAGTGCTCCTACAAGCAACTCCCGAGCGGCATCAGTATTTCCAAGCATTAACTCCATCTGCGCAAGTCCTAAAAGCGGCATGGGGCTCGTCGGGTTTGTCTCTCGCACACGATCATACGCTTGCCGTGCATGTTCCTCCGCCCCCTCTATTTGAGAACCGGCGAGCACTCCATACAACTGCGCGAGCGTAAGCCAATTTTGATAATTCCCCTCCTCTGCGACAGTCGCCGTCAGCGCATGCGCTATGGTGCGTGAAAGTGTTCCTTGAAGCATTCGCCCCGCCTCTTCAGTTTGAACACCTTCGACCGCAAGGGCGCGCAATTTCAGAAGTCCAAGCTCTACAGCCGCCCGATTCACCCTATCGCTATTCGGATACATAGAATTTGCGAGGGCGACATCTCGAACTACCATGTCAATATCTCCGGTCGTTCTATACTCAAGTATGCTGCGGTTAACGAACGCATCGGAGGCAAGCCGTCGCAAGGATTGAACGCTCATCCCGATACTAAAGAGTACGAGCGCACACACTATTACCAACGCAACACCCTCACGAACCGTGGTAATACCTATAGGCACGCTCCAGAAAGCGCCGGTATTCCGCGCTCTATAAGCAACCAAAAGCGCGTACATAATAAATGTCAAAGCCAGCAATGTGATGCCTGGTGTATAGAGCACTTGGTACGCCGTGAGAAAAAGCGCCGCCATAGTGAGTGCACATCCCGCGTGGTCTTTCCACGTCTCTCGGCGAAACATTAAAAAGAAAAGTGAGCATATAATAAGCCCCCACGCGAGCGCGCCGAAAAGGCCAACAGTTACAACGGAAGTCGGCACCGTCCCCACACCACTGGTGAAATCAACACTCCAAAATTCCGTGGCATTTACGCCTTGAGGCTTATGTAAACTCCAATCCCGCACAAACGTATTCGGCCCTGTGCCAAAAAATAACTCTCGGCCGGTGAGCGCGCGTTCTCCAACAGCGATAGTGCCACGCCACGAAGGTCGCACCTCCATATGAACTACCTGAAGCGACTGCGGAAAGCGCTCTTGCGCCCACGTGCCGCCATACCCAAATAGAAGTAGGGCGACAGCAATTGCGATACACGCTCCCGCTTTGCCGAGGATAATCGCGCGCCACGGCACAGCATTACTGCGAAGTGAGTACGCGTACAGCAGTCCGTATGCGCTAAACAACGCCGCGGTGCCATACCACAAATCTCTGAAATTGTTAACAATCAGCATGAAGCCGGCGACGCCCGCAAGCACATAGAGCGCAAGTCGTATATATCGCTTTTCGGTAACCGCATGTGCCATCGTGAGCGCCAAGAATATAAAAAGTGCCAAGAATATGCCTAGGTCGTGCCAACTGCCTATGGCGCTCGTAGCGACACCGGTGAGCACTCCACCAAGATTTGTCCACTCATGTGATACCAATAAACGCGTTGTGGAAAATAACGCGAGCACACTGCCGCTTATAAAAAGTGTGAAGAGAAGCGCCTTCGTATTCCTGTTGGCCCACAGAGAGGTAATAACCGCAAACAAAACATAGAATGTTACGGCGGCCGCCACCGTATCAACGCTCGTTGCGTTCCCAATGTACGACTCCCACGACGCTCCAGTGAACACCGCTGACACGATATATGAAGCGGGCAAAAGCGCTGCGACTATAAGCAGAGCACTTTTTGGAACACGCACCACGCCTTCTGCTACAGACCCAGCAACCCAGAAAACTGCCGCGAGAATGAGAGTCGTGCCTATTAGAAATCCTTTTGACTGCGCAACCACTACCCAATCTACCAGAATTACAAATATGGGAAGGAGCGCGACAAGGGTAATCATTGCCCATCGAGCTACCGTATACAATGTATCGTGCAGGTTTTGCATCAAAGAAAGTATACCATGCGCATCTAGCGCAGCAAAAAAGCGGATTCCCCCGCTTTTTTGCTGCGCCTATGAGCCGGATTCTGTACTACCCTAGAAACTGGAG
>Ga0155795_107_pt3 | contig 26445 bp, 27 predicted proteins | sample RifCSPlowO2_01_FD_107449 | JGI IMG/M metagenome (GOLD analysis project Ga0155795, IMG submission 107449) | Candidatus Kaiserbacteria bacterium RIFCSPLOWO2_01_FULL_50_24 | reverse complement strand
ACTGGAAACGCGAAATTCAATTTTGCATTTTCCAGCTTCTAGCAATCAAGTATCCAGCTTCCAGAGTGCCAGTGTCCAGCCTCCAGCGATCCAGAGTGCAGCTGCCCGGCGCAGAGCCACATTGTAACATATTTTGTCTACAATTCAACGTCATCACCAACCACCACGCCATGTTCCACCATCCACCCAGCCGGAAGCTCCAGCACATAGCGTGCTGGCACTTGCGGCGCGAATGAGTATTCGGGATAGGTGTCGGGCGATACATTGTGTTTAATATCCACAACTTCCCCACCCGCACACTTACTTTCGGTTTGCGCTTTGCGCGTTCGGGCTTTGCCCGAACAAACCGAAGGTAAGTGTGCGGGCCCGCTCTCAGAAATCCAAACAATGTCTATCGGAAAATTCATGTCTTTCATCCAAAACGTGTGATGTCCATCTTCGGAAAACACAAAAAGCATTCCCTCACCGTCTGAAAGCGCTTCCCATCCGGAAAGCCCCTCGGCACGCGCCTTTGGGGTATCGCGCACGTGCGCCTTGATGCGCTCACCGCCGATTTCTATCGTCACCTCGGTACGCCACCACTCACCGACAAACCACGAAAAAGGATTGGTTACGCCGCTTATAAACACTGTTGCGTACAAAGCACCGAGTACTGTAAAAATGACGAGAGCTTTTTTGAGCATAGGAATCCAGATAAGAGCACAAAACACAAATAAAACACAGAACACAAACTACCAAAAGCACAAACACCGAGATTCACATTCTCCTCCCCGTTTTCGTTTGTGTTCTGTGCTTTTTTATGTTTGTGCTTTATTTGTGTTTTGCCTGCCTGCCGAAGCCTCGGCGCAGGCAGGTGCAATCTGTGCTCTGGGCATGTTTTTCATTTTGTGTTTTAAAGCACCAACACTATAGCCATTACTATCATCGCAACTAGCCAGTAAAGTGTGTTTATCAGATACAGCGTAAAAGGCTTTTGCTCCCAAAGCACGTGGCCTAGCATAACGGGCGCCACAAACCCAACCCAAATCCAAAACGCGAGCTCTACGGCACCAACAACGTCAATAACAAACCACGCGGCGCCAAAATAATTTATTACGTACGCCGTGAGCATCCCCGCGAGAAGCGCCACGAGGAGCACGGCGGGCATGCGGCGTTTGCCGCTCTCCACCATTTCGGGCGTTACCCCAGACAGACGCGTCCATACACTCCCAAACACGTGTGGGCTGTACCACACAAAGCCAATAATCATGTTCGCGATACTGGCAATTAGTATCGGAAAAAAGGTTACATCTAACATACCTTTATTATAGCACCCTCGAGCTCTGCGCACGTCGTGTGTGGATTTTCAAATATTTCTCTGTGTACCAACTGTGTATTGCGCCAAGTAGGGATGCCGCGAGCTCTGCGCAAAGATGAGCCGTTTTTTTCTGCACGTCCTTTTTGGGCGCTATTTCCACAAAGTCCATGCCAACTACGTTGCATATGTCTCCAATATGTTTCGCGAGGTGCGTTATTTCACGGTACGTAAGACCGCCGTATGCCGCCATAGGAGATGCGGGCGCATCGTTCTTGTCAACGACATCAATGTCCACACTCACCCATACATACTTCTTATGTTTCGCAAAACGCTGAATATTTTTTACACAATCCGCAAGCCCGTTTTCCGCAATGTTCCCCATCGTAACCACGTTGAGTTTGCGTTTTTTAATCAGAGTGATTTCTGCCATATCGGCATCACGAAGACCGACGTGTAGAAGATTCTTCGCTGGTAACTTCTTTTTAACCAGACGGGTAAGCGAACGATTGCCGACACCAAGAAGTGCCGCGAGCACCATGCCGTGCACATTGCCGGTTAGTGAGGTCTCGTGCGTATTTAAATCGCCATGCGCGTCTATCCAAATCACTCCGAGCTCGTTCCCGAATACTTGGAGGGCGCCGCTCACAGAGCCGAGCGCCACCGTGTGCGTGCCGCCAAACACAATACATTTTTCTTTACGCCGAAGAATTTTTGCCACGGAGTTCTGCACCGAGCATATCGTGCGCACAAAATCTTTCTCTCGCATTACTTGTTCTTTAGTAACAACAGCGCCGAGCGTGAAGAGCGCTCGCGAAAAACCGTTTTTCTCTACATACGACGGCGCACCGACAGTGCTATTAATCCCGCTGTTGTTCGCGTCAAAAGGAACGGGGACGATGGATATGCGCATGTCAGAAATATTCCTCGCCAAAAGATGTTCTATATTTTTCATAACGGAAGGGGGGAGATTCGAACTCCCGGTGAGGTTTCCCCCACGCATGCTTTCCAAGCATGTCCATTAGACCACTCTGGCACCCTTCCTTCGCCACTTGTTATAACACACTCACTTTACTGGCGACATAGAGCGAGTGAAATGAAAATGTACCCATTTGCATTTCCGAGCCGAGGAGCCAGAAACCGGTGTTTAACGGTTTACACCCGCATCCCGACCAGCGCTTTGACACGTTCTTCCACGGGCGGGTGCGTTGAGAACATTTTTGCAACAAATTTTGCTCCCTCATGCGCCCCAAATGGATTTGAGATAAAAAGGTGCGCCGTGGCGTGGTTTGCTTTGCGCATTGGCGCGTTGTGCGAGGAGATTTTGCGCAAGGCGGAGGCGAGACCGTCGGGATAGCGCGTGAGAAGCGCGCCAGACGCATCCGCGAGAAATTCACGCCTACGCGACACTGCAAGCTTTATGAGTTGCGCCGCTATCGGCGCCAAAATAATCACGGCGACTCCCGCGATGAGTAGGAGCGGATTTTTGTTATCGCGCCCGCCCATGCCACCGAAGAATGTCATTCGTAAAAATATATCCGCAACAATCGCCACAAATCCGGCAAGCACCACGGCAACCGTCATCACCAAAATATCGCGATTGCCGATGTGCGAAAGCTCGTGTGCGAGCACTCCTTCAAGCTCACTTCTATCAAGCTTCTCAAGAAGCCCGGTCGTTACCGCCACAACGGCATGATTAGGGTCGCGGCCAGCCGCGAATGCGTTTGGAGCGGCATCGTTAATTATGTAGAGTCGCGGCTTCGGGAGCCCCGCAGTAATCGCAAGATTTTCAAGAATGCGATGCAATTCAATATACTCTTTCGGGTCCGCCTCTTTCGCTCCCGTCGCTCTAAGCGCGATTTTATCTGACCACCAATACGCTGTTATGTTCATCACGAGCGCAAATCCGATAGCGATATAGAGAATAAACGAGCTCTCGTATATCTGCGCGATGAACCATCCGAGCGCAATCACCACCACCAAAAACCCCGTCATCAAAAACCAGGTTTTGCGAATGTTTTTACTTTGTTGCGTATAAAGAGAGGCCATAGTGGTTTTACTGTTCACGCGCCGAGTGACGCGCGTGTAGAATCGCTACTCGTTTATTGTGAACAATATAGTACACGACATATGGATAATTCATAACGACGATTCGACGTACTGAAGGCGTATCAGTCATGCGCCCTTGATGCGGCAAGATTTCAAGATTTCGAATGGAACGCCGAATGAAGGACGCGACAACCCAAGCGGCTTTTGGATTATCTTTTGCTATGTACGCACGTATATCCTCAAGGTCTTTGAACGCACGTGGTGTGTACACGACTTTCATAGACCGAAGCGCCGCCACATAGCCGCAACTTCTTCGTCCGTCGCATATGCCCCTTGCTGCGCCTGCGCAAGCGACTCTTCAATCGCAGCTCTCTCGTCGTCGGATAGAACATATGGATGGAGGTCTTCAGCGGCTACATCTATAAGCATCTTACCAAGCTCATTTTGCCTCTCCTCCGGCAAAAGTGACAACTTTTCCATTGCTTCTTGCAATAATGTGGTCATACGGAAACATTATACCACGATTACTTTTATGTGGCTAGAATTGCACCTTCATCGGCTGGCGAGCGGCCTCCTCCCCTTCCGCGAGTTCAAAGAACTCGCGTGTCGTAAATCCGAAACCTTTGCCGACAGCGTTCGTTGGAAATTGTTCCAGCGCATTTTTCAATTCTTGCACCACAGAATTGTAGAAACGGCGCGCGGCCTGAATCTTATTTTCCGTGTCGGAAAGTTCACGCTGAAGCTCCACAAAATTCGCGTTCGCTTTGAGGTCGGGATAATTTTCCGAAACCGCGAAAAGTGTCTTCAACGCGCCCGCGAGCATGTTCTCCGCTTCCGCGTGCTCCTCCACCGTCTGCGCGTTCATCGCGCGCGTGCGCGCTTCAGTTACACTCTCTAACGTCCCACGCTCGTGCTGCACGTACCCCTTAACTGTTTCAATAACATTCGGGATAAGATCGTAGCGACGCTTCAACTGCACATCAATATCCGCCCATGCCTCCTTCGTGCGGTTGGCAAGCGTTACAAACCGGTTATACGCCCAAATTGCCCAAACAATAATTACTACTAATACGCCCAATACAATATATAAAGTACTCATGTGTGTAGTATATCAGATTCCCACAAAACACAAGGGGACGCGAGTTCTAATTCTAAGTGCAACGCTTCACAATGCGTTGCATATGAAGGAATACAAGCATTCAAGGGGAGATCAGCGTGAAAGACTGTGCGAGCTACGGTTCGGAGCGCCTGAATATCGGATATGAAAACGCATCCGATCACGTCCGCAAGCTCGCGATTGCCGGTCTTGTGATGAAGCGAAACGACGGGCCGGCGGTTCGACATAAGCTCACCGAGCGCGGAGATTCTATTCTAGTGTTTTGCAAAACATTGCAATAAGGAGTTGGGGATGGCGAGGCGCAGAAACACGACGAAGAAGACATTCAAACGTTTTGCCTGCCCGCCGAAGCCTCGGCGCAGGTGGGCAAAACGTTTGGGATGTTTTGTGTTTGATGCCGGCATCCTCTGCCAGCTCTTGACTTGAAGCTGACAGCTAGAAGCTAAAAGCTACACCGGTTAATAGTCCGCCTCTCCCCCACCCATTCCACCCATCGCAGGCGCTTTCTTTTCTTCCGGTTCGTCCGCCACCGCCGCCTCCGTGGTGAGAAGCACGGCTCCAGCCGAAGCCGCGTGCTCTACACACATACGCGTTACTTTGACAGGGTCAATAATTCCCGCTTCGTACATATCAACTATTGCCGCGTCAGAGCTTTCGCTTGCCGCATTGAATCCCCAACCGCTTCCTTTTGAAACCACATCGCGCAAAATTACCGTCGCGTCTTCGCGGCCAGCGTTTTTTGCTATTTGGAGAAGTGGCGCGGAAAGCGCGGAGATAAGAATACGGTAGCCAATGGTGTATTCGTCGTGCGCCTTCTCGTCAACTTTTTTCCCGAGCTTGTCGGCAACTTTCGCAAGCGCCGCACCTCCGCCCGGCACGATTCCCTCGGCAAGCGCCGCCTTCGTCGCATTAACCGCGTCTTCCACTTTGTCTTTAAGATATTTCATTTCTGTTTCCGTCGCCGCACCCACGCGAATGACTGCTACACCGCCAGAAAGTTTCGCGATGCGCTCTTCCAATTTTTCTTTGTCAAATTTTGAATCCGTATTTTCCGCCTGCGTGCGCAGTTGTGCCACGCGCGCGTCAATATCGGCGCGCTTGCCTTTCCCGCCAACGATAATCGTGGAGTCCTTCGTCGCAACCACGCGAGTCGCGCGTCCAAGCACGGAGAGATCCGCCTTTTCAAGCTTCACACCCATGTCTTCGGAAACGACCTGTCCGCCAACGGTTACCGCAATGTCAGCCAGCATTTCTTTCTTTCGGTCGCCATAGCCTGGCGCCTTCACCGCGAGAGCGAAGAACGTGCCGCGCAGTTTGTTGACCACGAATGTCGCCAGCGCCTCGCCGTCTACGTCGTCCGCAATAATGCAAAGGTCTTTCTTCCCCGACTGCGCCATTTTTTCCAAGAGCGGGAGAATATCTTTTATAGTTGAGATTTTTTTGTCGGTGATGAGGACTGACGCATCTTTCATTTCCGCTTCCATGCGCTCCGGGTTCGTTACCATGTAGGCCGACACATACCCCTTATCAAATTCCATTCCTTCCACATAATCCGATTCTATTTCCGTGGACTGGGATTCCTCAACGGTTACGACACCGTCTTTGCCCACCTTCTCCACAACCTCCGCGATTTTCTTTCCCAAATCCTCCGACTCCGAGGAGATGATTGCAACCTGCCGGATGTCTGTTTTGCCCCTTATCTCGCGTGCGATTTTCCGCAGTTCATCAACCGCATCTTTCGCCGCCGCCTCAATGCCACGGCGAACGCGCATCGCATTCGCACCAAGCGAAATGCGCCGAAGTCCCTCGTTCACAATGGCCTGCATGAGAATGACTGCCGTCGTCGTACCGTCGCCGACTTTGTCGTTTGTTTTTGTGGCAACTTCTTTCGCAACTGCCGCTCCCATATTTTCAAACTTGTCTTTGAGTGTTATCTCTTTCGCGATTGATACGCCGTCATTCGTAATGACGGGAGAACCCCACGAGCGATCAAGTGCGACATTCCGCCCTCGCGGCCCTAATGTTACCTTTACCGCACTCGCAACGATATCAATACCGCGTTTCAAGGCACTGCGCGCCTCTTGATCAAAAATTACTTTTTTAGCCATAGTTTTCTTGTTTTTCTTAATGAATGATAATGAATTTAGAAAAACATGACCCCGTGAAATCCGAGCGTAGCGAGATCATTTCACTGGGGTTGTTTCTCATAACAACTACTTAATTACTCCGACGATGTTTGATTCGGACACAACATAGTATTCCTCGTCGTTTATTTTTACTTCGTCGTATCCGTATTTTGAAAACATTACCGTGTCCCCCACTTTCACAGAAATAGGGACAACTATATTGTGCTCATTGCGCTTTCCTGGGCCAACTGCGACCACAACGCCACACTCCGGCTTCTCTTTCGCAGTATCGGGAATAATGATGCCACCTGGCGACTTCTTATCCTTCGCCTCTTCGGGTTTAACCAAGACGCGGTCCCCGAGCGGCCGAAAGCCTACTTTTCCTGCCTTTTTTGCCATACATTAGTTTTTATTAACGAGTAATAACGAGTTTAGAAAAACTTATGCCCCGTGAAATCCGAGCGAAGCGAGGTTATTTCACTGGGGTCGTTTTTCATCAAAATTACTGTCGCCACGACTATGGCACTATAAATGAGGTCCGCGTGAGAGTCAAATCCTCAGACCCTTGACATGTTTATTATCCAGTGTATATTGTTTCTTAGCAGTGAAGGTTAATGGAGAAATGGAAATGGAAAAAGACAGGAAGAGTAGAGTCATTCTTGCAATTATTGTTGCCTGTGTGTTTTTCGCTTTCGCGGCGAGAGGCGCTACGGTAGGATTGCATCCCATTGTAATCGTAGCGCTGGTCGGATTCGGTACTCTGTTTTGTTTTCTTTTATGGCGATCGTCGGGCTTATCCACTGTGGAGCACAGCAAGACAAGAGATTAAACGTTTGATAAGTATCATCGAGCAATGAATCGTCCACTAGCCGCACTCGCACTTCCCGCGCGATTGTGGGGAGTGCGGCCGCGAGCACGCGAGCGTGAAAGACGCACAAGCCGCTCCATGCGCCTCGCGGCCACCGCTCTCAAGAGGCGACACGAGTGCGAGCCGGAAAAGCATCCGCGAGGACTCGCATTCTCACGGCGCTCAAAACAAAAAACTGATAAATCAAAGTCCCGCCACTAGCGCGGGATTTCCTTTTTGAATCTGCCACCTCCACTACCCCATCACGAAACTATCACGGAACGACATGAGGACTACGTGGCAGGGCATACCTTTCGCAGGGGTTGGGTCGGGTCTGGCCTGCGGAAGGTATGCCCTGTCAGTAGTCCACCACCAACTTGCGAGATAGAAACGACCATGATATACTTCTCCCTAACGTATGGAACTCCTGAATTCCATTCTGCCCTATGTGCAGATAACCCTCTCGGTGCTATTAATCGGTGCCGTGATACTTCAGCAAACCGGCGCTTCACTTGGCGGCGCTTTCGGCGCAGACAACTTTGGATCGGGCTTCCACACGCGGCGCGGCTTTGAAAAAACTCTTTTCCGCGCTACCATTATCCTCGGTATTCTCTTCGCCATTACGGCTCTCATTAACTTATTCACTTAACCCACACGCATACACTCCTCGCCCCGAGGAGGTTGGTCGTGCGTTTATACAACCTTGAACTCCGATTTTGAATCCACACCTCCCCCTTCTCGCTCTTCAACTGCAGAACCCGTTGCGGCCTCCGTGCGAGAAACGCTTTTTAAGCGTAGGCGCTTGCCACGTGCGCACGTGCTGGAAGAAGTCTTGACGAACTTGCGACCGAGTGAACGACTACTGCTCTACATACTTGCCGCAATGCTCGGTATTAGTATTCTTATTCTTCTCGTTGCAGTAAATCGCGAAGCAACAGTGGTGGTCCCTTCTCGTGGCGGAAGCATTACTGAAGGAATGGTCGGCTCCGTGAGGTTCATTAATCCGATTCTTGCAGTGTCGCAAACAGACAACGACCTCACCGAGCTCGTATTTTCCGGGCTCACAAAAACACTCGCTGACGGAACCACCGCGCCCAATCTTGCCGCTTCATACGACATATCCGAAGACGGCAAAATATATACTTTTATCCTGCGCGACAATATAACATTTCATGATGGAGAACCCGTCACCGCACCAGATGTAGTATTCACTGTGCGCATGGCACAGCATCCGGATGTAAAAAGCCCGCGTCGACCCGATTGGGAAGGCGTATCGGTCACCAGCCAGGACGAAAAAACAATCGTGTTCTCATTGCAAAACGCCTATGCTCCTTTTTTGGAAAACACCACGCTTGGAATCCTTCCCGAACATGTATGGAAAAATGTCCTTCCGGAAGAGTTTCCGTTCTCTCCGCGGAACACAAACCCCGTAGGCTCTGGAGCGTTCCGGTTCAAAAGTGCAAAAACCGACCGCACCGGCGCCGTAACCGAGCTACGACTCGCGTCATTTCCCGATTACGCGCTTGGAGTACCACATCTACGCCGTCTGACGTTCCGTTTTTATCAAAACGAGGAGACGCTTCTCGCGGCACATAACGCCGAAGCCATTGATATGTTCGTAGGAATAGCACCGGAAAAAATAAACACACGCAGAAACAATTTAATTGAACTTCGGACGACTCTGCCACGCGTATTTGGCGTCTTTTTCAACCAAAATCATCTGGCTCTGCTTGCTGATCCATCGGTTCGCGCCGCACTCGACGCTTCAGTGGACAAGGACGCTCTCATACGTGACGTGCTGGGAGGGTTCGGTACACCACTCTCCGGCCCCATTCCTCCGGGTATTCTGACAGAAGAGCCGGAGCGCGAGGCAGAAGAAAGGGGCAGCGACGCAGAGGAAATCGAGAAGGCATGGATAGAAACCTCGCACGCAATTCTAAAAAAAGGCGGTTGGTCGCTTGATGAAGAATCCGGAATATGGCACAAAAAGACTACCCCTCTTGCATTCACACTAGCAACTTCGGACGCGCCGGAATTGGTGAAGACCGCGGAATACATCGCCGAACGATGGCGACAGATTGGCGCCGATGTTTCCGTGCATGTATATACATTGTCCGAACTGAACAATACCGTAATACGACCGCGTGCGTACGACGCGCTCCTCTTTGGAGAAGTTGTAGGAAAAACGCTCGACCTCTTTGCATTCTGGCATTCCAGCCAAAGAAACGACCCCGGATTAAACCTTGCGCTCTACGCAAATACGCGTGCCGACTCGCTCCTCCAAGAAGCGCGCGAGACGGTGGATAAAAAGAAGCGCGAAGAGTTGTATAACATATTCAGAGACATCGTACAAAAAGACACGCCCGCGGTATTTCTGTACGCTCCGCAATTTATGTACGTAATTCCGACATACGTGCACGGCGTAGAGCTCGGCGTCGTTTCAACTCCCAAGGATCGCTTCGCCGAAGTGCACACATGGTATGTAGATACCGAGCGTGTGTGGAATATATTCGCCCCGTAAAGATATGTCCGAATCTATGAATGACTACGAATTTACAAAAAGCATTAAATTACAAGCACCAAATCACAAACAATATCTAAATTCCAATTACTAAATACCAAACACGACGTACCCATTTTGAATTTGTGATTTCGGTGATTTGAATTTATTTGGAATTTGGGATTTGTAATTTGTTATTTTCCTCTAGAAATACATTAATCGCATAAATAATTATTCGTATGTTTTCTCCACACCAACACAGCGCGCATCGCGGTAACGAGCGCCAAGGCGAGCGCCGCGACACGCGTAGTGCTCCTCCACGCCGCCGCTCTCGCAGTTTCAGCACGCGTCCGCCCCGCAGTCGCGGAAAAGTGCGCCTTGCGCACCAAGCGCCGAGCGAACACCGCCGCACGAACGGCACACCGATCCCGCCGCTTCCGAAAGACGTCGTGCGCATTATCCCGCTCTCCGGCGTTGAAGAGATAGGACGTAACATGACCGTCGTTGAAGTGGGCGACGATATTTATATCCTTGATTGCGGATTCCAATTCCGCGAAGAAGAAACACCCGGCGTGGATTATATATTGCCAAATACCGGTTATCTTGAGAGCCGGCGCGACAAGATACGGGCTATTTTTATATCTCACGGCCACTTGGACCACATCGGTGGCATCCCCTATGTGCTTGACCGCATCGGCAACCCCCCTATTTATACTCGCCGCTTGACCTGCAAAATGATACAGAAACGGCAGGAAGAGTTTGCGCAAACAACGCCCGTAACCGTCAACGTGGTTGAGAGCGGAGAATCAATAAAAGTCGGTGCTCACACGATACGCTTCTTCGGCGTAACACACACAGTGCCGGACGCCATGGGCATCATTATAGAAACCCCGTGGGGAGACGTCGTATTCACGGGCGATATAAAGCTGAATCACATGGACGGCACGCCGTCGGAAGAAGAGCTTCGGGAGTTCGGTATATTCAAAGACCGGAAAGTGCTGTGTCTCCTTATGGACTCCACGAACGTATGGCAACCCGGCTTTTCCATTCCCGAGCAAACGGTATACCGTACTCTTGAAAATATTCTTCGCGACGCCAAGGGACGCCTGGTGATTGCCATGTTCGCTTCACATTTGGAACGACTCATTCGGGTTGTTCAGTTTGCCGAGAAATACAACAAGAAGGTGGTGATAGACGGGCGCTCCATGCGCACAAACATTGAAATAGCGCGAGAACTTGGACTCATAAAATACAAAGACGACACGGTGGTCGCCGTTGAAAACATGGGTGACTACCCGCCAGAGAAACTGGTGATTCTTGCGACCGGCGCGCAGGGTGATGAATTTGCCTCTCTCGCGCGCATCGGCCATAAAACACATAAACACATTCACCTAACGCCGACTGACACGGTGGTCTTATCGGCATCGGTTATTCCGGGAAACGAGCGCGCGGTGCAAAAACTGAAAGATAATCTTTCTCGTCAGGGCGCGCACATTATTACCTATCACGCCTCCGATGTGCACGCATCGGGCCACGGAAACCGTGAAGAGGCGGCGTGGATACACAGGCAAATTAAGCCAAAATTCTTCGTGCCCGTGCATGGCTATCACTACATGCTACGCGTGCATGCAGACCTTGCGGAAGAACTTGGCGTGCCACATGGAAACACGGTGGTACCGGATAATGGCACCGTTATTGAAATACACGGCGGAGAGAAAATTGTGAGGACGCCGCACAAGGCGCCGTCGGAAATGCGCGTCGTGGAGGGACATACCATATCGGAACTTTCGGACGTTTTGATGCGCGACAGAAAAGCGCTCGGGCAAGAGGGTTTTTGTGTTGTTGTCGCCACAATAGATCGCAGAACGGGAAAACTTCATAAGTCACCCGACATAATCTCGCGCGGCTTTGTGTATTTGCGCGAGAACAAAGACCTTATGGATCAAACGCGGCTCATTGTAAGAAAAAGTGTGGAGGGCTCGTTTCGCCATCCACGCTCTGTAGACCTTGATAACGCACGCGAAGAACTCGCGGATTCCGTCACGCGCTTCTTGCTTCAAAAAACACTCAAGCGGCCGATTGTGATTCCGGTGATTGTGACGATTTAATATCGGGCGGACCTTTGCGTTCGTGAATTTTCTTGACAAGGGGATGTTCTTTGATCGAATCAATCGAGCCGCCAGCCCAATACTTCTCACTGTAAAGCCCATATATGTAAACGAGATTGGTAACGCGAAAAGAGAGGGGTTCGTGTCTTGATCCCTGTTTTTCAAAACAAACCACGTTGCCACGTTCATCAATACCTGCAAGAAACGAGTGTTCAACTTTTTTTGACTCTGGAAATGCCTTTACTTGAACGAGCCACAGCTCGTTACCGACATGCTTCTGTACATGCGTTTGTAAATCAGAAAACTCCTCATGCTGTTTATATTGTACATCTGGAAACAGCGGCATGCTGTAGTTTCCGAGCGCGTAATCTCTATCCAATGCGCCAATCGCGAAAAGTGCCGTTTCATGACAATTTATTTTTGAATACGCTCCGCGTATCCGCATATTTTTATCACTTTTGCGAAGTTGCTCCATCCGCAATGCACCCTTGATTACACGTGCAATATCTGCCGGAATTTTCACACCGCGCGATTCCTTATCCAAGCGCATATACCACTCGCCATCCACCTGATGGAGATGTTTGGCGTATGCCGGTTCTTGTTTGAGCGCTTCCTGTGTCATATGTATATTTTTCTACTGCGGGGTTGACCCCGTCAGTAAATTATATAAATCAAAAAGTGAAAGTGAAAATCTAAAAACGACAACGTAAAATTAAAAAATCTGACGCTTCTCCGGTTTTGATTTTTTAACTATCGTTTTCATTTTTCGTTTTTCAATTTTAATTATGCGCCCATTCGCCACCATCTACTGCGGGGTCTACCCCGCAACGTACCACTTAGCCCCTCGCCGCTCAATAAGCCCGTCTTTTGCGAGCCCTGCGAGCGCTTTAGTATATGTTCGACCTCGTAGGTCGAACATTTCTCCACATAGCAAACTTCTTAATACCTCCCCGCGCGCTTGGCGCAACGACCCTTCAAATTTTGACTGCTTCATGTAGTGCGCGCTTTTCGCGTTCAACCGCACGCCTCTTTTCTTTAGATGCGCTCCATAATCCATCAGTGCCCAGTGCCACTCCCTCGGGTCTTGCCCCTTCGCCGCCTCCGCCATTAACGGAAATATCTCTTTGTCTGACATTCTAACATTTTGCCTGCCCGCCGAAGCCTCGGCGCAGGCGGGCAAAACGTTTGAATGAAAATGGTGCATGCATGTGGTGCGAATGTTGGTTTCAATGAGAACCTCCGGCTCGTTCCATGCGAACACGCGAACGGCTTTGGCGGTATAATCGCCCACACCAGAAAGGGCGCGTAAGGCGGCCGCGTCCTTGGGGACGCGGCCGCCGTGCTTTTTAACAATCTCTCGTGCCGCGTCGCGCAAAAACCTCGCACGTCGATTGTATCCAAGCCCGCTCCAACATTGGAGAGTAGAAGCTAGAGAACTAGATGCTAGACATTTCACATGTGGAAATTGCTTGAGAAAGTTTTTATAAAACGGAACAACTCGCTCCACCTGCGTCTGCTGGAGCATTACTTCAGACACTAGAATTTTGTACGGGTCTTTCGTGCGGCGCCAAGGCAAACCATACCTCCCCTCCCTTTTCCAATACCCCCACACTACAGAGTGAAAGCGCGCGACGGCGGCTCTATCCGCAACATCGCCTGCCGTTTTTCCGTTTGGCACTTCGTCTGTCGTAGCTCTATACACACGCATACTATGAAAACCGCGTTGCGGGAGAGCCGCCGTCGCGCGCAAAGTTACAGCTCATATACCACATCTTTCCTCTCCACCACAACCCGCCACTTTTTTCTTTTTGCATGTTCGTATAGCTTTTTGTTTGGATTAAAACAAATCGGCTTCGTAACCAGTTCCAAAAACAGAATGTCGGACTCCGTATCCCCCACCCCAATTGAATGCGTAAGAGTAAGATTTTCTTTTTCAATCGCACGATGAAGTATGGTAGCTTTGTTCGCTATCACGTGCTGGTCCACAATATTGCCGGTGAAGCGTTCGCTCGCGTCGGTTTCATAAAACGTGCCGTACGTTTTATCAAACCCGAGCCGCGGACAAAATCGATCCAGCGCCGTCTTCGGAGAATGTGACACGGCAAGCAAAAAATAATCCTTTGCCTTGAGCTCCTTGAGCAAATCCCGCGTGTAGCGATACGTGCGCTTCCATTGTTCGTCCATAACCTCCTCCGCGATGTCCGCCAAAACGCCATAGTGTACGCCTCGGATATGCTCTGCAAACGCAGCAACCATCGCGTTAATGTACGCCCCGAAGTCACCTTCGCGGTCCAACCACTTCTCCCGCTGGCGCGCGTAGAGCGCTTCCGCTTTCGGAGGAAACACGCCTCGCTCTACAAGTTTATTCACTATCTGTATCAAAAGCGACGAGCGAAAAATCGTCCCGTCCACGTCAAACACTGCCACTTTTCGTTTCTTCATTAAGAACATAATACCTATTTTGTGCGCGGCCAGCGAGTCGCCGCCGGCGGCCATATTTTTGTGAGTTGGTGGCGCGCGCAATCGTGCGGACGCGCCGGGCAGACGTAGCGGCCATAGAGCACAAGGCCGTTGTTTACATACTTCCAGTCCTTTTTGGGAATAAGTTGCTCCAGGTCTTTTGAAATTTTTTTGAGGTCGGTGTGTCGTGTGAGGTCAAAGCGGCGCGCGAAGCGTTTTACATGCGTGTCGGTCGCTATTCCTTCCCACTCGTTAAAAAGTTCCCCAGCGATAACATGTGCTGTTTTGTAACCAACGCCCGGCAGTGAGACAAGCTCGCGTTCGGTTTTCGGCACACGACCGCCAAACTTTTCTGAAACGATTTTGGCGGTCGCTAATATCGCCTTCGCCTTATTCCTAAAAAACGTAACTGACGAGATTCTATGCTCAAATTCTTGAGTATTTAGGCATACGAAATCTTTTGCAGTCTTATATTTTCTAAACAAATCCTTCGTCACGCGATTCACCACCTTGTCCGTACACTGCGCAGACAAGACAACCGCAACCAAAAACTGAAACGGGGTGCGATAGCAAAGCTCACTTTTGGGTTTTGGGTACGCGCGCTTTAGGTACGCGACAATTTTTTGCGCCCGTTTCTTCTTGTTTCCTACAGAAACCATCGTTATCATACTGACATGAATTACCAACACTATCCACGAACAGCATTTTGGCGTATTTTTATCGTATGGTCTCCGGACAACAGCGTAAAAAACATATAGTCGTTATGGGCGGTGGAACCGGTACTTTTATCGTGCTTACGGGCCTCAAAAATTACCACTGTGACCTCACCGCCATCGTCGCGATGGCAGACGATGGCGGCTCTACAGGGATACTGCGCGACGAGCTTGGAGTACTCCCGCCCGGCGATGTGCGGCAGTGCCTCGTGGCACTCGCTACGGAAGACAAAGTGATGCGCTCGCTTATGAATTACCGATTCACGCATGGAACATTCCGCGGCCACAGTTTCGGCAATCTGCTTCTCTCTGCTCTTGAAAAATTAACCGGCAATTTCGATAGCGCCGTAGAAGCAACCTCAAAGATCCTGCGCATACGCGGCCGTGTCATCCCGGCAACACTTGGGAGAACACACCTGGTGGCGAGAGTGGGTAAACGCACGGTACGCGGACAGAACGCAATTCACAACACAGTGCTTTTTGGGAAACTTTCGCGCTTATATCTTTCGCCGAGCGCTCGCGCAAATCCGAAAGCACTCACCGCGATAGCATCGGCCGACGCGATTATCATCGGCCCGGGCGATCTGTATTCCAGCTTAATACCGAATTTCCTCGTCCGCGGTATTCCGGAAGCAATCAAAAAAAGCCGCGCAAAAAAGATACTGGCGTGTAATTTGATGTCGCGTGATGTTCACACTAAAAATTTCAGCGTGGCTGATTATACGCGCGTAATCGAAACGTACCTTAACGGCACTGTGGATGTGGTGCTCTACAACAACATGAAACCTTCCATACACCTTATGAAAAAATACGTCCGCGAAAGAGAGGCTCTGACGCGTTTTGACGAGCTTCCGAAACGGCATGCTATTGGTGGAAGTTTTATAGATAAAACGCCAATAGCCAGAAAACGCGGGGATTTGATACGGCGCTCGCTTGTGCGCCACGATCCGAAAAAACTGGCAGCTGCAATGGCGCGCATCGTGCACATTCCTCATAAATAGAGTAAGGATTTACCGCACACTAACTTTTAGATTACATCTCTGGGAGAGTATTGTATCGGCAATTTTTTCCGCACATGTACGTATTTCGGAACCAGTATCCAAACAGGCTTCCGGAGTTGGCAATAGAAATGTGAAATGATAGAATCGCTCTCATAGTTTAATACATGTTCTTATGCTTCATTTGTTTGATCGGAATACAACTGAGAGTGTAACGGCTGGGCACCCAGACAAGGTGTGCGATCAGATATCCGATGCGGTGCTTGATGCGTGCCTTGAGCAAGACCCGAAATCACGCGTCGCAATCGAAACATTCGGAAGCCACGGTACACTCGTTATTGGAGGAGAAGTAACAACGAGCGCAGACGTTGACTTTGAAGAGATCGGACGCCGCGTATACCGGGATATCGGCTACAACAACGATTTGCGTGTCTTGGTCACAGTCGCCGCGCAGTCCCCCGACATTGCAATGGGGGTTGACAGAGAGGGAGCCGGCGATCAGGGCATTATGTATGGATACGCAACCGATGAAACTCCCGAATATCTTCCCCTTGGAGTGGTTCTCGCCCACACACTCGCTCGCAATCTCGAAAAACTCCGTCGCGACAACGTGCTCACATGGCTACGGCCTGATGGCAAAACGCAGGTAACTATCGCGAAGGGACCGAAAATTCTTACGGCGCTCACATCAACCCAGCACGCCGAGGACGTGTCGCAAGAAAACATTCGTGCGGGACTCATTGAACACCTGTTCCAGCCGACATTGGGAAACATTGATGACGTTGAGGTGCTTGTCAATCCTACCGGAAAGTTTGTTATCGGCGGTTTCACTGCCGACGCGGGACTCACGGGGCGCAAAATCATGGTAGACACGTATGGCGGATTGATCTCGCATGGCGGCGGCTGTTTCTCCGGAAAGGATCCGACCAAAGTCGATAGAAGTGCCGCATATATGTGCCGCTTTGTTGCAAAAAATTTAGTCGCCAACGGCTATGGTAAAAAAGTACTCGTTTCCGTTGCCTATGCGATCGGACGCGCTGAACCGGTCATGGTTGAGGCATTCAACGAAGAGGGAGCAAACCTTGCCGACGTCGTCCTAAAACATTATGACTTTCGTCCCCGCGCAATCATTGAACGTTTGGACCTTAGGCGCCCCATCTATCGAGAGACGGCCGCATACGGCCACTTCGGCGTAGCCGGCCGACCGTGGGAAAATATAGAAGATATTTGAACAAGCTCTACTCTACTGTCACAGACTTAGCCAGATTACGAGGGCGGTCGGGGTTAAGTCCTTTCTGGTGGGCCATGTAGTACGCGAACAACTGAAGCGGTACTACCGAAAGGATCGGTGAGAGTATTTCTATGGTTTTTGGCACATAAACACAATCGTCCGCAATTTTTGCGATTTCTGTGTTCCCTTCCGTTGCAATGGCTATTACCGGCCCGCCGCGCGCTTTTAACTCGTGAATATTAGAGAGATTTTTTTCATATACGCTATCAGACGGTACAACGGCAACGGTGGGAAATTTCTTATCAATCATCGCGATGGGTCCGTGTTTCATTTCGCCGGAGGCATACCCCTCGGCGTGGATGTACGAAACCTCCTTCAGCTTAATTGCCCCCTCAAGCGCTACCGGATAATTGTATTTGCGGCCGATAAACAAAAAATCGCGCGCGTATGCGTACTTCTTTGCTAATTTTTCTATTTTGCCGTGATTCGCAAGTATTACAGCAACCTTTTCTGGAATGGTTTTGAGTTCCTGTGCTATTTCACATCCTGTCCTCAAAGACATCTGGCGCTCCCGTCCGAAAAAAAGCGTGAAGAGTACGAGCGCTTCAAGTTGCGAAATGAGTGCTTTTGTGGACGCAACACCCATCTCCGGCCCCGCGTGGTTATACACGCCCGCATCCGTCTCGCGCGCAATGGTGGAACCAACGGCATTCACGATACCGAGCGTGAGAGCTCCGCGCTTCTTGCCTTCGCGCACAGCCGCAAGAGTATCTGCTGTTTCTCCCGATTGCGAAATGGCGATAACGGCGGTGCGCTGATTCAACACCGGCGAACGATAGCGGAATTCACTTCCGAGTTCTACTTCCACGGGGATACCGGCGTACTCTTCAAGCATGTATTCGCCAATGAGCCCAGCGTAATAAGCGGTGCCACATGCGACGATAATGAAGCGCTCTATCTTTTTGAGTTCCTTTGCGACCGATTCAAGCCCACCAAGTTTTGCTCTTCCCTTTTCCAGAACTAGACGGCCACGCAGAGTATTCTCCAATACCTCCGGCCCTTCCATAATTTCCTTCAACATGAAATGCTTGTGACCGTTCTTTTTTACTTTCTCCGCCCCCCAATCAATTGTGGTCGCGCCTCGTTTCACTTTTGTGGCATCCAGTTTTACTATCGCGTGTGACGTTGGCATAATCACCGCCACCTCGCCATCTTCAAGAAAAATAACTTTTTGGGTGTGTGGAATGATGGGCGATGGGTCAGATGCAACGAAACGTTCGCGAGTCCCAACGCCTAAAACAACCGGCGAGCCCATACGCGCGGCAACTATTTTATCGGGATTTGCTTTACACTGCGCGACCAGTCCGTAGGTACCGCGCACTTCGTGAAGCGCCGTCAAGACCGCGTGCTCAAACTTCTTTGTGTGCGCCATATGCTCCTCTATCAAATGGGCGAGCACTTCCGTGTCGGTATCCGAACGAAATGTGTGCCCCTTGCTCTGAAGTGCTCTTTTTAACTCGCGAAAGTTTTCAATGATACCGTTGTGCGCCACATATATATTCCCGCCGCAGTCCGCGTGCGGATGAGCGTTTTTCTCCGAAGGCTCACCGTGCGTTGCCCAGCGCAAGTGCGCGATACCGCTCCGCCCGGTAAAATTTTTTGGTATTTTCTTTCGGAGCTCCGCAACCGCGCCCTTCGCACGCACTACTCCACTCTCCGGCATGAATACCCCAGCAGAGTCGTATCCGCGATATTCAAGCGACACAAGCCCCTTGAGCAAGAGCGGCCCCGCGTTCTTTGACCCAGTATAGGCAAAAATCCCACACATGTTAGAGGTTCTTAACGAGTGATAACGAGTTTAGAAGCTCTTACACCCCGTGAAATCCTCGCCGAAGGCGAGGAGCCGCAAAGCGGCATTTCACTGGGGTTAAGTGCAACTAATTCACTAACGTTCATAAGTTTTACTATATCTTATACCCCGCCCTAATTTTGCAGTTCTGCAACACGTAGCGCGCGTGCGCGAATAGCGCATCTCTAGATGGGCGAAGCGCGCTACTTCTCGTGATGCTACCGTAAGATCGTCGACCACGCCACACAAGACATCGCTTCGCAAAATTAGGGCGGGGTATGCATATCTAAAACAACACACCATCCGTGCCGCGCCCGTCCGTAGCCCAACGCGCCACAGGTGTGGCGTGTTGGGCAAAGGAGGGTGACGTATTGAAAATACGGCTAAAAACCTAGTGACAAAGGACTCTCCTTTGCATTTTGCATATCGACCTACGAGTTCGATATGGTAAGGCACCTCATAAAACCCCACCGCCCCAACTCACTGGGGCGGTTTTCTTTTTACCTATCCGAATATCTGCGCGTGAGTACCTATATCTACAAGTTCAATTATCAATTCGCTATCAAATCGACGATACACGAGCAACAAATCTCCTTTAATGTGACATTCTCTATATGCAGACATATCACTGGCGAGCGCGTGGTCTCTGCGAGTAGTGAGTACTGCTTGACCGCGCTTCAAACATATAACTATAAGTTCAAAATTTGACGCGGCGGAAGTTGAAAAGGTGCCTGACGTTTGGATTTTCTTTAACGAGCGACTGAATCTATGAGAAGACACTATGGAGTACATCTGGTCATCTTATACCAAGATCCTTGAAAAGCTCCTTGACATTATCGTATCGTTTTCCGTGCTTTAAAGCCCAATCCGCCTCTCTATCCCACTTTGCACGTAGAGCTTTAGCGTTCTTGATGGGAGCAAACGGGAGACCTTTTTCGGCGATCACCTGATGCAGAAAAATCTTTACGCCGCTTGAAAGGTCAAGCCCTACACCAGCAAGTGCCTTCTTCGCCGCCCGTTTCGTCTTTTCTTCAATACGCACGTTCACCGTTGTCATACAAGGGAGTATATACAACGTGCGCACATTGTCAAGCCCCCACACTTATGTTGGCGTAGTGTTTGCATTGCCAACATGGCGTCAGTCGCCAAAAAGCACGTTATTATCGTCTGCTGTGGCATGCTGAAAAACCTCGCTAAAACACAAGGCAATAACGCCAATATAAGTGTGGGGGTCAAGCGCTTGTGAACGGTGTCCGTCGCTATATCCGCCGCGCTCGTTGTGCTTTCTTAATATTCTTCTTTTGCGCGCGGCGCATTGCGAGTGTTGGCTTCAAGCGTTCCGGAACATTTTTTGCGTGTGCGCGAAAAATATCGCCTTTCACGTGACGAATCGGTCCTTTAATTTGCTTCAGCGCGGTACGCGCTTTCGTATCTTTTATCACCAATGTCTTCCCTTTCTTATGTGCGTCTTTTTTGCTCACGAGCCAGCTCACCGTATCCCAGCTCCCGCTCGCGCGCCTGCCCGCAAGCCGCTCCAGATGCCCCCTCTTCCCCACATCCTGCACGCGATAGGATGTAAACTTTTGATTCGGGCGCACTTCAATGCGATAAAACTTTCCGCCGCCTCCCGTGCCCGAGCGTTTGCGTTTTCTCCCTTCCGGCTGTGCGAGTGAATGTTGACGCTTCGTCATACCGCGCCACTTCGCCTGCGCTTTTTTAATATTTTTGCGTGCCGCACGCGTCTGTTTTTTTGTTGCCATATGCCGACAGATTAACCATTAAGTCCGAAACCAACGTATATGAGATACAATCCGATAACGAAAAATGGTGCGCACCACCACACGATGGCTGTTGTCGTAAACTTTTTCGCAATATTCATTGCAATCTCGGGAACATACAGGCGCATAATACCTTTTGCGATGGCTAGCCATCCGAGTACGGTGATGAGGCCACGCCAATCAAACGTCCACACATTGTGCGTGAGAACAACAAGCAGACCTACCACAAGAGCGAAAAATCCTAATACATATGAAAGCGCGATTGAGCGAGTCAGCTCGTCAACGAACGCATGCAAATGCTTCCGGTTAATAACAACAGCTGGGATAATAATAATCAAATACAAGCCCAAAACTTTCGCGAGAAATAGGGATGTTTCCATGAATGCATTGTCGCATTGCATAGAGCGGCGTCAAGGTGGTATTCTTGATATCAGTCATAAAGTTGGAGGTCGGTGATGTCACAGCAATCGCAGCAAAAGCCCCTAAAAGGAATATTGCACTTTCATGCCGAAACCGGCACAGAGGGCGGACTCTGGGCATTTATGGATAACGAGAAGATTGGTTACGCCGGATTACACATTCTCAAAGACAGGGACGTGCTAACCATCTACTCAAAAAAAGGTGCTGATACTCGAGTGTGGAGTGGAACCATAGAGCTACTCGAGTATCCGGTTTTTACTGAACATGCGTTCGGCTTTTGGATTCATTCCGATCAGAAAAATGTTGAGCGGAAAACGTGGGCAGCGTGGTTTTTTAACCATTACCCGGCCGAATTGATTCTCGCACTGTAGCATAGGAAAACGCAGTGGCCTCGTCCCGGTAAACAGGGGCGAGGCAACTTTTTTAATCACACGACTTCAATCTTACATATGGAACTTCTTGCCGAAAGTTGCTATTATGACGGCAGTTAAAATTGTCCGGAACGCGGGAGGGTGCATTGTCGTATGTAAGCCTACAGATGCTCGGATTCCTTTTGGCCGCCATGGCGGTCATGTGGAATGACTCCATACAAACCCTAGGAACCTACATCAGCAGCAATCGCGGTGCGGTGCGGTGGCAAACGTTGTGGGTTGGCGCATCGCTCGTTCTTGTATGTGTTCTCACATACGGCTGGTACATGAACGGCGGCGACATCTCCTACGGCCGTCTGAACCGCATACCGTATCAGGAAGTGCAATGGTTCCACGTCGTGGCGCCTTCGTTTCTTCTGCTCGTAACGTGGATAGGGATTCCTGTCTCCACGTCATTCCTCGTGCTTGCGGCGTTCTCTTCGGGCGTCGTGCTCGAGTCAATGCTATGGAAATCCTTCGGCGGGTTAGTCGCTGGCGCTAGTAGCGCATTTCTGCTCTGGCTGATTCTTGCGTGGCTCGTGCGTCTTGTAAGGGTCCCGATGGAACTCAGCCCTCGGGGCGATGCGATTGCTCGCGTTGCGCAAGCGTGTTCTACCGCGCTTTTGTGGGCCATGTGGCTCATGCAGGACATGTCGAATATTGCCGTCTATCTGCCGCGCGACATGCCGATTGAAACACTCGCGATTGTGCTCTCTGTCCTTGTAGGTGGCCTCGGACTCGTGTTCTGGAGAAACGGCGGGAAAATCCAGCACATCGTTAGAAGTAAGACAAACACCAGATTCGTCATCTCGGCGACGCTGGTTGATCTGGTCTACGCTCTGGTACTTTACTACTTCAAAATACTAAGTGATATACCCATGTCAACCACCTGGGTATTCGTCGGTATCCTCGCTGGCCGCGAAGCGGCGATACGAATGGTCCTACCGACAAAAAAGGCACGGAAAATATTGCCCATGCTCGTGGCCGATGTGTCAAAGCTTGTCTTCGGAGCAACCGCATCAGTCGGCATCGCATTCGCGATACACAACAGGTGGCAGGAAATTGTGGAAGTCTTCAAGGTGTACCCGATTTTGTGGTTCGCGGTAATTACCGCGACTTTAATTGCGCTTTGGGCAAACTTCGCACATCACGTCACAGATGCGCGGTCTACCGACGAGACGCCGAAAACCGATAAGACGATTCCGTAGTGAAGTAAAAAGTTGCGGGCTGGCATGTGCTACGTGCCAGCCCTCTTTCATATTGCTTCAATTACAAAACTTATGCTCTGGCAACCTGAAATCGCGTCAGGTTCGCCTCAAACTCATGCAGTATTGATTGTTCATGGATTAATTTTGGAGATGGTATAAACAAAAAGCGGCTCGACTGCGTCAAGCCGCTTTTGAATTATCAATTGTTTCTTTCCGTCCCGTCAAGATAGGCCTGATCTATTTTGGGAAGAGGCTTGTTATATATCGCCGCTTCAAAAGTCCTTAGGCGCATGTATATGGACAGCATCTCAATGATGGTCGGATAGTTGAGAACGAGGTATTGGAATGAACTCTCCACTCGCCCGAATGCTCGCACCGTCTGTTGCATAACCCCGAGCGTGAAACCGGCTACAATCGCTTCTTTGGAGAGCAAGGTTGGCGCTAGGGTCACATAAGGCACCAGTGCTCCGGCTTGAAGATACGTGAAGCGCGCAACGTTGAAGTACATATAATGAAAGTACAATCTGAAGTAGTTCTTTCGCACGTGAGCGAAGAGCCTCTGTAGCGTCATCGGAGAAGCTCGATCAAGGTTTTTTTCACCCAACACCAGCTCCTCGCGGTATGCCGCCTCAACGCGCTTGTTTAGAAAGTTCAGTTTTGGCAGGTAATATCCGGTCAGCATAAGGATAGCTGTGCCCAGACCAGACCAGATAACCGCCGCGATAACAAGACCGTGCGCGATCGGACCAATGATCGGCAATTCGGACACATGTGTCGATAGGACCCAAAGCAACGGCAAAAAAGCGAGCAGGGTCATAGCCGAATCGATCAATCCGACGCCCAAGCCCTCCATAATGTCCGCGAAACGCATCGTATCATCTTGAATTCTCTGCGAAGAACCTTCGATATGACGAACGCGCTCCCACAGTTTCGTATAGCGCTCATTCAAAGCAGTGCGCCACCGAAAATTGAAGTGTTGAATAAAAAAGCGGTTTAGGATAGCCACAAGAACATATATTCCGGCGATGCTAAAGAAAGTAAATATCCGCCCGTAGTATTCATCCGGTGTTATGGATCCGGGTTCGGCAAACATTTTTTGGACCATGTCATAAAATCCGCCGAACCAGTTGTTGATCATCACATCAAGTTGCACCTGGAACCACGTCACAAAAACAATGAGCGCAGAACCATATAGCGACCAGCGCCGCCACTCCTTCTTGGCAAAGAAGTGCCAGAATCCGAGAAAAATTCCATAACACGGCACCAGGAATTGATAGAACCAGAATGTCGTAGCACTTTTGATTGCCGCAATTTTTTCCATGACGAGCTCGACATGCTCGGCTGACGAATGTTTGCCGAAAGAACGCGCCTCTTCTTGCAACGCTTCAAGCGCACCATAATCGAGGTGGACAAAACCGAATAATTCGCCAAGTGTTAATTTTTCACCCAATGGCTGCCCGAACATGAACCATAAGATGATGCACGCAAGCGACCACAATACGAATGACCCGAAAAAGACCTTTGGTTTAGGAAAGAATGCTTCAAACATCATGTACTCCTTGTATGTTCCACTGTATCTTCGCGCATAGTACAAGGAAAAACGAAACAAGGAATTGACATCGCGTTTAAATTGTGGGAATGTTGTGCAAGTTGAATAAGGGAGTAAACAATGTATCAGCGCATTAAAGTGCTTCTTCTGCCGTTAGTCATGACGCTTCTTGTGCCATTTTTATGGTGGCGTGGACTGCGCCTGCGCTACCTACCGCCGATTATGGTGTACATGGCGGCGGGTATCGCGGGACTTACGGGCATTGTTGGCACGTTCTATGTAAAAGAGCGGCTCGGTCTTTCTGCGGAGTTTCTTGCCGCAATCGGATTCTGGGCAGGCCTCCCGTGGGCGCTCAAAATGCCACTGGGGCATCTCGTAGACCTAATGTGGAAGTGGAAGAGCGTCCTTGTGTATATCGGGGCGGCGCTTCTTGCGTTGAGCGTCCTCATCATGATAGGCCTCATTGGGTATCCGATTCGGATGGCTGAATATGCATCCGTTGAGGCGTGGTTTGTGCTCTCCACCATTCTTGGTCCTGTCGGCTACGTGATGCAAGATGTTGTGGCAGACGCCATGACCGTGGAGGCGGTGCCGCGCGTAGACGAGCGCGGCGCGCCGGTCAGCGAAGCCGACCAGAAAAAACAGCACACGACCGTGCAGGCACTTGGCAGAATGGCGATTATATCAGGCAGCATTTATGTTGCGCTTCTGAATGTGTTCCTCATGTCGGGCGTAGGCGACTTGCCCATGGAAGGCAAAACGGCAACGTACCTCTTGGTGTATCAGCTGGCTCTCATTATCCCCGCCGTATCGGTGGCGGGTGTATTGGTGGCATGGCTCATCAAGCGGCGCGATATCACACGCCTTGTGCAAGATGGATATACATCGCAAAAGGCTCGGGGAATTCTTGAAACACAACAAGCGCCGCCTCCTATAAACTGGTGGATAATCGGTGGGGGCTTGCTTTTTGCGATACTTTCGCTCTCCGTAGGACTTGGCAATGTGCCGGCCGGACAAGAGATAATTTTTGTCGGCTCAATGGCAATCATACTCTTTATGATGGTCAAGCTTATGCCGGAACTTGACCCTAAAGTGCGCGGTACGATCGTTGGTATTGCAATAATAGTGTTTGCGTTTCGTGCAGTACCGGGGCCGGGAGCCGGCTCCTCATGGTGGATGATGGACGAACTCGCGTTTGACCAAGCATTCTTTGCACAATTGAGTTTGATCGGAAGTTTTCTTGCGCTTTCCGGCATCGTCCTCTTCCAAACATTCATGGCAACGAGAAGTATTCCGTATATTTTCGGTTTTCTCACTATCGCGCTGACGGTACTGGCACTACCGATCGTCGGAATGTACTACGGCCTCCACGAGTGGACATCGGCCATGACCGGCGGACTTGTGGGAGCGCGCACTATTGCGCTTGTGGATACGGCGCTTGAGTCTCCTCTTGGGCAAGTGGCAATGATTCCGATGCTCGCGTGGATCGCGCATTCGGCGCCCGCACATCTCAAGGCTACATTTTTCGCGGTGTTTGCGTCGTTCACGAACCTTGCGTTGTCCGCATCGCAACTCGGAACAAAATACCTCAACCAAATATTCACCGTCACGCGCGAGGTGCGCGATGCAAGCGACGCCGTGGAAACTCAGGCTGACTATAGCGAGCTTGGTTGGATACTCATTTCAGCAACCACTATCGGTTTTGTCGTGCCACTGCTCGCCATTCTTATCTTCCGCCATCGGGCGAATAGGAAAACGACGGTGCACGCTACTCTCTGAAGATACTCA
>Ga0155795_118_pt1 | contig 30335 bp, 33 predicted proteins | sample RifCSPlowO2_01_FD_107449 | JGI IMG/M metagenome (GOLD analysis project Ga0155795, IMG submission 107449) | Candidatus Kaiserbacteria bacterium RIFCSPLOWO2_01_FULL_50_24 | reverse complement strand
GAAAAAGAAAAGGAAGCGGACTGTATATCTAAAATCCTAATGCAAAACATTATGCTCAAACCAAAATATTTTCTCTACGCTCGCAAATCAACGGAAGATGACGACCACCAAATTATGAGTATTGAAGCTCAACTCTTTGAGCTACGAGAATATGCGCGCAGAGAAAATGTGGAAATTCTTCAAGAATTTACAGAAGCGAAAAGCGCAAAGAAACCCGGACGAGAAAAATTTGCGGAAATGATAAACGAGATAGAAAAATCTGATGGCGTTGGAATTTTATCATGGCACCCCGACCGCCTCGCGCGTAATTCTGTTGATGGCGGAAAAATTATTTATCTCGTGGACACGCAAAAAATAGTTTCTTTGCGCTTTCCGACATTTTGGTTTGAGCCCACGCCGCAAGGGTTGTTTATGTTGCAAGTTGCGTTCGGTCAATCAAAATATTATTCCGATAACTTGGTGGAAAATATCAATCGCGGTATTCGCCAAAAACTCCACCGCGGAGAATGGCTGACAAAAGCGCCGTTTGGTTATGTGAACAATATAAAAACAAGAAATATTGAACCTCACCCGACACTTTCAAAAGTTATTGCTCGCGCTTTTGAGGAATTCGCCACCGGAAAATATACGCTTGGAAGTTTGGCGGAGTTTTTGGCTGAACTTGGTTTAGAAACAAAAAATCGAACGCCACTTGCCAAAGCGTCCATTTCGCGAATGCTCACCAATCAAGCGTATTTAGGTTTAGTGAAGCATAAAGGCGAATATCACGAAGGACGCTTTGAGCCAATTCTTTCCGCAACGCTTTTTGAAGCCGTGCAGGAAATATTGCGCCATAAAGCAAAGCCGAGAAAGAGCAAGCAACGCCACGATTTTCCATTTACCGGACTAATGACTTGCGGCGAATGCGGCTCGGCGATCACGGCGCAATTTTCGCGCGGCAAGTGCGGCGGAATATATCGCTATTATCGTTGCACAAAAAAGAAAGGTGTTTGTTCGCAAAAATATATCCAAGAAAAAGACCTTGCCGCGCAAATAAAGGCACGGCTGAAAACCGTTGCTCTTTGCGACGAGTGGACGGATAAAATGCTAAAGCAAGTTGATGAATGGGAAAAAGAGCAAAATCACTCGTCGCAAAAGTTTGTCCAAAATCTAAAAAATAAGATTTTGGAAACACAAGAGAAACTGGACAAATTAGTTTCGGCTTACATTGACGGCGACATACCCAAAGAAAATTATCTGCCGAAAAAAGAGGACTTGCTAAAGCAAAAAGTTTCTCTTGTGAACGATTTGGAGGATTTTGGACGAACGGGAAAGAATTGGCTCCAACCCTTGCGGCAGTGGATTTTAGATACGAAAAAAGCCAAAAATTTGGCTTCTTCCGAAAACTACGAGGAAATGAAGCGGTTTGTTCAAAAAGTCGGAACGAACCCCAAATTTTTGGACAAATCCATTTCCTTTTCTTTTTGCCCGCCGTGGGATTTTATGGCTTTGCGCCTTGCGCAAAGCCCGAATGCCGAGCGGCGAAGCCGCGAGGCAATCCTTTCCCAAAACGGCGAAAGTTGCGATTGGTGGACCCACGGGGAGTCGAACCCCGACCTGTTCCATGCCATGGAACCGTTCTACCGCTATACTATGGGCCCTCTGTTGTCTTACTTTCCTATCATACTATTTTATGTACTTTTTGCTCCCACGAGGAATCGAACCTCGATTATGGGGTCCCGCCGACGCCCCAACTTCGCCTAGGCTACGATGGGCACAGTAACGCTTTGGCGGACAGGCCGGAATCTTGCGTGGCACATGCCCCACACTTTATTCTGTACACTTTCCCCTCGGCAGGAATCGAACCCGCATTACGAGCTCCGGAAGCTCGCGTCCTATCCGTTGAACGACGAGGGGTTATTTCTAAATTATCTAGCAATACTCACAAAACCGGCGCACATAGTCAAATTTGAACACAAGAAAAAGTACGGGGTCCAGTAAACTATGGGAGCATTCAAAAAAACGCAATACCACTAATAACCGTAGCAAGTAGAAAGATTATAATTCAAAATCTCCCATTTTTACACCTACACTAATTTTAGACGGCCGTCTAAAATTAGTGTAAGTTGAATTTTTCTTTCAGCCATCCATCGGATTCCAATTCCTCAACGATCATATAAAGAAGTCGTTTCCCGATACGGAGGTCGGCCTTGAGTAATGCAACAAATTCTTCGCACGGATACGGATATATCCATACACTTCCTTGCAAACATATAAATCCGACAGCAGCGAGTGTCTGCCGTATTGTGGCTCTTATGAATCTGTTGGATTCCGGAATATCAAAAATGAGGACGCGCCACTTTCCATCCCACCGCCGCGGCCGTTTAAGACGAAAACGTGGGTCTTGAGAAAGTAGAAGCTTCATCTCTCCCTTCGGTGTTATTTGTAGTTTTCCATTTTTGCGAGCAAGTAGCCCTTGTGCCACAAGACGATCGCGAGCTCGGTTGATGATTTGTTTTTGGCGTCCTGTCGGCAACAAACCAAGTTTATGTAATCCTGTGATAACTTTAGGAGCGACGAGCCCAACGCTTATAATGCCAGCAGCCGCAATGATGCTTAATGTTATCCTCGATATATTTTTGCGTCTCGCCCGTTTCTTGGATCGTTCCTCCATTTCCCCCATACACTAATTTTAGACGGCCGTTTAAAATTAGTGTATATAGACATTTCATTAAAGTATTGTGTGTGGCGTTGGGGGAAGTGTTGGAAGTTGAGGCCAGTAGTTGAGGTAAAATAGCATGTCCGATGCGAGCGAGAATGCATGTTGCTTTTAGGACTATGCTTGATTTGTGCGGGGGGCGCTTTCTTTCATGCCGGCTTCGGTGATGCGCACAAATTCGGCTTTTTTCCAAAACTCGGAAATTGCGCGCGCGCCGGAATAGCTCATGCCCGACTGAAGGCCATCCACAAGATTTTCTAAAATGCGCCCCACCTCACCTTTATACGATACGCGAAAACCGACGCCTTCCGGCGCGCGCCCCGTTAGAAGCGATGCTTCTAACGGGGCGCGCGCTTCGCGTTTCGCCTGGTCGTATGCCGCCTCGCGTGACGCAAGTCCGCGATACATCTTGTGTGCGCCGCCATCTTCAATATAGTATTCCCCGGGCGATTCCAAGCTTCCTGCAAACAAGTTCCCTATCATGACCGAAGATGCTCCTGCGCCTATTGCTTTCGCAACGTCGCCGGAATTTTTGATGCCACCGTCTGCGACAATCGGTACACGCAATTTTCGTGCGGCGGCCGCGCATTCCATAATCGCCGTTATCTGTGGCACGCCCGATCCGGCAACTACTCGCGTAGAACACGCCGCCCCCGGCCCGATTCCCACCTTGACCGCGTCCGCCCCGGCGCGAACCAAATCAGAAACGGCGCGTGCCGTTACTACATTTCCCGCCACCACATCTGTTTTTTTGAAACGTTTCTTGAGTGCGCGAAGTAATTGCACGGCGCGCGCGTGATGCCCATGTGCGATGTCAATAACAAGCGCATCGCAACCGGCGCGCACCAATTGCTCCGCACGCTCCACACCATCTTTTACCCCGACTGCCGCACCCACCAAAAGCTGTCCCTCTGTGTCTTTCGCGGCATGTATGTGCTCGCGTGTTTTCCTAAAATCGGCCGCGGTTATGAGGCCGGCCAGGCGATTTCGCGGAGATACAATCGGGAGTTTCTCAATTTTATGCTCGTCAAGAAGACGGAGAGCGCGCGCCTGGGAGATTCCCTTTTTACCCACCACAAGCCGCGCGCGCGGCGTCATGAGTTCTGACACCTTCATGTCCATATCTGTTTTAAAACGCACATCGCGTGACGTGAGTATCCCCTCCAAGGCGCCGCTTTCGCCGGTAACGAGTAAACTGGAAACACCCTGTGTTTGCATGTACGCGAGAGCTTCTCCTAGCGTCACATTTTTCCGCGTGGTGAACGGGTCATCTATCGTCATCTGCTCCGCGCGCTTAACTTTTTTCACTTCGCGCACCTGTTCCTCAATCGAAAGAAAACGATGAATAACGCCGATGCCGCCCGCCCGCGCCATAGCAATCGCCATGCGCGATTCCGTTACCGTATCCATGTTGGCACTCACTATCGGAATATTGAGCGTTATGGAGCGTGAGAATTGCGTGCGCAAAGAAATATCTTTGCGCGACTTAATATTGGAGTAGTGCGGTACAAGAAGGATGTCGTCAAACGATAATCCCAGTTTGAATTCCTTTCCGCTCATGACATATCCCGTCAGTTAATGGTGGCGACGCTTCTCGCCCAGTAGTATACACCATCTAAGAAATAACGATTAATAATTTGAGTGTGCAATGTTTTGTCGCGTATGAACATGCGAGAAGCGAAAAGATAATAGTCGTTGTTTTGACTATCGAGTTGTGTCGTTGTTTTCATATCTCAAACTCAAAGCATGTTCGTTCGCCACCATATACTGCGGAACATATCTCATTGTGTCACATATCCTCCACGTCAACAATATAAAGAACCTCAAGAAGAGCACCGCGCAACAAAAAGGGCGTCCCGAGCGCCCTTTAATAATTTTAAAGCGTACCAGCGTCGTATCCGCACGCTTTTGCAACTGCGGAACACAGCACCCTACCCTCATGCACATTGACCCCTCGCGCGAGCGCCTCATCTCTGTGTACGGCGTCAAATCCATTATCCGCGAGGTTGAGTACATACGGCAGTGTGGCGTTACTAAGCGCCAGCGTCGACGTTCGCGGTACAATACCGGGCATGTTGGTAACGCAATAATGTATGACTCCTTCCTCTTCGTACACCGGATCAGCATGCGTAGTCGGGCGCGCCGTTTCAACGCATCCTCCCTGGTCTATAGAAATGTCCACGACCACTGCGCCCTTTGGCATACATTGGATGTCGCTCCGTGCCACAATCCTCGGCGCCCGCGCGCCGTGTAGAAGCACCGCTCCAATCAGTACATCCGTGGATGGAAGTAGCTCTCGCAATGCGTGTGGGGTGGAATACAGACACGAAACCTGCGGCATTATCTTGTTGATATGGCGCATCCGTTCTACGGCACGCTCAAGCACAACCACGTGCGCACCCATACCTGTGGCTACTTTTGCCGCGCAAAGACCGGCAACACCACCGCCGAGAATCAATACATTTGCTGGTGCGACACCGGTCACGCCACCCATTAGTTTTCCAATACCACCGTTTGTTTTATGCAAATAGTACGCGCCAACCTCCGCAGCTAGCTTTCCTGCGACTTCACTCATGGGGGCAAGGAGCGGCAATGATCCATCTGAGAGCTCGACGGTCTCGTAGGCAATCGCCGTTACCCCGCACATGACTAAAGCTTCGGTAAGATTTTTGTCTGCAGAAAGATGCAGATACGTAAAAAGAATTTGTCCATGGCGTAAGAGCTCTCGCTCCTGTCCGATCGGCTCTTTTACTTTAACAATCATGTCTGCGGCGCTGAACACATCCGCCGCTTTGCCGACAATGTTGGCCCCGACGTTTCTGTATTCGCTGTCGGGAAAGCCGCTCCCCACTCCCGCGTTCGCTTCCACCAACACCTTGTGTCCACGCTCTGTAAGCGCATGGACTCCTGCAGGCGGCAAACCGACACGATTTTCATGCACCTTAACCTCTTTGGGTATGCCTATGACCCTGTGTCCCGCTTTCAACATTTCTTCCTCCTGTAATCAAGCACGCTACCGCCAGTAAAGCACCGTAAAGAACCTCGCGCCAGAGAGAGCGCGGGGCGTTAGGAATGCGCTCTTCTGGCGCAGGCAGGTGCGCAGGGATTGGACGAGCCGACATTTTTATGCGATCGTTGATATGGCTTTTTTTGACGTTACAAAAGAACTTTGGGGGGTTGACTTACGCAACCAACATACTATCGTTAAAGAAGGGATTGTTTTAGCTTAGTCGTTAAATTTACAAATATGAAATCTATTGTTATCTGCGGCTCTCAACGGTACAAGAACGGCATATATGACTTTGCGAACAAGCTCTCTGAACTCGGCGCGCCGCTGGTGCTCACACCAAACTTTTTTTCGCACGACCATCTCCTTCAAAAAGACGAACGAGAACGTCTTCAAGATCGGGCGTATAGAATACGCGTGCCTGCCATGGTGTACGCGCACTTTGACCGTATGCGGAAGGCGGAAGTATGTTTTATATATAACAAAGACGGATACCTAGGAGTAAATACGACGCTTGAGATTGGCTACGCGCATGGCAAGGGAATGCCCATTTATGCGCTGGAGCGTGAGTGCTCGACCAAACAGGGCGGTGAAATATGCCGCGAGATTCTTTTCACCGATATTATTACAACGCCGGAAGCACTGATAAAACGTCTCGTCTAAGTGGAATTACGTGCTCGCTTGTGGCATAGTGTCTCCAGACAGAAAGTGGATAAAAAATCATGGCGAAACAATGCGACAATAAAAGCGTAGGCGTAATTATTCGAGATGGAGAGCGAACTCTTATCATCAAACGAAAGAACTATCCGGTTGCATGCGCATGTGTGGCGGGTCATCTTGACGGCGATTCTCCACTTGACGCGGCGATGAAAGAAACAGGTGAGGAGGTTGGACTTCATGTTGAGCCGGCGCGTTTTATGGAGCGCATAACCGCTTTGAAACTAGCGAATCCGTGCAAACGAGACGGTGGATTGGGACATGAGTGGTATGTATATGAAGTTGATGCTCCCGTAGTAGTGCCGAAAGCTGGCTCTGATGCAAAAGAGGCATTGTGGACAACACCTGCCGAACTTACCGCTTTAATGAAAAGAACAGAGGATGTCGCTAAGAAGCACGGCGTTCGTACTGAAGACCTCGCCCGCTCAACACCGGCGATTGTTTCGGATTCAGAGTGGAGCGCGAACCCCGGTCTTGAGCCCGTGTGGGTTGTGCTTTTTCGATTGCTTCAATCGCAATGAAAGTGAGAACGGTATCATTTGAGATCGCGCATTTTGCAGCGGCCTTTTTGTTTTCCCGCACACTTACTTTGGCGTCATTGCCTTTGTGTTTTGGAGAGAATTGCAGGTGCGTACACTTTTACGAAAATGGTAATTTTGGTGATTGACGCTCGACTGGCAATAAAACACAACGCCAAAGTAAGTGTGCGGGTTTGTATTGAAATATTGTTGATTTTAAAGGATAATCGTACACACGCACCCTTAGCTCAGTTGGTTAGAGCGTTCGCTTCACACGCGAAAGGCCATACGTTCGAATCGTATAGGGTGCATAGCCGACACGAAATCTGCCCTGCGGCAGATTGAGTGCGGCTGTGCAAGCCGGAGCGATGTCGCGAGCGCAAGGGGCGCGAGCGGAAGCGAGCGAGAGTTGTGACCATATCGGGCCGTAGTATACCGGTAGTACGCATCCTTCGGGAGGATGTAGATCGAGTTCGATTCTCGACGGCCCGACGCAGAACTTTGAACGGGCTGTGGTATATGGGTATTATTTACGCATGGGGTGCGTAAGAACCGGGTTCAAGCTCCGGCAGCCCGAACGAGCGAAGTGAGTGAGGGCGATTGCCCTTCCGTAGCTTTATGCGAAGGAGGGCAGCCCAACCGTAACGAAGTGCATTTTGTATTTTCTCCTAGAAGCTATAGTTGCTTCGCTCGTTCATCAGTCGCTTGCTCGGAAAAGGAAATAAACTTCCTTTTCACTCACTTCGCTAGGATGTAAGCTAGAAGCTTGAAGCTATTTATAGGGCCTATAGGTAAGTGGTATACCGGTGCATTCGCATTGCACAGTCTCGAGTTCGATTCTCGATAGGTCCACAAAAATAAGGAGGACGACGTACTGCGTCGGGCGACTATATTTTTGTAGGGACTATCGAGAATCGAAAGGCGGAGCCGGTATACAAGACGAGCGGAGCGAGTGCTTGTCGGCGAGCCCGGGGAGGAAGCACTTAGATTTTTCGAGCCTGAAAGGCGATGAAAAATCTTAGTGACTTGACCCCGATTCTCGATAGGTCCACCCAAAGAAAATTTCTAACGGGGCGGAAGATTTAAGAAAAAGGAAGCGCCTTGTGTACCATTCGTTTTCACGAATCCCGCAGGATGCTTCTTTTTTTATGTTCTCACATCTTCTTAGTATGTCCGCCGCTTTTCCATATCATCCGAATACTTCCCCATCGTCGCGAGTGAATTCATCTTTGAGCGGAAGAGGAGCGCTTCTTGTGCTTTACCAATGTTGCCCTTCGTATCCGCCGCCCAGATCTTGAGGGCCGGGTTCTGAATGGCGCGCGCGTACGAGAACGAAAGCGGCCACGGGACTCCCTCGAGTTTATTCATTTCATTCAGATTTGCGGTCGCCTGCTCGTCGCCTTGTCCGCCGGAGAGGAATACGACGCCGGCGAGATCGCTCGGGACCGACGCCTTGAGACAGCGCACGGTCTCGCGCGCGACTTCTTCAACACTCGATTGCTTTGCGGCTTTCTTTCCGGCGATGACCATGCTCGCTTTGAGTATCGTCCCCTCGAGTATCACATCCTGCCCGGCAAGCTCTTCAAACGTTTTCTTGAGCGTCTTCTCCGTCGCCTCATAGCAGGCTTCTATCATGTGGTTGCCGTCTATCAAGACTTCGGGCTCGACGATGGGAACGATATCCACCTCTTGGCAGAGCGCCGCATAACGCGCCATCGCGTGCGCATTGGCATGGATGCACGCGTCGGTCGGGATGCCATCGCCTATCGTGATGACCGCGCGCCACTTGGCGAACATCGCGCCATAGGTCTTCTTGTATTCCGCAAGGCGCTCGCGCAAGCCGTCGAGCCCTTCGGTAACCTTTTCGCCGGAATGAAGAGCGAGGTCTTTAGCGCCGATGTCCACCTTAATACCGGGCAACATGCCTTTTTTCGTGAGTACATCGGGAAAGCGCTCGCCGGTGGAACTCCTCTGTCGGATGGTTTCGTCATAAAGAATGACGCCGCTCACATAGTGCTCGAGCCCCTCGGTAGTCAAAAGCATGTCGCGATACGCGCGACGATTTTCTTCGGTACACGCTACCCCGACCGCATCGAATCGCTTCTGACACGTCGGATTGCTCTCATCTGCCGCGATAATTCCCTTACCGCTTGCGACTATCTGCTTCGCCGTCTTTTTTAATATATCGGTATTCATCCCGTTAGAAATAGGACGCGGAAACGAAATTCGCTCCGAACCCTATTTTGCTATACCTAATAATATTCATACCCGCAGTGAGATTTGTGTAAGGTCCGCGATTTCTAACGGGATTCATACTATAGATTATATATCATTCTGTTAAGCCTTCTCTTTTTTAAGATCAGGCCCGAGCGCGAGTACGGAAAGAAGCTCGTCGTGCACGAGGCCGTTGCTGCAGAGTTGCCCGGACATTTCACGATCGTAACGCGAAGGGGTGTTGCCATAGAGATCTGTGACGCGGCCGCCGGCCTCATTGACGATGATTCTGGCGGGGGTCATGTCGTGGGGGGAAGTTCCGCCGAAAATACTCGCAGAAAACTCGCCGCAGGATACGAGCGCTGAAAGGTAGTGAATAGAGAGACCGGTTATCATCGAAACTCCCCTCTGGTAAAGCTCGTCCATGACGGGAAAAAGATTCTTGAGGCTTCTACTCTTGCCGATACCAATGAGTGTTTTCTTTATAGATGTGGCCGACGAGACGGTCATCGGATTCCCGTTCAAGAAAGCGCCTTTCCCCTTCTCGGCGTAGAACATGCGGTTCTCAAATGGGTCAAGTATCACCCCAAGGATGGGCTGGTGATCGCGGAGAAGCGCTATTGCGAACGTCGCGGTGGGGAGCCCATGCGAGAAGTTGTGGGTGCCATCCACCGGATCGCATATCCATACATATTCGTGCAATTCGTCGTGGTCGTTCCCCTCTTCCGCGATAATACTGTGCCCGGGATAGCACGTCTTTATCTCTTTCAAAACCAAGTCATTGATGGCGAGGTCGGTCTCTGTAACCGGCGTGTTGTCGTGCTTCCACTCTTTCTTCATGTGACTCGTGAAGTTCTTGCGCATCACGACCCCCGCCTTCTTGGCAATGTCTAGTGCAGTCTCGATGTAGGGAGGAATGGTACTCATGCGAGTATCTTACACCGTACGAAAATTACTTGATATTCACGATCTTATACTTCTGAACTCCCTTTGGTGTCTCAAACTGGAATGTGTCTCCCCTCTTTTTTTTCATAAGCGCACTTCCGAGCGGCGAGAGATGTGAAATTTTATGTTCCTGCATGTTTGCCTCCGCGGAACCGACCACTTCATACACCAGCTCTTCTTTTTCTCCCTGCTTTTGAATGGTAACAATGCTACCAAGCGATACGGCACTCCCCTTCGTGTGCTCAATGATGCGCGCATTACTCAACTCCGCTTCAATATTCCTGATGCGATCTTCCGTCGCCGCCTGCATGTTGCGCGCTTCCTCATATTCTGCGTTTTCAGAGAGGTCACCCAAGCTCCGAGCATATTCCAATTGCTCCGCAATTTCACGACGGCGCGTTGTTTTTAGATGTTCCAGCTCCACGGTGAGCTCGTCAAACTTCTCCTTGGAGAGATAGTTGTTTTCGTCTTCGGTTTTGTTCATATACCCGTGTGCGCAGGCATTATACCAGAGTTAACAAAAAGGCAATAGGGGCAAACAGCTTCTAGCTTCTAGGGGCCAGCTACTAGAGAATCCAAGATTACTAGCAGCTAGCAGCTTGAAGCTCGCACCTATTCAATGTATTCCATCTTATTCGCCGCCAGCCACTCAAAGAACGGACGCATGGCGGGCGAGGCACCTGCGAGCGTCCCCGCTGGCGCATGTTCTAAAAGTGTCGCGAAGGCAAAACGCGGGTTCTCGTACGGCCAAAAACCCACCACCCACGAGTTCATCCATTCGTTGCGCGCGCCTGTCTGCGCGGTGCCGGTCTTTGCGGCGATGAAGAAGCGCGGCATCGCAAGTGCGGATGCGGTACCACCACTTCCCGCCACAGCGCGTCGCATTCCTTCACGCACGACAACAAGATTTCCGCGCGAGATGCCAAGAGGTATGCTTTTCGTTTTTTCTCCCACCGTCAGAATGGGTGTTACCAATAGGCCGTCGTTTGCAATCGTGGCAATCGCGCGCACTGCCTGAAGCGGCGTTACTTGCATACCATATTGACCTATCGCGGTATTATAGGTATCTCCTATGCGCCACGGATCATCGGGTCCAAATATTTTTTCTTTCCACTCCGGTGTCGGCACCACACCTGCTACTTCTCCCCAAAGAACAAAGTCGGCGGGGGCACCGAAGCCAAAACGTCGCGCGTATTCACTGAGGCGCAGAATGCCAAGCCCAGCCTGCGAAGCGAACCCGCCGCCTATCGTATAAAAATAAATGTCGGAAGAAACCGAAAGAGCATCACGCATGTCTGTCCACCCGTGCGCTTTCCAATCGCGAAATACCGACGGCTTGTCGGGGTAGTATGGGTTTGGCACAACAAGCGTCCCTGTTGATTCAATTTCTTTTTCGGGAGAAATAATGCCTTCCTGAAGCGCCGCCGCTGCGAAAAACGGTTTTACTATTGAGCCCGGCGTGTATGCTCCTGCAATTGCACGATTGAGCGCAGGCAAACGCTCGCTTAGGTGCGTCGTGCGTATCACATCGGTTTCGCCTTCAGCAAACGCCGCGTTGTCGTACTCTGGAACGGAGACAAGCGCAAGAATTTCACCCGTAGTTACGTCCATGATAACGGATGCGCCGCCGCGGAATCCATGCGTGTTCGCGTGCCCCAGAAGCGTCGTGTGGAGTTTTGACTGCACGTCTGCGTCTATAGACAACTCTACATTCTTGCCTGGAGTCGGGAGCACAACGATGTGTTCTCGCTGTACCTCGCCGCGCGCGTTTGCCTCGGCCATCTTGCTTCCGTTCTGTCCCGCAAGATGCGCGTCAAATGCAAGTTCCGAACCGGAAATACCCACATACTCTTCGCGCCACCACCGGCCCGACGTATCCATTTTCGGATAGCGTACGAACCCAACCGTATGCGCGAGTCCCGGAAGCGACGTATATGCGCGCCGCGCGTAGAGAGTGACATCGGTAGTAGTAGATTCATTCGCAATTACCTCGTTCCACGCGAGTTCCGTGCCGTTCCTATCGTATATCACGCCACGCGGTGCAAAAAGTACCGTGCGTGAAAGACGATTATCGCGCGATACCTGCGCGTATGTATCGCCGTTTTGGACCTGAAGCTGATACGCCTGTCCAGTGAATATAAGAGATGCGGCAATGAATATTGCGCCCACCCCAAAAATAGCCCGCTTGGATACCGGGTGCTCCACGCGTCCCTCAAACTGCGCCACCTCATGCCCGGGCAAATTTGACGAATCCAAAAAAATCTCATCCGGATCTATTTCCCGTGCTATTCTTGTTTTCTTTCTGGCAAACATGTTAGATTTTGTTAACGAGTGATAACGAGTTTAGAAAATCTTATCGTGTCTAGCGAGCGGCATCGCGAAAACTTGTTTTCATGATCCGCGAGCAAAGACACGATATGCCTTTGGCATACACCCCGTGAAATCCTCGCCGAAGGCGAGGAGCCGCGAAGCGGCATTTCACTGGGGTGAGATTACTATAACAAAACGCCACCCCGCTTGTCGGGATGGCGCTAGCTAAATTATGCGGCCGAGGAATTATAGATTTTCTTGACTTCACTCAATAGATGATGAACGAATACAAGATACCTCATCGAGAAATCATGTTCTGGGAACATTATAAAGACTTTCGGCTGATTTTCGCGTACCTGTATTACAACAACCACTGGATCTCTTGGGGTTCAGGTTATCAAGGTCCGGCCTTGATATCGAGGGTTTACGGCCTTGATATCGAGAGTTTATGAAACCACTAGTGAGACAGGGAGAAGAGTTCATTGCGAAGCGGTTCAAGGCCCCATGCGAGCACAAGCCCAAAAATGGTGAAAAGCGGCCACGCTTCGGCAACTCCGCCAGAGAGCCACACAAGATCGGCAAAGAGCCCGATAAGTATCACTTCCCATGAGCGGAAAAAAAGTGCGAGAACGCCCATGAGAACAAGCGGCACCCAGGGCGGAAAAATGACGACTCCAATTACACACATGGAGACAAGCAGATAGCGCACAATGTTCATACGATATTTAAAAATTTTACATTTTGCATTACATTTTGATTTTCTTGCCCAGCACTAAGAATTTTAGTGCTGGGTGAAATTTTTTCATTTTGATTTATTTTACGACGTACACAAACCGGAGCGACGCAAGATTTACCGGAAGCCGAATGAAAAGTGTTTGAGCGGCATCTCCCGACTCAACAACCACTTCGCCCACAACCCCAATCGGGCGCCCGCCATATTCCGGCGCCGTCACAACGTCCCCCGGAGAAATTTTTGCGCTCCGCGGCGCTTCCGCGCGCGCGTTTCCACCTCCTCGTCCCTCTACCACAATCGAAACATCCGACACCAGCGCGTGCACCGTATTTTCATACGCAAAAATAGCAGTAACCAGCGCACTTCTGCTCGCACTATCAGTCACGACGCCTATCACAAAGCTGCTGCCGGACAGCACGAAATTCCCGTTGGCAACTCCCGTATCTTCTCCGGCGCCAATCAGAAACGTGCTATAGGGAGACGCGCGGAACGACGAGACAACCGGTGCGGTAATACCGCGTTCGCGCTCTGGAAGCGAGAGCGTGGAGCGAAGCGCTGCATTTTCTTCCTGCAGTGCGAGAAGTAAAGCCGAACGCTCTTCAAGCGTATACAGAGCGGCACGCAGGGTCTCATTTTCCGCCAAGAGAACGCGACGCGACGAGAAAAAACGCGCGCTTGATATCCACCCAAGAGTCAACTGCGCGCCATAACCGACAAAAACCGCACCCGTGCGGGCGTACGAACGCGCCAACCCGCCTGACCAAATGTCTACGAGGATTATAGCGAGCACGATAAAGGTCACGGCCAACATGCGACGCCTCCCTTGGGGTGCACTCCTACTCTGTTGGTACCAGCTCATCATCGCTTCGGAGAAGTGATTCTCGATATAACTCCATGTCTTCCAAAATCGCACTCGTGCCACGCACCACGGCGGTGAGGGGGTCCGTAGCTACAACAACCGGCACGCCAAGCGCTGCGGTTAAAAATTCCGGCAATCCCTTAATCATGGCGCCCCCGCCAACGAGGTATACACCGCGACGCATCACATCTGCGATAATCTCCGGTGGCGTCGTTTCCAACACCTCTTTGATTGATTCAACGAGGTCTTCCACGGAATGCGCAATCGCATTTCTCACATCCTGGTCAGTTACGACGATTTCCCGCGGGAGCCCGGAGACAACATCGCGCCCGCGCGCCACAAATTCAAACAATTCTCGCTTTAATGTTATGGAAGCGATGGCAATTTTTATTTCCTCCGCTGTCTTTTCGCCTATGTGCATTTTTGATTCATTTTTCAAGTGGGCGATTATATCGGAATTAAAGCGGTCTCCCGCAATTCGTATATTGCGTGCACGCACGAGCCCTCCAAGCGACGTGATACCAACGTCGGTCGTCCCGCCACCGATGTCAATCACCATGCACCCAGATGGCGCGTGAACTGGCAACTCTATGCCGATGGCCGCCGCAAGCGGCTCTTCCACAATATGTACCTCGCGCGCACCCGCAGCACGCGCCGCGTCTCTAACCGCGCGCACCTCCACCGAGGTGATGCCCGACGGCACTCCCACTACCACGCGCGGACCCAAAAGTTTTGTGCGACCCGATTGCGCTTTGTTTATGAGATACGAGAGCATTTCAGACGTGATTTCAAAATCTGAAATGACGCCGTCCACCACCGGCTGAACTGCCACTATGTGCGCGGGCGTCCGCCCCATCATTTCTTTTGCCTGTGCTCCCACTGCCACCACCTGCCCCGTCTTCTGATTAATCGCAACAATAGAGGGCTCGTTTATCACGATACCGCGGCCCTTCACATATACGAGCGTATTTGCTGTGCCCAAGTCAATGCCGATATCGTTGGAAAACCAACCAAACGCCTTCTCTTTCCATTTTCTAAAGGTATCCATATACGAGTACAAATTAAAAAGTAAAAATGAAAAGATGAAAATTACAGTTAAAAGTTAAAAATTACATTCCCGTTGAGGGCACTTTTGGGCCTAACTTTTAATTTTTCATTGCATGTCCCGTACCAAAATCTGCGAACGTGGTTTGAGCGCATAAAGAGGAACGGTGAGATTTTTGGTGCGGGGTCGTTTTTCATTTTTCGATTTTAGTTTTTAACTGAATGCAGTCGTTTTTCAGTTTTAATTGTGCGCTTGTTTGTCATCACCCACTATGGGACACATGAATAAGCGCCGTTATTCTACCCCCTCACAAGCCGCTCCACCACCTCGCTCTCCGGCACGAGTGTTGTGTGGCCATTCCCGCGCAGTGTCACTTCAACGCCACCAGCCTGCATTGTTTTCTCCGATACCACAAGGCGCGTTGGAATACCGATTAAATCGGCATCGGCAAATTTTTCTCCGGCGCGCACGTCGCGGTCATCATAGAGCGTATCAACGTTGTGTTCGCCGAGTAATTCATACAAACGCCGCGCTTCTTTTTCTACATCCGCATTGCCACCGGAAATAGAAATGATATGAACATAAAACGGCGCAACCTCGCGCGGCCACACAATACCCTTCTCGTCGGAAAGCACTTCCACGATGGCGCCCATGAGACGTCCGAGTCCGATGCCGTAGGAACCCATGTGAGGCGTATGCGTTTTACCCGACTCGTCTTTAAAAGTAAGTCTGAGCGCTTTCGCGTACCGCGTCGCAAGAGGAAAAATATTGCCGACCTCAATTGCACGCGCTTCTTTGAGTTCTCCAGCCTCCAGTTTCAAGCTATTCAGAACGTCGGGAGTGTACACTTCCTTATTCACGGCAACACGTTTTTCCAGGTGGATGTAAATGGTATCTTCGCCCGCTTCGCACACGGTTTGAAATTCATCACTGAATTTTGAGAACGCGCCGCCGGATGCGAAGGTGCGATAGGTCTTCTCTCCTATACCGGCGCGTGCAAATATGTTCAGATACGCCTCGGCGCACTTTTCGTAAAACTCACGGAACGACGCCTCATCTGCGTTGAAGGAATAGAGGTCCTTCATCAAAAATTCCCGACAGCGCATAATGCCGCTTTTGGCGCGTAGTTCGTTTCTGAATTTGTTTTGGAATTGGTACGCGTATATGGGAAGATCGCGGTGGGAAGAAACATATTTTGTAAGAATGTTCGTGATTACCTCTTCGTGAGTATTCGCGATGCCGAGTTCTCCGCCTCCTGTGAGCGCCGTTTTAAACCACGGAAGACCGGTCTGAGCATTATCATTTTCCTCGGCCCATCGATCTGTTTTTTTCCAAAGCGCGGGGTCTTGCAGCGTTGTCATGAAGATTTCCTGTCCGCCAATCGCATTCATTTCCTCGCGAATGATTTTTTCAATATTTTTAAGCACGCGAAGCCCGAGCGGTAAATACGAATACGCGCCCGCCATTTCTTTATGAATATATCCCGCGCGAATCAGCAACTGCGCGTTCTTCGCCACCTCGTCTTTCGGCGCTTCACGGCGTGTTTTGGTGAATAGCTGGCTTTGCTTCATTGGAACATTGTAGCGCACCTATGAAAATGCGATTCTTGACTATGTTCAGCCTATGAGGCGTACAATATCCTGATACGTAACGGTAATAATGAGAAGCGCGATTATAACAACACCGATCATACTGAAAATACGCATAGCAAGATGTGATATGCGTCGGCCGCGCACTGCTTCATACCCAAGAATCGCGAGGCGTCCGCCATCAAGCGCGGGAATGGGAATGAGGTTGATGATTGCGAGATTCACCGAAATGAACGCGGTAAGAAGAAGCACATATCCCGCGCCCTGCGTGCTCGCCTGCGACACCACGCCCACGATGCCAACGGGGCCGACAAGCTCGCGCCACGCGGGCTCACCCTGGAGTGCTCCGAAAACAACTGACCAAAACCCCTGCCCCACCGCTTTAAACATTCCCAGAGTCCTATACGCCCCCTCTTTCGTCGCCGCGAAAAACCCGAGCGCGCTATCGGTAATCAGAGCAAGCTCAACTCCAATCGCCACGCGTCCGGATTCTTCCGATATTACTGCATGCGCAGGTTGCACAATGACCTCCCCCGCTTCCACGCCGCGCTCGTAAAACACGGTTATATTTTCTCCACCGCGAGTTTGCACGAACTCCGCCATTGCACTTGGCGTCAAGTCGGAATCAATACGCAAATCACCGGATTCAAGTGCAATAATAATGTCGCCCGCGCGCAAGCCCGCCACTTCTGCGGGAGAACGTGCGATTGTGTTTGCAATCATGAGATGCGCCGATGTGTCTCCATCTGTCGCAGGACGAGGAATGCCGAGTGTGAGCGCACCCGTTATCAGAAACCACGCCGCAAGCGTGTTCATAAGCACTCCGGCCACTAACACGGTCGCCTGCGCTTTTTTTGACGCATTGCTAAATCGGCTGGGGTCGGCATGCGTCGAGCCTTGCGTTCCATCGTCGCCGAAAATGCGCACAAATCCGCCAAAAAGAATCCAATTGAGCGTATACTCCGTGCCGCCCCATTTTCCTATAAAAAGCGCGCGCGGCGGATATCCGACACCAAACTCTTCCACGCGCAAGCCAAAAAACTTTGCGGCAACAAAATGCCCAAGCTCGTGGACGACGATGAGAAAAACCAGAATCCCAATGACGAGTAAGGCAGTGAACATAATACTATGTGCCAATATACAAATAGCTACGGTATGCGGAAAATAACAAATTACAAATCCCAAATTCCAAATAAATTCAAATCACCGAAATCACAAATTCAAAACAGATACGTTGTGTTTGGTATTTAGTAATTGGAATTTAGATATTGTTTGTAATTTGGTGCTTGGAGTTTTGTGCTTTTGGTGAATTTGTAGCCATTCGTAGTAATTCGTATCATTTGCAGATTGGAACATGGCGTTACGCGCTCATCTCCTTCTCTTTCTTCTCAAACATTTTCCCGCACTCTTCATTCATCGCGTCCGCTTTCTTTTGCACCTCTTCTAACAGCTGGAATTTGTCGTCCTCGGTGAGCTCACTCGCGCGCTCTTTTTCTTGAATGTCCTTACGCGCTTCGTCGCGCGCCACGCGCATTGTTGCGCGCGCCTCCTCCAGTTTTCCTTTCGCGATTTTTATGAATTCCGCACGACGCTCAGAGGTAAGCTCCGGAAAGGTTACGCGCACCACCACTCCGTCAGAAGAAATGCCGAGGCCGAGATTTGAAGCCGAGACGCCGCGCTCCACATCTTTAAGAAGCGACGAGTCAAACGGCTGAACGCGAAGCGTCCGCGCGTCTTCCACACCAATGTTCGCCACTTGCTTCAAAGACATCACGGAGCCGTATGCGGATACCGATACGCTATCTAATACTGCCGTGGCGGCGCGCCCGGTACGAATCCCGCTATATTCGCGCGAAAGCCACTCCCTAGCAGCCGTGAGCCTACCGTCAAATTGTTTGAAATCGTAATCGGACATAGTAAATTAAAAAGTAAAAATGAAAAGGTAAAAAGTACAGTTAAAAATTAAAAATTACATTCCCGTTGAGGGCGCCCTTGGGCCTAACTTTTAATTTTTCATTGCATGCCCCGTACCAAAATCTGCGAACGTGGTTTGAGCGCATAAAGAGGAACGGTGAGATTTTTGGTGCGGGGTCGTTTTTCATTTTTCGATTTTAAGTTTTAATTTTGCGTGTGCTTGCCATCACCTACCATGCTACTGTGGCGCATGTTCCATTTTACATTCTCGGAAGCAATAACGCTACCTGCTCCAGTAGTACTTTTTTAAGCGAGCCCTTGTCGCCAATGTATTTGCGGGCACGGTATACGAAACGGAGCGCCGGAGTCGCCCCCATCCCCGCGAGAGCGCGCTCCAAAGATGAGAGAAATGTGAATATCGCGTCCATGCTAGGTGCGCCTGCCCCGCTAGTCCCGCCGTGGCGGGATTCGAGGTCATCTTTGTTTTTGGCAAGAAGTGGTGAGAGCATTTCCAGGCGCTCGCGCGGTTCTACGGCAAGAAATTGTTCGACGTTGATAAAATCGGACGATTCGCTCGTGCGCGCCACAGACATTTCAAAACGTTGAGCGCGCGAACGAAGCGTCGGCAAAAGAATGTCGGGAGATGGAAATATAAAAAAGAACATCGCCCCCGCCGGTGGCTCTTCCAAAGTTTTCAAAAGCGCATTTTGTGCCTCAATAGTCATGCTCGGCATCGCGAGCACAAACGTGCGGTGTGGAGCGGAAACGGGGCGCGTTTCGGCACGTCCGATGAGTTCGCGCGCCTCAGGGACGCCAAAGTGCCCGTACGCGCGCACATAGGCATCCGGTCCGGTCATCTGAATGTTTTCTTTCGCAAGATCCGCGCATAATGCGGGAAGCGCTTCCGCATTTCCACACACAAGATGTACGTTGCCGACCAACATATAGCCAGTGTACACCACCGCACCACGAAGCGTTATGATATACTGATACGCATGAACGAAATGAAAAAAATACAATCGCGTGTTTTTGCCGTAACCCGATAGGTCGGCTCGCCGACGGTAACCGCGGCGACAGATTCCAAGCCGCATCATGAGGGGTAAAACGACCCGTCGGAACGACCCGTTTTGACGGGTCGTTTTTTTGTCACGGCAAGGCCTCGCCTTGCCGTAATTAAACTTGACAACGGGATTATTTCGTGTATATTTGCTTTGGCTAACCTAGGAGGAAGACATGGCCAAGGGTGGAACAGGAACTGGCGGGAGTGGCGCGGGCAAGAACCGGGGCGTGACGGGGCAAAAGAATGCCCTCGCGCACCCGTTTCGCATGAACGGGCGGCCGCCCGATTGGACAGCTCGGCAAGTGGGAGCGCACAGGGTCTCCCCGAACCACGCCACGACAGCGATGGTGCGCGGTGCGATTGGCGGGCTCCTCGCCATGAAGCTCGGCTTCCCCTTCGAGCCGAGCCCGCGGTTCGCGTCCCTCGTGGACGAAAGCCTCGAGCGAGCGCCCTCTGCCTCGGCGGTATTCGACCGCCTCTGAACTAAACCGTCCAGCACCACTTTTTGCACACAAAAAGTGGTGCTGGACGGAATTCTTTTTTGTAGACTTTTTGTACCATGGTACAAAAAACTATCCAAATTTTTATCACCGCTTACTGATTATCGCCTTCTTATATGTATCAAGATGTTTCAGTGCCTCGCCCGTTCCTTTCGCCACGCAGTAGGGTGCGTCTTTCGCAAGTCGCGCCTTCACTCCCGTGCGGCGGAAAATCAATTCCGGCAAATTGCGCAACTGCGACGAACCGCCTGTCATGATGATGCCGTTGTCGATGATGTCGGAAGAAAGCTCCGGTGGGGTTTCCTGAAGCACGTCTTTTATCGACCCGACCATAACGCGGAGTTCTTTTGAAATCGCGCGCACAATCTCATTCGTACCTATCTCAATAGAGCGTGGGAGCCCTGTGAGATGGTCACGCCCCTTCACGGTCATAGTTAACTCTTCATCCATTGGCACCGCAGAGCCGATTTGAATTTTTACCACCTCTGCCATTTTGTCGCCTATGCCAAGATTCGCCGTCTTTTTTATATAATCTGCAATCGCGTGATCCATCGCATTCCCCGCGCATTTTATCGATGTAGACGCCACGATCCCGCCCAGAGAAATAACCGCCACGTCCGTAGTGCCGCCGCCGATGTCCACCACCATGTGTCCGCGCGCTTCGTGAATGGGAATCCCCGCACCAATAGCCGCAAGTATCGGCTCTTTCACCACATACGCATCGCGCGCGCCTGCTTTCGTCGCCGCTTCCACCACCGCGCGTCGTTCCGTAGAAGTAACACCGGCAGGAACAGAAATCATTACTTCCGGGCGAAATAAGTTCCACCTGCCAAGCGCCTTTTTTATATAATAGCGGAGCATCGCTTCGGTAACGCGATAGTCGGCTATCACGCCGTCTTTCATCGGCTGATAGGCGATTATTTCTTCCGGCGTGCGGCCTATCATTTCTTTCGCATCGTTTCCTACCGCAAGGATTTTATTTTCCCTCTGCGACACCGCCACCACTGACGGCTCGTTCAACACAATTCCCTTTTTAGGCACGAACACCAAAACCGTCGTGGTGCCGAGGTCAATGCCTAACTTGGGTGAAAACCAGCTCATATAGTAAAAGGCATTGTACTCCCCCATCCTTGCTCGCGCCCCTTGACTCCCACGATAAATTCTTTTACTATCCTCAACAGCTTTTTTTGGAAAATTTTCCGCCACTTTTTATGCACCTTGCGCATCTTATAACGACTTATTGCAATTTTGATTTCTTCTGACCGCGAACTTTTTTGCCATTTTCGTACTTCTCCGGATTTAATAAATACCAAAAACTTTTAGAAAAATTTTGCGCCTGGTCGCAGGAGCTTTTTATGTAGTAGATATCTTTGGTGGGGATTTTTTCAAGCATTTTCCCCATCCTCCCGAGTGTTATAGGCGGATAACCCTCGGCACGGCGCGGCGGGTTCAGACGCTCGCAAAAATACTTCATGAGCTCGCCACGCTCCGTCATGCGCGCCCTTCCGAATGTACGCTTGAGTTCGCTTCCAATATGCCGCATTATTGCCATAATACACCATGCCCCGCAGTAGATGGTGGCAACGATTAAAAGCTTAAAGCACAGACATCTCAAAAAACCAAATGACAAATCCCAAATTACAAATAAATTCAAATTATCAAAATCACAAATACAAAACAGGTGCGTCGTGTTTGGTATTTAGTAATTGGAATTTAGATATTGTTTGTAATTTGGTGCTTGGTGCTTGGAATTTTAGTGTTCGTTTGGTTCCTGTATTTTGTGCTCTTTTATTGACTCACTAACTTGGTATGCGTACGATAGTGGACAAAACCAACCCCGCGCTTCGCCAAAAAACGCGAGACATTCCGTTGAAAAACATCAAGAGCGCCACGGTACGCGGCCTTATTCGCGACATGAAAAAGCTTCTCGCCGGTGAGTCCTACGGTGTCGCACTCGCGGCGCCCCAAGTGGGAGAATCGGTGCGATTGTTTATCGTAGCGGGAAAAGCGCTCGCGAAGCATTCGGAAATAAATGTGGGCGATAGTGTGGAGATGCCGAAAGACCAGGTGTATATAAATCCGGTCTTTACGAAACTCTCGCGCGGGAAATTAAATATGCACGAGGGATGCCTTTCCGTACGCGGGCGATGGGGCGAGGTGCCGCGCGCGGAAAAAGCAACTATTGAGGCATATGATGAGCACGGCAAAAAATTCTCGCGCGGCGCGTCCGGCTTCCTTGCGCACATTTTCCAGCATGAAATGGACCACCTTGAAGGCGTTCTCTACACAGATAGAGCGGTAAAGATGTACGCCGAGCAACAGAAAAGCGAGGCATGAAGCCGCTGTAAGTGGCGGCAGTGATTAAAAACACAAAGCACAGACATGCACAAAGCACAAAAAAAACACAGGGCACAAACCCTAAAAGCACAAACTAGTAACGTGAACTTTGTTTGTGTTCTGTGTTTAGGTTCCTGTGCTTTATTTGTGTTCTGGTTCCTGTGTTTTGTGCTCTTTTATTGATTCACTAGCTGTGTATGAAATTCGTTTTCTTCGGGACCGGAAATATTGCCGTTGGTGTTTTGGAAGAACTCTCTGCGGCGCACCTTGTGCCTGCGCTTATCACTACGGCGCCTGATAAACCGGCGGGGCGTGGGAAAAAACTTACTCCCCCACCCGTGAAGGCGTGGGCCAACATGCATAGCATTTCCGCTATCCAGCCAGAAAAATTAGACTCTCAATATCTTAAGAATTTGAGAGCTTTAAAGGCAGACGTTTTCGTGGTTGCGGATTATGGAAAAATTCTCCCGAAGGAATTGTTAAAAATTCCCAAACACGGAACTCTAAACATGCACCCATCTCTCCTACCGCGCTTGCGCGGCCCCTCGCCCATTCGCACTGCCATTCTGAATGACGACAAAAACATCGGGGTAACCATCATGCTCATGGACGAAAAAATGGACCACGGGCCGATAGTCGCACAGCGACCGATTCCCCCTCCGCAAGATTGGCCGCCTCACGGCCGCGAGCTTGACGAATTACTCGCGCATGGGGGCGGAAAACTTCTCGCTGAAATCCTACCCACGTGGCTTCGCGGAGACATCGTTCCACAGCCGCAAAATCACGATCTTGCCACCTACTCGGAAAAAATAAAAAAAGAAGACGGGCTCGTCAACCTAGCCTATGAACCGCGCAAGAATCTCCTCAAAGTGCGTGCGTACGACGGCTCTCCGGGCGCGTACGCATTTTTTGAAAAGAACGGCAAAAAACTGCGCGTCCGCATTACGGACGCGCACCTGGACGAAAACGGCTCGTTCACCATTGACCGCGTGATTCCCGAAGGAAAAAAAGAGATGTCGTACGAGGAGTTTTTGCGCGGAACAAAAACACAATCACGCAGTTAGCTCCCGCCGCAAACGGTCAACCAGCTGCTTCAGCGTCTTTTTAGTAAGTTGCACCCGATTGTGCGGCGTATAGTTCCCTTTCCAATTTTCATCCACAAACGTAACTCCGGCAAACATACGCCGAATGCTATAGCGTGGCACGATGTGCATATGCCCGTGTCCACCGTGCTTGTCTATTTCATTACCAAGCCACAAGTAGTTGAAATGTTCGGGCATCAACGCGGGCTTCCACAGGCGAGCTACGGCTCCTTCGTATTTCTTTAGGACTGCTCGCAAATCCGCAAGTTCATCAATGCTCAAACCTGAAAAAAGCTGCATCTTCCCTTCGCGCTTCAGCCACGCATACGCACGCCCCAGATATCTCTGATCGTCCGCGCGCAAATACAGAATCCAGTATTCGCTTTCGTACAGTTTCCACCGCTCGTAATCTGCTTCTTCTACAGCCATTGCGTCTTCCTCCTCTGTCTGTATGGAAATATGCCACAACTTAAGCCACCACACAACAGCGGGTGCATTTTTTTGCGTCTGCCCGTCAGGTATGGTATGCTTGTTTTCAGAAAGAAAGAGAGAAACGAACATGAGCGTGAGGCCTTTCCGCGCCGTCGCTGTTGCGATAAGGGTTGGCATACTATGCTTTGTCATTACAGCCCCGGCCGCAATGGCAAATCAAAGAGCCGTTGTTTCTGTTCTTGAACAGCACCAGCAAGAAGTGATTTCGCTTGTGGAGCGCGCGCTTCCAAGTGTCGTTACCATTAAAATACATCGGCCTGCAAGTACCGCTGTAGAAGAAGACAAGAAAACGGAACCCGGGAACACAGAGCCGAATGAAAAAGAAAAAAATCTGATATTCGCTGGCTCCGGATTTTTTGTGAACAACAACGGACTCGTTGTGACGAATAATCACGTTGTTGCCGGCGCAATTGGTGGAAGCATACGCGTTGTTCTCCACAACGAGGTTGAGATTGCCGGCACAATCGTTGGCACCGATATACTTACGGACATCGCGCTCATTAAGGTTAATGTTGCCGACATACCCGCCGAGAAACGTTCATTTACATCGGCGACGTGGGGCGACTCCGACCGCCTGAGGCAAGGAGCGACCGTTATTGCAATCGGAAGCCCGTTTGGACTAGCAAATACGGTAACAAAAGGCGTCGTGTCTGCGTTAGACCGATATTGGAGTTCACTGTATATTCCATATATACAACACGATGCCGCCATGAACAGGGGAAACTCCGGCGGACCGCTCTTTAACATATACGGAGAGATAGTCGGTATAAACACCGCCATTTTGAGCATGAGCGGCGACAATGCCGGCATTTCATTCGCCGTGCCTTCAGATACGGCGCGACGAGTCGTCGGCGAACTCGCCGCATTTGGCCGGGTTAAACGCGGATATATAGGCATACAGGTGCAAAATGTAACCGAAGAGATTTCCAAAGAGTTAAAAGCCCCGTCTGAAGGTGCTTTTGTTACGGACATCGTCGCTGGCGGACCGGCACACCGCGCCGGCGTGAGAAAGGACGATATCATAGTATCGGTGAACGGCGTGGTCGTGAAAAATATCCGCGACTTACTGCACGCAGTTGCAGAAGCGCCAATCGGCACAGCGATACCGATTAAAGTGTGGCGCAACGACACCGTGATTACGTTGTACATAACGCCGCTGGAGAGACCGTGCGAAATGGACGATGAGATTCCTGCGGAGCCGCCTACCCTTCCACAGCTCCCGAAAGAGAACGAGTGATTCGTATACCGCAGTACAGGCAAGCCTGGACTGCGGTTTTCTTTTTTCCCCGCACACTTACTTGCGCCTCATTGCCTCGTGTTTTTAAGATTTACGTTTGTCATCCGATACCTTTTATATAGTACCTTACTCAAGGTAATCTCTGTGCAGGCAATAAAAACACAAGGCGCAAGCAAGTGTGCGGGCGGGTTGCACCCTCTAACCCGGCATACTATACTTGCTTTCAGAAAAGAGCTTGAAATAAAGGAGAGGGCACACATGGCACGTGCAAAGAAGACAAAAAATCTCGGAAAATTATCGCTTTGGCAGTTGAAGGACGCCTACGATATTGAGAACAGCTCATGGGCACCAAAGAAACGCGCCGAGGTGGAATTTGCGCTTGCAGTTGCGCTTAAACGCACGGCAGATGAGCTGGCCGAGAAGTTTGGTCCTGGCTTCGGTGATGCTGAAAAATCATACCGAGCCGATGCGCGCAGATACGCGCATGCTTGCGTGAACGCGCTTCGCGAAATGCCTAATAAGTCACTGCAAGACATTGCCACACAGCACACAGTGCTCGCTGGCGTGGCATTGCCGAACCGTTTTTACTACGAATACGTGCTGAACCATACAGAAATTCGCACACTCTTGGGTAATGCGTATGGATGACACAACGCTCCCGCTTTTTTGCGGGAGCAATTTTTTGTGTAGTTTTACCAAGCACCTTTAATGCCCAGTACTAACGTCTGTTAGTGCTGGATTTAACGCCCTGTAGCATCGGAAAGGTGCTGGGTTTACGTGCCCCGCAACATTCGCTTCGCTTTCGCACCTCCCTTCCGCGCCGTGCTCATGGTGGTGCGTTTTCGCTTGCGCAGCTGACGCTCCATTTCTTCTTTCACGTCGTCTATCGCGCCATTCACGCTTGCCGAGTGGTTGGTCGCATACGCGCTCTTTCCGCCCGGATAGATGATGCGGATTTCTGCAAAATAAATGTTCGCGCCGTGGCGCGGGCGTCCCGCGTCGCGCCCCACCTCCACTTCCACGCGTGCAAGTGCCGCATGCTCACCGAGGAATTTTTCAAGCGCCGCGAGACGCTCATCAAGATAATCCGCAACTTTGGGCGTCATGCGATAGTTGGTTGCTTTTACTCTCGTCTGCATAATCACTACTGTATCATAATGCGAAGCATCTTGTTGGGACTGCGATGCCCCGCGCGAATTGAAACTGCTTTTCCCGAAACGCCGAAATGTTGCGCCAGAAGTTCGCAGACGCGCGTGTTTGCGGCGTTGTGCTTCGCCTCTTCGCGCACCGCTATCTCAAAAATATCGGGCAGTTTTTCAACAAAAGATTCCCTCTTTGCTCCCGGCTCCACTTTGGCGTGAACAAGTTTTTCACCCAGCACCTTTAAGCACTCGCGCTCTTGGCGCAAGGTACATGTATACTCCTCCGACCCGTAGAGTTTAACGCCCCGCGGTGTCGAAAAGGTGCTGGGCTCACGTGTCTCCCTCGTCATAAGTCTTTTTCAGATATTCAACAATATCGCCCGACTCATACATCTCCACGTTGTTTTTCTCGTCCACCACATAGGGCACTTGCCGCTTGCCGCCACGCGCGATCAATTCATCGGCAACGCCGAGGTCAGCAATGTTGCGTTCCTCAAGCGCCACGTTGAGCTCCCGTGCGACGGCAAGCACTTTCGCGCAAAAGGGACATCCTGTTTTTACATAAATAACCATACGATATCGTAATATTGTACTACAAGCATATACTATAGTATATTGAGTGTAGGAAATAGTAGGGAAAATAGAAAGGGGAGAAGAAATGGGCGAGATCATTAACATTGAAAAAAAGAGGTGCGTGGCGCTTAACTTTAGAAGGTGGCAAAACGAGCGGCAGTATCGCGAGCTAAGGGGCGTATTTGTCGGTCCGTTCCGAGAAATCACGGCCGCGAAATCGTGGTACGCGCGTCTCACAAACATTCTGGAGACAGACGGAGAGATAACTGTTACAAAAGTCCTCATGGGTCCCGTGCCGTGGAAGCGGCTTCGCGAACGCGGGAGGAAGCTGATACGTCCATACGATGACAAAAAAGAAACGCTGTGGACTTTTGTGCGTTCGCTTGAAAAAGCGATATTGAAGCGCCCGCTCATGAACGCGAAATGGGTTTCGGAGCATAGAAAATCTCTCGCGCTTCCAAAGCCAACGAGGACTTGACCCCCGCATCATGCCCCAATGGGTGTGGGGACTTGACAACGAATCTTGGATGCGCTATAATGAAAGTTAGTAGAAGAGCTTCGGCGAGAGGGTACGGATTGGCCCAGGCGCAAAAGCCGGCTGCAAAGCTGAGGGGCGCTTATGATAGTTTATGCCTGTCCGTAACTCTCGCTTGGAAGAAGGGGCTGGTTCTGCGAAAGCGGGATTTTGCTCCTTGGGACCTTCCTGGGTGGGCCATCGGGCCCTGCCTGCTTGATTGCCACAAGCATCGCGCGCGCGCCTCCTCTGGGGGTAGTGGCATGAGTAGACTCCCGAATAGGGCCGGCTGCGTTTGGCGCGAGATTCGCGACAAACCAGCCGGCCCTTGTACTTGCGTATTCGTGAATACTGTGGTTATGTGTGCAGTAGTACAGAAGAGGAAAGGAGAATGTACATGTCGAGCACATTATCTTTCGATGAAAAGCTGCGCAACTATGCGCGAATCGGCCTCGTGAATCTTGGCTATGACCAGAAGATCAGACCGCTATACGTCGAAAGTTTTCAGCTTGAGGACCATGGCAATTTCATTCCCATGCTTGCGCGCGAAGCGTATGCGCTCGGCGCGGATATAGTCGACGTGCATTACGATTATCCAGAACTAGAGCGAGAGCAATTCCTGGGAGCTCCGGAAGAAAAGAAGCTCTATGTGGCCTTCCATGTGACGTGTCGCGCGAAAGAAATCGTTGATCGAGGCGGCGCGCGCCTCGCTCTCAATGGAAATGGCGAGTTCGGGGTCTTTGATGATCTCGACCCCAAATATCCAGTCGGATATAAGGGTGCGAAATTCAAGGCGAACGAACCGCTCACGACCCGCCGCATGAAGATGCTCCAGCCATGGAGCATCCTGGACGTCCCAACGACCTCATGGGCAAACAAGCTCGGCATGACAGTCGAGAACCTATGGGAATTTCTTTTCCACATCACTGGTGCCGACCGTGAAGACGGTCCGGCGTATGCCGTGAGCGTAAGTGATATGCTCCACAAACGCTGCGATCTACTCAATGCCCTGCATATGGATACGCTCCACTTTGTTGGCAATGGAACCGATTTCAAGGTTGGCCTTTCAAAGAAAGCGCGCTGGCTCGGCGGCAGAAAGCAGGGAGAGGACGGCGTATGGTTCGAGCCAAATTGGCCGAGCTTCGAGGTTTTCACAACGCCGGATTGGCGGAGAACGGAAGGCAAGGTGCGGATTACGTTGCCAACCTGCATACACGGCCCTATCGCCGATGGAATCAGTGTTCGGTTCTCCGAGGGTCGTATTGTCGACTTCTCAGCGGAAAAAGGCAGTGATGTCTTCAAGTCCCTTATTGGACACGACAAGGGCTCTTCGATGCTCGGTGAGATCGCACTTGTCGGCCTCGACTCGCCACTCTCAAAGTACAAGGAGCCGCACTTCTGCATCATGCTCGATGAAAACAAACGCTGCCATATGGCCGTCGGCAAAGCATATGCTGCTTGTCTCGAAGGCGGTACGACGATGTCGAAAGAGGAACTCGATGAACTTGGTTGCAACACGCTCACCGACGAAATCCATCACGACATGATGATTTCGGACGAGACGACTTCCGTCTTCGCGCTCGATGCAGAAGGCAAGAAAAGCACCCAACTCATCAAAGATGGACATTGGGTTAGTGAGTTTAAGTAACATGGAGCCGCGGTCATATGCCGCGGCTCTTTTCTTTTCCGACTTCTTACTTCCTACTAACTATTTTCTATTCCCTATCACCTAGAAGCTGTTCGCTGATACTTTCCCATCAATTCTCCCTGTCCAATTATGTGTCCATCCATCGCGGCGAGCACGTCCGCCTTTGTCGCGCCTTCTTCGAGCGAAAGATCGGAGTCAAGCGCGTACAAACGAAAGAAATAACGATGTTTAGCATCGGGCGGACATGGCCCGCCATATCCCCCTTTTCCGGACGACGTTACTCCCTGCACACCATTCGGCCCTCTCCCCTCCTCCGCGCTTACCGTGTCCGGCGGAATATTAAAAACAACCCAATGGTCCCACACTTTGCCTGCTGGCTTTATCGCATCGGGATCATCCATGATAAGCACAAGTGATGTGGCGCCTTCGGGCACGCCGCTCCACGAGAGTGGCGGCGACACTCCGCCAGCTGGCGGATTGCCATCGCAAGTATATTTCGACGGGATGCTTTTGCCATTCTCAAACGCAGAGCTGGTAAGTGAAAGTGTATCTGTCATGGATTGAATAATCATATTGTTAATACCTGGCGAGACGGAGACACGATTAAACGCATACGCACTTCCCACAATGAGCACAAGAAACAAAACGCCTAGCAACGCGTACGCATTCTTCACACTGGAAATTATACCATTTTCCGCTATACTCTCGTACAGGCACTGGCAACACAACGGTCAGTGCATATATATTCCCCGGTGGCGCAGCGGTAGCGCAGCTCGCTGTCAAATTGGCAGCTTTCTCGAGTAATTGGGATTGAAAAATTTCGGGATATCGGTGAACCCTTACACTGGAGAGCTGGATACTGGATGCTAGATTGCTGGAAAAGAATTTCCAGTTTCTAGTCTCTAGCTTCTAGCTTTCCAGAGTGGCAACACCGAGGGAACCCATGTTCGATTTCGTAAATCGAACATGGGGCACCGTAGAGACTAGATACCGAAACACCCCGAGCATGGTCGAGGGGCGATGATATAGTCCACCCCCTTTGGAAACATTGGGATAACGTGTAACGAGTTGGTCGTAGGTTCGAATCCTACCCGGGGAGCATTTGATCTGTACCCCATAAAGTGGACACGGCCACGGGGTCGATGTTTTCTTTTGTTAGCATTAACCAACTAGCAGAAGAAATATGAGAACAACATTTTCA
>Ga0155795_104_pt1 | contig 40881 bp, 37 predicted proteins | sample RifCSPlowO2_01_FD_107449 | JGI IMG/M metagenome (GOLD analysis project Ga0155795, IMG submission 107449) | Candidatus Kaiserbacteria bacterium RIFCSPLOWO2_01_FULL_50_24 | reverse complement strand
CCTCGCGGGAGGCCAAAATTTTTTCGCCGCCAATCCAATTACGAATCCCATATATGGGATTATACCTCCATATTGAGAAGTAGCGCAATAGCTGATAAAGTGGTAATATAAATATGGCTCAAATTTCCAAAAAACTTGGAGAAAACATCAAGCGCATACGCTTGAAAAAGCGTATGTCGCAGGGCGACATTTGCCGAGCCATTAATATGGACAGGAGCTATATGAGCGCGATTGAGGGCGGCAAAGTGAATGTTACATTGGCAGTTTTAGAGAAGCTCGCCAATGCGCTTGATGTTTCCGTTGATGAGCTGTTGAAATAAACAATTCACTATGAAAATTTTACTTATCGGTGCTGGGGCAGTTGGTTCGGTCATCTCGAAATATTTGAACAAGGACGACGAGGTTGCTGAAGTTATCTGTGCCTCAAACAACATAAATCGCGCAAAAGAATTTGTTAACGAGAACGATAAGATAAAACTTGTTGAGCTTAACGCTTTGAACATAGACGAAATTGTTAATAAGGCACGCGGCGTAGATCTTATTATCAATGCAAGTTTGCCTCGCTTTAACGAAAATATCTTGGAAGTGGCATTGCGCGTTGGAGCACATTATCAAGATTTGGCTTCGGAGCTTGCTGATCTAAAAACAGCCGAGCAATTAAAATTTACTGGAAGGTTCAGAGAAGCTGGTTTGACGGCCTTAATCAACACGGGGGTTGCTCCCGGTATAACCAATCTTCTTGCAAGAGAGGCGGCGGATAAATTAAGCGAAGTAGAGGAAATTCATTTTCGATGTGTTGAGGAGCAAAAAGCAAGTGAATTTGTTTTTGCTTGGTCTGCCGAAACTACGCTTGATGACTTAACTGCTCCGCCATTAGTGTTTCGCAATGGTATGTTTTTACTTACTAAACCATTTGGAGATTCCGAGGAATACGAATTTCCGGAACCGTTTGGAAAGCGACACGCTTTCAGCATTTATGGCGATGAGGTTGCTACAGTGCCATTGTTTATCAAAACCAAAATTGTGGATTTCAAATCATCCGGTTCTGACATAGAATTTTCAAAGGCACTATCGCGTTTGGGTTTGTTCAGTAAAGAGCCGATGGAATTCAGCGGGGGAAAGATAATACCGCTCGAGTTTTTCAAAAAGATTGCGCCGAAAGTTCCTTCGCCACAAAAAATGAAACGAATGATAGATGAAGGAGTTATCGAAAATGCGATTTTTGCATTGTCGGTTGAAGTGATTGGCAAAGAGCAAAAGCAAGATATAAGAATTAAAATGAGCGCGACCTTTCCCGATTTGAAAGAAATTACAAAAACATTTCCGGGTGCGACATATATTTCTTATCCTGCGGGTACGGCCGCGTATTCATTTTCAAAAGTAATTCCCAAAATAAAAACTGCTGGCGTATTTCCACCCGAAGCATTAGATGATGAGATGAGAAAAGAAGTTATGTTAAACTTGGAGCGGAACGGAGTTGTTATCAGCCAGCAGTTTCAAAAGAAATAGTTGGCGGCGAAAAAATTTTGGCCTCCCGCGAGGGCGCGGCGGAGGGGGGGTTCAAGGGGGGAATTCCGCCGCACCCGAGCGGTTGGGTTCTCTGCCGCGCGAAGCGCGGCAGTCAGTTTCGCTCAAAAAAGGTTCGCACATTTTCAAACAAAGGGCACCAAATGTAACTTCGTTGAAATTGACTGCTCCGCGCGGCGAGTACGCCGCGCTCCGCAGGCAAAAATCCGCTTTTGTTTTCGCCGTAAAATCCCAGAGTTCGCCCCAATTTATTGAAAGCGTTTTGTCCTTGATTTCAGGGTTAGAGCCGAGAGAACGGAAAAAGTTGCGCCATTCGGCGTAATTTTTTGTTTGCGCCACTTTTTCCGCTTCTTTCAAGGACAAAACGAAACTCCGCAAGGGTTCGACCCAATTCTTTCTCTGTGGGAGCGCTGTCAGCGTGGACATCTTTTGCGATGACGTGGACTCCATGAGGAATAGGTGTGGGGGTATACTGTCCGCATGAGGCGCTATTTGCCGAAAAGTACGGAAGAGCTTCTGGAATGGTGGGAGCGCTATGTGGCGCCGTTTTCGCTCGCCCTCGGTTTTATCGCCGACTACATCGCCTTCCAGCATCTTGACCTTTCTGCGATAGCATTCGCACTTCTCGGCTACCTCCTTATAGCGCTCGGAGGCATCACGCTCTTGAACTTTTTTGAAACTGGGCGCATACCGCACCCTCTTCTCATGCGTGCGGCGCCATTTGTGCCAGCTATCGTGCAGTTTTCGTTCGGCGGTCTTTTCGGCGGTTTTGTTATTCTGTATTCTGAAAGCGCAAAACTCGCGGCCACATGGGTCTTTGTCGGTCTTCTTGCGGCACTTTTGATCGGCAATGAGCGTTTCAGAGCGCGCTATAGGCAATTTCCCTTTCAGATAGGGATTCTTTTTACCGCCCTGTTTGCATACTGCATTGTGCTCGGCCCGCTCATCTTAGGCCGTATCGGACGCGACGTATTTTTACTGGGCGGCGTTGCGGCGGTGCTTCTCGTCGCCGTATTTTTATACATTCTCCGCTATGTGCTCTGCGACTTAGTAGAGCGTGAATATGTGCGAGCGATGAGGAACGTCGGCGTCATTTTCTTTATTTTTTCCGCTCTCTACTTTACGAATGCCATTCCACCGCTTCCGCTCGCCCTTCGTGATGCGGGCGTGTATCATCTTGTTGAACGAGTAGATTCCGGATACCATACTCTTGCGGAAGATGTGCCGTGGTATCGGGATCATTGGCCATTTAGAAAGACGTATCACCGCGCGCCGAACGAGCCGGTCTACGTGTTTAGCGCCGTGTTTGCGCCAACACGATTTTCAACGACGATAACGCATGGGTGGGAACGCTATGACGACGATGCTGGCGAGTGGAAGAAAGAGGGTTCGTTCACGTTTCCTATTTTCGGTGGGCGCGACGAAGGCTACCGCGGTTACTCCATGAAAACGAGTGTTCCCAAAGGAAAGTGGCGTGTGAATGTGTTCGGTCCGAACGGCGAGCGCATCGGTCGCGTGTCGTTTTATGTGGAGAATGTTGCGGAGCCGACAGCAACGGAGGAACTTGTGTTGTAGCCCATAAACTCGCTGTTTTGGCAGATTTTTGGTATAAAGAAGTTGTCTGCAATGCAGACAACTTCTTTTCCGCCCGCGCTCGCTCGGAAATGAAAACGAGCTTTCATTTCTCTCTGCTCGCTTGTCGGTAAATCGCATATATATATGGCGACCGTGGTGTAACGGTTAACACTGGAGCTTGTGGAGCTCTCAATCAGGGTTCAATTCCCTGCGGCCGCCCAACAGAGCCATATTTTAGGTATATGACCGAAAATAAAATACAACTTAACGTGCCGTTTGCTCCGCAAGATGAGTGGTATTGGTGTGGGCCCACGTGTCTCTCACTTGTCGCGCGATATTGGGGCAAGGAAGTTTCCGCGAGCGAGTTTGCGCGTTCTGCAGGTATCAACGAACACGTTGGCACAAGCTGTGCTGCAATGTCCTGCGCCGCACGCGCGGAAGGTTTTTGGGTATATGAGACCATGCGCGGCTCTCCGGAGATGCTTCGTGCATTGCTTGCCGACGGGATTCCCACAATAGTGTATGTGTATCACGAGGAGGCGACAGATCATGGATACGGCGAACTTGATCACTTTCATTTTGAAATCGTTACAGGATATACCGACATTGCATTCGTGTGCCACGATGTTGACCCGTCGGTTGATGGTGGCTCGGAAAATAAGCACGTTTCCCTAGAAGATTTCAAAAAGATGTGGTGCTCGGAGCCGGGGGCGGACGGCCGGTGGCTTTTAGCACTTTCTCCGCGGCAGGCAGACGAGCGCTTTGTGCCGCCACATTTTTCCGGCGAGCCGCACTCTTCGTAAAGGCCTGCATAGGAAATCTGAGGAGCGTGATACGCTAATCTCATGAACAAGAGGAATCTATTTCTCTGGTCACTCTACGACTTCGCAAACTCGATTGTTTTCATAAACTTCCTCCTCTACTTCGCACAGTGGCTTGTTATTGACGGCGGACTTTCTGATTTTTCGTACAACGCGATTTTTGCAGTAACGACGGTACTGTTGCTCGTATCAGCTCCGGTTATTGCTGGGTATGTCGATAGAAATGGCGGACGGAAATTCTTTCTCAACACAGCAACCATTGGGACGATTATAAGTTACGGACTCGCTGTAACTGTAGCGTCTCTTGGTAGCGGATATGTCGTTCTTGCCGCGCTTCTCTTTCTTGTTGGTCAATACTTCTATCAGTTCTCTTTCGTGTTCTACAACGCGATGATCGAGGATGTGGCTTCTCAGGAAAAACGCGGCAGAGCCTCGGGAATCGGGTACTTTGCAAATGCACTCGGACAGTTTTTTGGTTTGCTTTTAACATTTCAGTTCGCAGACTCTCGGCTTATCCCGGTTGGCATTTCGATAGTTGCTTTCTCTATATTTTCCCTACCCATGATGCTTTTCTTTAAGGAATCGAGGGTTCCTCGTGTAGCCATGAGTGTAAAAGACCTACGAGAAAGTACCCAGGTATTTTTTAGGCAACTGTTAAGTTTCTTCGTAGTGTCCGCTTCAGTTCCAATGCTGATTGCGTTTTTTCTCTTTAACGATGCGATACTGACTCTCGCCAACAACTTTGCCATCGTACTTGAGCGGGTTTTCGTAGTGGATGATATGCAGAAATCACTTGTGTTAATGGGCATTGTTGTTATGTCGGGAATCGGTGGTGCATTGTCGGGATGGATAGCAGATCGAATCGGTTTTCTAAAGACACTTAAACTCATTCTCGTCGCGTGGCTAGTTGCGCTTCCAATTCTTGCCATAGTTCCCGAATCGGGATCTTTCATATTCTTTTCAATCCCCATCGGTCTCTTGATCGGTTCTGTATTTGCTGTTTCCCGTGCGTATATGAGCGTTTTGCTTTCTAAAGACAACATGACTTATGGTTTCTCGTTTTATACTCTTGCGGAGCGGTTTGCGACCTTTGCCGGACCGCTTGTGTGGGGGACAATCGTACTGCTAGGTAGTAGTTCAGAGACCTCATATCGTTTGGCCGTTGCGGCCATGGCACTATTTATTCTCGCCGGCCTTCTGATTCTCGTGTTTTTCAGAAGGGAAAACGCTGTCGAGTTTATACCTAAGAGACAGGGCTAAGAATTTGTTGGAGGGAAAAATACAGGAGTCCTTTGCCCAACTCTCTGTAGAGAGTATCAAGAAAACATGCTACACTGGCATGTACTATTATAACTATTATTTTATTTATCTATGGACGAAAACAAATCAGCAGAAGCATATTTTAAAACGAGTGGCTGGGTACACTCTGGATTGACGGCAGTGCTCTGGCTTGGCGCAGCGTTTCTTCTCGTGTCGGCAATAGGGGAATTGAAAGAGCTCCGCTATATAGGAGCGGGCGTTCCGGCAACTAATACGATTACGGTTTCCGGAGAGGGAGAGGTATTTGCGGTTCCAGACATGGCAGAGTTTTCTCTCACGGTGCGCGAAGAGGCGGAAGTAGTGTCTGACGCGCAAGAAACGGCCGCAGAAAAAGTTAACAATATCATTACGTATCTGAAGGGCACTGGTGTTGAGGAAAAAGATATAAAAACCACTTCGTACAACGTGTATCCAAAATATGAGTGGCAGGAAATCGTATGTATCACATACCCATGCCCGCGCGGGAGCCAGGAACAGGTTGGCTTTGAGGTAACGCAAACACTATCGGTGAAAGTGAAAGACACGAAACTCGCGGGCGAGCTTCTTTCCGGTGTGGGAGGGCGTGGCGCTTCCGATGTGTCCGGACTCTCGTTTACGATAGAAGACGAAGACACGCTGAAGGCCGAGGCGCGCGCGCTTGCAATAGACGAGGCGCGCGAAAAGGCGACGGTGCTCGCGAAAGATCTTAATGTAAAACTGGTACGCATCGTTGGGTTCCAAGAGGACTCCGGCGGTTATTATCCACGTATGTCGGCGTATGGTGGCGACATGGCGGTTATGAGCATGGAAGCAAAAGCGATTGCGCCCGAAATACCGATTGGTGAGAACAAGATTGTTTCAAACGTGAATATTACGTACGAGATAAGGTAAGTCAGTAGAGAGTAGTGAGTAGTGAAGATTTTGCATTCCACCAAACTCAGCGAGCGTAGGCAGTGCCTCTCTGGAAGCTCGCGGAGGCAAATTTGCATGCCCCCGCTCGCTTTGCGAGCTCACACCTATTTCACCAAACATCTATTTATGGTTTCTGGTAGCGCCTCTCGTATCGCCATTTTTATATGTGGCGATATCACTATGTGGAATAGGTGTGGGGGCATGGTTGGCGCGAAGCGACAAAATTTGCCGAGCGGCAATGGCCGCGCCCTAGAGGGGGCGCGGACCATGGTTCCAGAGAAGCACTGCCAAGCGAGCGTCCTCTTGACTTTTTTGTGGTCGGATATACTATTAAAAGGTAAGCCCCGAGAGGGGTTTTTGATTAGGAGAATCCATTTTTAACTTTCTCCGCATTTCCTAGAAGCTAGCAGCTAACACCTATAAGCTAATTTATGTGGCAGTACATCAAAGACACACGCGGAGAGTTACGACACGTGGCATGGCCGACGCAAATGCAGACCGTTATATACACGACGCTCGTAATCGCCATTTCTCTTTTTGTAGCGGCATATCTTGGACTCTTTGATTTCTTGTTTACTTCTGGTCTTGAAACGGCGCTCGGCATACTGCCCGAAAGTTTGCCGCCACAGACCGACGTGCAGTTGTTGCCGGGGGCGCTTCCAGGTCCGGAGATAACCATAACGGATCCGGTGAGTGGAGAGGTGACGATAGAGGGGGGCCCAACGCTTCAAATCGTTCCGGAAGAATAATGTAAGAGCTTTTTAGTAAAAACGCATGAACAAAGTGAATTAGTCGCACTTAACTTCAGTGAAATGCGCCTTTGGCGCTCGCCGCTTCGCGGCGATTTCACGGGGTCTAAGATTTGCTAAACTCACTACGTTCGTTAATCAAATCTAAGATGGCAAAACAAACATACGGCTCCGAGCGTCAGTGGTACGCAATACACACATACTCCGGCTATGAGGATGCCGTTGCGCGAAACCTGCGCCAGCGCGTGGAGTCGTTTGGTGTGCAAGACAAAATATTCAATGTGGTTGTGCCGACGGAAAAGAAAATAAAAATAAAAGGTGGCCGCAAGACAGAAGCGCGCGAGAAAACATTTCCCGGCTACGTCTTGGTGGAAATGATAGCGACCGACGATGCATGGAGCGTCGTTCGAAATACGCCACAGGTTACGGGCTTCGTCGGCACAGCGAATCAGGCGGTTCCGCTTGAACAAGGGGAGGTGGATAAAATTCTACAACGTGTTTCCGGAGATGTGGTGCGCCACGCGATTGACCTTGCTGTGGACGACGCGGTCACAATAATTGACGGTCCGTTCAAGGATTTGGAAGGAAAGGTTGGCGAAGTTGACGAAGACCGCGGAAAAGTTAAGGTATTGGTTCCGATGTTTGGTCGCGAGACTCCGGTGGAGTTGGAGGCGGATCAGGTACAACGCGTGTAGTAGAAAAATAACGAACGAAGTGAGTATATTTTTCACTACCCAGCACCTTTTCTCACCCGACAAATCACATTGCCTCAAGTATGAAATTGAAGTATTATCCGATTTCACACAGCATAAGAAGCACAAAAGGTGCTGGATCTAAGATTTACTAACCTCGCTTCGCTCAGTAATTAAATCTAAGACATGGCAAAAGAAATCACAAAAATAATCAAACTACAGATAGCCGCAGGAGCGGCGACGCCTGCGCCTCCGGTGGGTACCGCCTTGGGGCCTGCGGGAGTGAATATCGGCGAGTTTGTGAAGCAGTTCAATGATCAGACGCGACCCATGGCCGGCAATATCGTTCCCGTCCTCATGACGGTCTACAAAGATCGTTCGTTTACTTTTATTGTAAAAAAGCCGCCTGCGTCGCGTCTCATTCTAAAAAAGCTCGGTCTTGAAAAGGGTTCGGACAAACCGCAGAACAAGGTCGGCAAACTCACCAAACAACAACTGCAGGAAATTGCGGAGGACAAAATGGAAGACATGAATGCCGGCGACATAAGCCAGGCGAAGAAGGTCATCGCCGGCACCGCGCGCTCGATGGGGATTGATGCGGAGTGAGAAGAAGGCTTGCCCCCACACCTATTATGGCGATGCACGAAGTGCGACACGAAGCGTCCTCGCTATAATAGGTGTGGGGGCTTGACATAGCTTATGGCTATGTGTAAGCTATATACATGACCACCCAAGTAGTATTCAGAGTTGATCCAGTCATTAAGAAAGCGGCGATGCGCCGCGCGAAGCGCGAGGGTGTGCCATTCGCGTCAATGTTAAAACTCGCGACGAAGGCGTATGCCGAGGGGAAATTTAATGTAGGTATTCATGTCGAGGAGAAGTTCAATGCAAAAACGGCGAGGGAAATTCGGGCTGACCTTCGAGACATCGAGAAAGGACGCAACCTCTCTCCCGCGTTTTCCAACGTCGAAGATGCGATCAAGTGGCTGAACAGTTAGGTTTATGCGCTTACAGTTCTCGACGCGCTACAAAAAGAAGTATCGCAAGCTACATATCGCGATTAAGTATCGCGCAGATGAGAGACTTCGTTTGTTTGTTGTTGATAAATTTCATCCACTCCTCAACAATCATTCTGTCAGCAAGATTTTTCCCGGATGTCGAAGTATCAACGTAACAGGCGACTACCGGGCGATTTTTAAAGAAATGGAAACGGAAGTTGTTTTCATCAACATTGGAACACACTCCGAACTGTACGACTGATATTCAGCTCAAAGCGGGGTAGAATGGTCTGTATGGATGTTCGGGACGCAATACGAAACGCGCTCTCTTCCGCGCTGGGTAGGGTGGGCGTTTCTCTTACTAAAGAAGACGTGCCGCTTGAGCATACTGCTGATTTTGCGCACGGCGACTATGCAACAGGTGTCGCGCTGAAGTATGCAAAGGGGGCTGGCATGTCACCGCGCGAACTCGCGGAAAAAGTTGTTGCGGGTCTAGGTGCCATAGACGGCGTCGAAAAGATAGAGGTCGCGGGCGCTGGATTCATAAACTTTTTTCTTTTGCCGCAGGCACTTGCTGATTCAATAGAAAGAGCGCGTGCCGATAATGCCGAGGAAAAATGGGGTGCGAACAAGATAAACGGTGGGAAAAAGATAATGGTGGAGTACACTGACCCGAACCCGTTCAAAGAATTTCATATAGGGCATTTAATGAGTAACGCAATCGGCGAATCGCTCGCGCGTCTTTTGGAGTTTTCCGGCACGAACGTTTTGCGTGCGAATTATCAGGGCGATGTGGGACTCCATGTTGCAAAAACGATTTGGGGAAAATTACAAAAAACGGAGGCGAGCTGGGGAGAGGCGTATGTATACGGCAGTGAGCAGTATGAAAGCAACAAAGAAGCAATTGGTGCGGTGAATAAACTGGTGTATGAGAAAAGCGACGAGAAAATAAACACTCTATACAAAGATGGGCGCGCGGAGTCGCTCGAACATTTTGAGACGCTCTATAAAACGCTCGGTACAAAGTTTGACCACTATTTTTTTGAAAGCGAGACGGGACCGCTCGGCGTTACACTGGTGCGTGCTCACCCGGAAGTATTTGATGACAGCGAAGGCGCCACGGTGTTTCGTGGCGAGAAGTTCGGACTCCATACGCGCGTATTCATCACGTCGCAGGGACTTCCGACGTACGAGGCAAAAGACCTCGGGCTTGCCGAGGCAAAAAAAGAAAAAGCACCGTTTGATACATCTATCACTGTTACCGCGAGCGAGCAGAACGACTACTTTTCCGTTGTGCTAAAAGCACTAGAGCTTGTGCATCCCGAATGGCAGGGGCAGTTTGAGCATGTATCTCACGGCATGATGCGGTTTGCAGAGGGAAAGATGTCGTCGCGAAAGGGGAATGTCGTCACTGGTGAGTCTTTACTTGCCGAACTCACGGAAGTCGCGCGTTCGCGCGCGAAAGAAAGCCGCGCGGAGGATACGGATACGCTCGCAGAACAGGTCGCTGTCGCGGCGGTGAAGTATCAGGTGTTGAAACAGCAGGCGAGGAAAGACATTATTTTCAATCGAGAGCAGGCGCTCTCACTTGAGGGCGATTCGGGGCCGTATCTGCAATACGCGCATGCGCGGGCGTGTGCTGTTGTGGAAAAGGCGAAAGCGGAAGGTGTTGAGGCGAAGGTGAACGAAAACGCAGAGCCGCAGGAGCTCGCACGCTTACTGCACCGCTTTCCGGAAGTTGTGGAGCGAGCCGCGCGCGAGCGCGAGTCGCGCCATGTGACCACATACATTCTCACACTCGCTGGCGCGTTCAACCGATGGTACGCCAACGAGCAGATAGTGGATGGTTCTCCGGAAGCGCCGCACAAGGTGGCGCTGACTGATGCCGTGCGCGCGACACTCAAAAACGGATTGTGGCTTTTGGGGATTCCATCACCGGATAAGATGTAACTACTTATGGAGCGAGCACTTATCGAGCGCATCATTGAACACTATCTCAATCCTGAACGGGCGTGGATGTTCGGTACGGAAGTCATCCGGGCCATGGCGGAGTTTATGGGAGAGCCAACCGCTCCTATGCCGCCACACGCATCGCCGTATTTTGCTGATTGGTTTTTGTTTGACTTTCGTTTTACCGATGGCCAGATACCGCTTATTCGATACCGCGGACTGAATCCGCACAGCCTCGGAGAAGAGGAGCTTGCCTTATTGGACGAAATCGCAGCGCACAATCGTTTTGATTTTTTTCAAGTAAAAAAGCTCCACAGAAAATATTTTGATGCTGATAGCGTACGAAGCGGCGATCGGTTTCGTATCGAAGAAAAACCGGAAACGTCTATTAATCTAGGCGATATTGTCGTCACTAGATTGGCGAGAATGGGCGGCGCATGGCGCATTGTCTCGCTAGACACTCTCGGGATGCCAAACCCTTCCGCGCGCGACCTTGCACGAATGCAAAATGCATTCCCCGTGCTCGACCCCCGACTCGTATTCCAAGAAATAGTAGCTCCGGAAATGGCTGACACGGAAGTGTCGGTTGATGAGCTTGAAGGCGGCATGGCCCATGTGATTGGTGGCACCGGCCACCTCGATGACGGCTGTCCTGTGTGCGTACTCATGCGACAGGCGGAAAAGGACGGAAGGAAGCCGATGGCGGAAGAGCTTATAAGGACGATGGACGAGGCGAATAGAAAAAACAAGCGGCCAGAATGATGTGGGCGGCCTTTTTGCGAACGCCCCCTACAACAATTCCATGGAATTGTTGTAGGGGGCTTGTTTTTCTTTTTTGTACATTTTGTTGTACAACTTGTTGTATAATAGCCCTATATTCCGACACCGGAAAGAATATAATCTAACCCCATGGCACACAAGAAGAAGCGGTCTCTACAAGCAATAGAGGATTTTTATTATCAGCAAGGTTTGAGGGGAGGGGCGCTTCGAAAGGCAACACAAAATGATAAAGAGTACCTCGCAATTTTACAGGCCCGCAGAAGAAAACTGACACGGAGTGCGGTGGTAAAACCAGCGGACAAAAAGAAGTACATACTATCAACCGATACGGACTTGGAAATCCTCAACATAATTTACGAGTTAGAGAAGAAAAAGCTCTCGGAACAGGATAAAATATTAATGAACCTCGTGCGTTCTCAACTCGAACACGATTGGCGAGTTCCACTCCTGGCGTTGCTGAGTCAGTTGTTAAAAAAGTATAAGAAGTGAAAGTAGGGAAAAATCCGAATATATCCACGTTGCTTTCGTATCTAGCGAGTCGAACATGTGAATGAGGCGCTTTTTTGCTACGATATAGTGCATGGCTGATATTGAGAAATCGGAAGTCGCCAAGCGCGAAGAGTCAATACTTGAATTTTGGCGCAAGAAGGACATTTTCAAGAAAACGCTCACGAAGCCATCGCTGAAGGGCGAATTTATTTTCTACGAAGGTCCGCCGACAGCAAACGGCAGGCCCGGTATTCACCATTTGGAAACGCGCGCGTTCAAGGATGCGATTCCGCGTTTTCGCACGATGCAGGGCTATCATGTGCGTCGCAAGGCCGGCTGGGACACGCACGGACTTCCCGTAGAGCTTGAAGTGGAAAAAGAGCTTGGTTTTAAAAGTAAAAAAGATATTGAGGCGTACGGCATCGCGAAGTTCAATAAAAAGTGCAAGGAGAGCGTTCTTAGGTATATAGATGAATGGAAACAATTCACTGAACGCATCGGCTTTTGGGTGGACCACGACGACACCTACTTCACGTTTGATAACGACTACATAGAATCGGTATGGGCGATTTTAAAACACGCAGAAAAACGCGAGCTTCTCTATAAGGACTACAAGGTGGTGCCGTGGTGTCCTCGGTGCGAAACCGCTCTTTCTTCGCACGAAGTGGCGCAGGGATACGAGGACGACGTGTCCGACCCTTCCGTTTATGTGAAGTTTAAAATCAAAAATTCCGAGAAAATCGGTTTATCTGGAGATGTATTTTTGCTCGCATGGACGACGACGCCGTGGACATTACCAGGGAACGTTGCGCTTGCAGTGAGGGCGAATGTTACATACGTGAGCGTTCGGACGGATTTGGGATACCTCATCATTGCGAAGGAGCGAGCCAACGTACTTGGGAGTTCAACTCCCAAGTCGGAGTTTCTGGGGAACGACTTGGTCGGGCTCGAATACGAACCACTGTTTTCGTATCTCGCCGAATTGTTGCCGGAATCAGAAAAACCTAAACTCAAAAACGCGTACAAAGTATACGTGGCGGATTTTGTTTCTACCGGAGACGGCACGGGAATTGTCCACACGGCGGCTATGTACGGTGCGGACGATTTTGAGTTGGGGACGAAAGTCGGATTGCCGAAGCATCACCTCGTACGTGAGGATGGGACGTTTATTGACGGCGTAGGAGCGCTTGCGGGAAAGTTCGTGAAGGACGCGGATAAAGAAATAATCGTGGATTTGGAAAGTCGCGGACTTTTGTACAAGCACGAAACAATTCATCACACCTATCCGTTTTGCTGGCGATGCAAAAAGCCCGTTATCTACTATGCGCGCGATTCGTGGTATATCGCGATGTCGCGCATAAAGAACGATCTTATTCGTGAAAACAAAACCATTCACTGGGAGCCGGAGCATATACGCGACGGACGTTTTGGTGAATGGCTGCGTGAACTCAAAGATTGGGCAATAAGCCGTTCGCGTTTTTGGGGCACGCCGCTTCCCATTTGGGAAGCAAAAGACGGCTCAAGAATGGTTATCGGCTCGCGCGAAGAGCTTGTGGCGCGCGCGAAGACCTCGGGAAACAGGTACTTCTTAATGCGCCACGGCGAAGCGCAAAAAAATCTTGGCGATACATTTGACTGCATGGGCGACCCAGAGAACACACTGACAGAGAGAGGAAGAAAAAGCGCGGAGGAAAACCTCGCGGTACTAAAAGCGCGCGCCAGCATAGATCTCATATTTACATCTCCGCTCTTGCGTACGCAGGAAACCGCACGTATTGCACAAAAAGTATTCGGCCTTTCCGACACCGAAGTAATAACCGACGAGCGCCTTAAAGAAGTGCAGGTGGGCGCGTATGACGGCAAAACGATTGCCGAGTGGCGAAAGTTCTATGCTTCACCGTTGGAAAAATTCTCTAAGGCGCCGGAAGGCGGGGAGACCTACACAGAGGTGCGCCGTCGTGTTGGCGAGGCGCTTGTGGAGATTGAAAAAACATATACAGGAAAAACTATTTTATTTGTGATGCACGATACACCCGCGTGGCTCATGGCGCATGTGGCAAACGCACGGACGCTTAGTGATCTGATGCACGAAGAGGGATTGGAAGATGATTTTTTGGCGATGAGCGAGGTTCGGGAGTATGCGTTTATACCTCTTCCGCGCAACGGTACTTTTGAGCCGGATTTTCACCGTCCCTATATTGACGAAATCGTACTTACGGATGAAACCGGACGCGAATATCGTCGCGTTCCGGAAGTGCTTGATGTGTGGTTTGACTCCGGCGCGATGCCGTTGGCCGAGGATCACTATCCATTCAACACCGAGAGGGTTAGCCCCAGTAAGTCGGGGTGGTTCAGTTGGCTCAAAAAAACGCACGGATACCCGGCTGATTTTATATGCGAAGCGATTGACCAAACACGCGGATGGTTTTACACACTTCATGCCGTTGGTGGCATCATGGACATAGGCCACGCATTTAAAAACGTCATATGCCTCGGACATGTGTTGGACGCGAAAGGAAAAAAAATGTCCAAGTCACTCGGGAATATCGTGGAGCCCGCTCCTATGCTCGCTAAGTACGGTGCGGATGCTCTACGGTACTTTATGTACACAGTGAACGCACCCGGCGATTCCAAAAACTTTGACGAGCGCGCAGTGGACGACATAGTGAAAAAAAATATCACGCGGCTCAATAACGTACTCGCGTTCTACAAACTGTACGACAACAGTGTGTCGCGTGGTCGAAAAAGCGAGCATGTGTTAGATCGCTGGATTCTCTCGCGGCTAAATGAACTCACACACGACACGACTGTTGGGTACGAGAACTACACGTTGGACGCCGCAGTACGGCCTCTTGCGGATTTTATTGACGATCTGTCGGTGTGGTATCTGCGAAGAAGTAGGGGGCGCTTTAAAGAAGATACGGAAGATAAGAAACACGCGCTCGCGACTCTTCGCCATGCGCTCTATACGCTTTCGTGTGTCATGGCGCCCGCGATGCCGTTCTTTGCAGAGCATTTGTTTCAAGCAGTGCGTGAAAGTGAAGACGAGGAAAGTGTACACCTGGCGAGTTGGCCTAATCTGAAAGCTGAAAGCTGGAAGCTAGAAGCTATCCTAAAGGACATGGCGGAGGTTCGGAAAATTGTCTCGCTTGCGCTTGAGGCGCGGGACAAGGCGGGGATAAAAGTGAGACAACCACTCTGGAAACTGGAAACTGGAAGCCGGAAGCTGGAAGCAAAAAAAGGACTGCTCGAATTAATCCGAGATGAGGTGAATGTGAAAGAGGTTGTTGTGGATACGTCGCTCAAAGAAGGAGAGGTGCGTTTGGATACGACCATTACACAAGAATTGAAAGAGGAGGGGATAATGCGCGAGTTCATTCGCTCTGTGCAAGCAGCGCGGAGGGAGGTGGGAATGCACCCGCGCGACACCATATGCGTTACCTATGGCGCCGACGATGAAACGGCTCGCGTTATTTCTAAATTTGAAAGACAAATACTTGTTGCTACAAGTGCGGCTGAGTTGAGACGCGGTGATGCTAATGGAGTTACGGTAGAACGTTTGTAGTAGTTTCTCTATATGTCTGCACAAGAAACAGAGCGGTCGCTGGTAATCATAATGCAGGGTAGCGCAAGGCGCTCCTCGCGCTTTTTTCAGTGTCACACGCGAATACTCGAACACACACCGTACGGCTTCTCACGCTGTATGCCGCAACATGCGCTCTAACACGCGTTGTTTCTAATTGAATGTACATAAAATATTCTACAGATGCTCTTGTTTTGGGGAGTTGGGAACATGGCGAAGCTGATCGTGTGTTCATGCTCTACACAAAAGATTTCGGCCTTGTATATGCGCGCGCCACCTCGGTGCGCGAAGAGCGCTCGCGCTTGCGCTACGCGCTTTCGCACTACGCACATGCAAACGTTTCTCTTATTTGCGGTAAACGGGGGTGGAAGCTTGTGGGCGCCTCGTCGGTCCGTGCTCTTTTGGGTGAGTATGTCAACATATTTGCGCGTATCGCACGACTGATGACGCGACTTGTTGCCGGAGAGGAGAAAAACGAATATTTATTCTCCACTCTGTCTTCCGCGCACGCACAGTTTTTTGCTCCTCACACGCGTGTTGCAACTATTGAGTTGATATGCGTGGCGCGTGTGCTCTTCGCACTTGGCTACTTGTCGTCTGAAGCGCTCCGAACTGCGCTTTTCACGCATACCGCGTACGAGTTGCCGCACCTCACAGAAGCGGAACACCTGCGTGAGTCGCTGGTCATCTCGGTCAACCAAGCGATAATAGGTTCGCATCTATAATAAATTAAAAAGTAAAAATGAAAAAGTAAAAAGTGCAATTAAAAATTGAAAACTGAAAATCATCTCTCTATTGTGCGCATTAATTTTTAATTTTTCACCACCCCCAAGATGGGCAACTTGTGGCTGGAGTATAGATGCTCTCACATCGTTCAAGTGTATTGGAGAATACCGTTTTCATTTCGAGGAAACGCATAGGTGCCGCTATGTCAGGAAAGGTGTGGGGGTATAATGAATAGTTATGCAAACACAACGGGTACCGGATTCAGATAACGAACACGAAAAGATAGAACAACTTCAACGTGCGATGTATTCGCGTTCCATCTCACCACATCTTAAAGATAAAGAACGTCGGCGTTTAAGTGATACCCCCCAATCGGTGGGCAATGATTGGAGGCGTCCGGAACCGAAGGCGGTATCGCTTATGGCAGCACCAAAAACCCTTGGCTGGTCGCGCGCTCTGGTGCGTTTAGTACTTTTTGCGTCGGTTCTTTTCTTTCTAGGCGCCACCGGTTTTTTTGCATACTATTTTACGTTTGGTGGCGGCTCTCTACCGGCGTCTCCTCTTAATATCGACATCAGTGTTGCAGGGCCTCTGAATATTTCTGGGGGAGAACCGGCGGGTCTTCAAATCGCAGTTACCAACAGAAATCAAGTGTCTCTTGAACTCGCAGATCTTATTGTCACGTATCCTAAAGGCACGAGGTCCCCGGTTGATGTATCTCGAGAGTTACCGAGTCAGCGCAAAACGCTTGGCTTCATAGAGCCTGGGGGCAGAAGGCAGGGCACGGTGTCTGCAGTATTTGCGGGCAAAGAAGGAGAGAGTGCCGTGGTAAAAGTGGAACTTGAGTATCGCCTGCAAGGGTCCAGTGCAATTTTTGTGGCGTCTAGTGACTATCAGATTACCTTTAGCTCTTCTCCACTTTCTCTTTCCATAGAAGGAAATAGCGAAACGATATCGGGGCAGAATACCGTGCTCACTATAACGGTTACGTCAAACGCCGCGACACCGATTTCAGATGTACTGCTTTCTGTCGGATATCCGTTTGGCTTTGCGTTCAGCTCTGCAACGCCATTTCCCGTGCGTCCGGGAGTGTGGGAGCTCGGCTCATTCGAACCTGGTGAAAGGAAAACCATGGTTCTGCGCGGTGTCTTGTCCGGTGAGTCGGGGGACGAGCGCGTGTTCCGGTTTTCCGTTGGTACGCGCGCCAAACCAAGTGACACCGAAATCAGTGCGACATTGGATGAGGAGACGCATAGAATGTTCGTGTCCCGCCCATTTCTCTCGCTTTCACTCTCTATAAATGGAAATTCTGGGGACGGCGTTGTGATATCTCCAGGCGACAACGTGGCAGTCGCAATTACATATGTTAATAATCTACTTACTCAGATAACCGACGCCGTTATCGTCGCGCGCCTGAGCGGGTTTCCCATAGACGGGGCGTCGGTAATTTCACTCGATGGCTTCTATCGTTCATCCGATAGCGCAATGTTGTGGGATAAGTCGACGACCAACGGCACGCTCGGTGTTATTCCCTCCGGCGCGCGCGGGAAGGTTGCCTTCACGTTTCGCGTACCGGATAGTAAGACGTTATCCAGGATTCAAGATCCGCGGCTCGCACTAACGGTGAACGCATCAGGAAAGCGCTTGTCTGAAAGCGGCGTGCCGGAAAACTTGCAAGCGAGTGCGACGCAATCTATACGGGTCGCAAGCGACCTATCATTGCTTGCACAGGGTGTGTACTACGCGAATCCGTTCGGCTCCACGGGTCCCATGCCACCGGTGGCTGAAAGAGAAACGACGTACGCGGTTGTGTTTACGGTCACGAACACCACGAATGCTATTTCCGGCGCGACGCTGACTGCGACGCTTCCCGCGTATGTGCGTTGGACCAAGGGTTACAGTCCGTCGTCGGAACAGATAACATTTAACTCGCTTGACGGTGTCATTACGTGGAATATGGGGAATATAGTGCCAGGTGTCGGGGTGGGCGGAGTGCCAGCGCGCCAGGCGGCCATTTCCATAGGATTCACGCCCTCCACGAGCCAGGTGGGGCAACAACCCATACTTTTGCGCGATATAAGTGTGCGTGGCGTTGATGTATCAACGGGTGCGACAATCTCCAAAACTGCGCGAGATGTAACCACAAATATTTCAAGCGACCCGGACTTTTCGCAGGTGAATGCGACGGTGGTGAAATAGCCTCCAGCTTCTAGCTTCTAGAAAATCCAGCATGCATGCGGTATAAATACTGAATATGAGCTCTGATGTGATGGAGAAAATAGTCTCGCTGTGCAAACGGCGCGGTTTCGTGTTTCAGGGCTCCGAGATTTACGGTGGCCTCGCGGGCACGTGGGATTACGGTCCCTATGGCGCGATGCTCGCGCACAATATAAAGTCACTCTGGTGGAAACATTTTGTTGGCGTGCGGGAAGATATGTACGGAGTGTCTACAAGCACCATTATGTCGGAGGCCGTGTGGCGCTCGAGCGGTCACCTTGAAGGATTTACGGACCCCATGGTTGAGTGCGCTAAGTGTAAGAGGCGGTTTCGCACAGACCATCTTCCTGATGTCAAAAAATGCCCCGAATGTGGCGGGTCGCTTGGCGACGAGAAAACATTCAACCTTCTTATTCCGGTGGAGTTGGGAAGCGTTGCCGGAGAAACGTCGCGTGCGTATTTGCGCGGCGAAGTTGCGCAAGGAATGTTCATTCACTTTAAGAACATATTGGATACCATTCGTCCAAAACTCCCCTTTGGTTTAGCACAAATGGGCAAGGCGTATAGGAACGAAATCGCGCCACGCGACTTTCTATTTCGGGCGCGCGAATTTGATCTTATGGAGCTTGAATATTTTGTGCGTGAAAAAGAGTGGGAGGCGTCATTTGAAATGTGGCGGAATGAAATGCACTCGTGGATAGAAGCGGTTGGAATCAAGAAGGAGATTGTGCACGAAGTGGAAATTCCCAATGGCGAGCGCGCGCACTATTCCAAACGCACTATCGATTTTGAGTTTGAATATCCGTTCGGACAAAAAGAGTTATACGGTCTTGCCTACAGAGGCGAGTATGATCTGAAGCGGCACATGGAGCAAGCGGGAGTGGACTTTCGCTATGCCGACGAATCGGAGGAACCGTTTGTTCCGCATGTTATTGAACCCACATTCGGACATGGACGCACGATTCTTGCTGTTCTTCTCTCCGCATATGATGAGGACGAATTGGGGGGTGAAAAGCGCGTTGTCCTGCGATTTAAAAAAGAAATCGCGCCCGTGAAAGCCGCCGTGTTTCCACTACTCAAAAATAAACCCGAACTGGTTGCCAAGGCGCGCGAGGTCTATTCCAGCCTCAAGCTTCAAGTTTCCAGTGTCCAGTTTGACGCCAACGGCAACATCGGCAAACGGTATCGGAGGCAAGATGAGATTGGGACGCCGGTGTGTATCACTGTTGATTTCCAAACGCTTGAAGACGACACCGTAACCGTGCGCGACCGCGATTCTGGGGTACAGGAGCGTGTAAGCGTAAACGATATAGCGAAGCTCGTCTCCTGATAATTTTCGCCTCCTTTGTGGTAGGATGAATTCGTGAATCAGAATCTCAACATTTCCATAACGACTGGCACGGTTTTGCGCGTGCTCTTGCTCCTTGGTGGCGCGTGGCTTCTGTACCACTTGCGCGATCTTGTGCTCGTCGTCTTGACCGCTGTCGTAATCGCTTCGGCGATTGAGCCGGCGATACGAATGCTTATGCGCTACAGAATCCCGCGTATTTTAGGCGTCGTCCTCATCTACTTGTTTCTCGTCGCCGCGGTTGTAGGGATTTTCTCTTCGTTTGTCCCGTCGGTGTTAGAGGATGTCTCCAAGTTTACGGCCTCACTCCCCACATATCTGGAAATGTTCAACGGAATAGTCGCATTTGACGAGTATACGCGCGCGCTCGGCTATACCACATCCGCGTTAAGCCCCGGAGAAATCATTACGCAATTACGCGAAGGTTTGAACCTTGGCATATCGGGAGATGCGCTTACGGCCGTCTCGGGCGTTTTCGGCGGCGTCGTATCTTTTGTGCTCATCATTGTGTTTTCGTTTTACTTTGCCGTCGTTGAAACCGGCGTGGACGATTTTTTGCGCATTATCGTGCCGTCTAATTACCGCTCGTACGTTCTTGACCTCTGGCGGCGTTCGCAAAAAAAGATAGGACTCTGGATGCAGGGACAGATTCTCCTTGCTGTTATCATAGGCGTTTTGGTATATCTCGGACTCACCGTTCTTGGCATTCCGCACGCGCTTCTCCTCGCAGTTCTCGCGGCGCTTTTTGAGCTCATTCCTGTTTTTGGGCCTATCCTTGCTTCCGTTCCCGCAATCCTTATCGGTTTTGTAGACGGCGGTCTCACGCTCGGACTTCTCGTAATCGCATTCTATGTGATTATCCAGCAATTTGAGAACCACCTGATTTATCCGCTTGTCGTCACGAAAGTGGTCGGCGTGCCGCCCCTCCTTGTGATACTCGCACTTATCATAGGTGCGAAGCTCGCCGGTTTTTTGGGAATTCTTCTCTCCGTTCCGATGGCGGCGGCAATCCAGGAATTTGTGACAGACATACAAAACCGCCGCGTTGGGTTGCCGAAGCCGGGCGAGTCGTCAGAGCAATCCTAGAGTATGTTTGAAAGCCTTCGCCCCCACACTTACTTTGGCATCGTTGTGCGCGAACATAGAGATACTATCAACTATACGGGAATAACCTACCTTACCGGAGGTGGATATGTGCTCGTGAGGCACAACAGAAAGCAATGCCAAAGTAAGTGTCGGGGGCTTCGCTCGCTGCATAGTGCCCGCACCGAACAGGACGCAAGAAACAAAGGATTCTGTATGGCTACTGCGAGGTGTGGTAGTGGCTTGAGAGTTTCCTGCGCGATGTTCTCTCGGGCACTATGTGCGCTCGCTTACTGGCGACGTAGAGCGAGCAAAGTGCAAAAGTACTCTTTTGCACTTTCGAGCCGAGGAGCCAGAAACCAGTGTTGCACTGGTTTACGGTAACAATTTCAAACATACACTCTATAGCGAGACCCACCATGTCTAAAGCGTTTTTTCTCACCACCACTCTTCCTTATGTGAATGCCGACCCGCATGTCGGCTTTGCGCTTGAGATTGTGCAAGCAGACGCGCTTGCGCGTTATCACGCGCTTCAGGGAGATGAGGTATTTTTCAATACGGGGACCGACGAGCACGGACAGAAGATATATCAAAAAGCGCTTGAAGAGGGGAAAGAACCGCAGGCGTACGCAGACGAGTATGCAGAAAAATTTCGCCGATTGAAAGAAAAGCTCAATCTGTACTCCGACATACACTTCATTCGCACGACTGACGCTAACCACAAGCTGGCAGCGCAAGAGTTTTGGAAGCGATGCGATGTGAGCGGAGACATTGAGAAGAAGCACTACAAGACGAGATACTGTGTCGGTTGTGAGCTTGAAAAGACCGATTCAGAGCTGGTGGGTGGTGCATGTCCCACCCACCCGAATCTCCAGATAGAAATAAGAGAGGAAGAGAATTATTTTTTCAAATTCTCCAGATATCAAAAGCCACTCCTTGAAATGTACGAGAGAAACCCAGAGTTTGTCGTTCCAGACTTCAGGTTCAACGAAATAAAAAAGTTCATAGAGAGCGGTCTTGAGGACTTTAGTATCTCGCGTCTTAAGGAAAAAATGCCGTGGGGCGTTGAGGTGCCGGGCGACCCCGACCACGTTATGTTTGTGTGGTTTGACGCGCTCATCAACTACATCTCAACACTCGGATGGCCCTGCTACGCTCCTCCTTCGAAGAAGGCTACGGAAGGACACAGTAAAGCTTCGCAGGGCAAGCCTGAAGATATGTTCACCAAATTCTGGGGCACGAAGGACGCGCCGAATGCTATACAGGTGGCCGGAAAGGACCAAATCCGTCAGCAAGCCGCCATGTGGCAGGCGATGCTTATGTCGGCGAGGTTGCCGCCAACAAAGCAGATTTTCATCCATGGTTTTATAACAAGCGGCGGCCATAAAATGTCAAAATCGCTCGGTAACGTGGTGGACCCGCTTCTGATAGTTGACGAATACGGCGCAGACGCGCTTCGCTACTTTCTATTGCGGCACATCCACCCGTTTGAGGACTCCGATTTTACAATGGAGCGGTTTAAAGAAGCGTACAATGCCGACCTGGTGAACGGGCTGGGAAATTTAGTTGCGCGCATTATGAAACTCGCGGAAGACAATTTGTCTGAACTGATACAACGACCAGAGCCGCAGGGATTCACAAAAGAGTATACGGATGCATTGGAGGCGTACGACTTCAATCGCGCTATGCAGTACGTGTGGGAGCGAATACAAGCGCTTGATCAGAAAATAACCAAAACGGAGCCGTTCAGACTTGTGAAGTCGGAGCCGGAGAAGGGGAAGGCACTTATCACGGAAATGACGGAGGAGTTGTATGGCATAGGCCGCATACTGAATCCATTTATGCCTGACACGAGCGAGAAAATAAAGAAGACCATATTGGAAAACAAAAAACCCGACAATCTGTTTCCACGCAAGAATTAACCATTCTCATGTTCTTAAGAATACCAGCATATGCAAGAAGTCATGCAAAAGGTAGAGCAAAAGGTGCGTGAGCTTCTTTCCGGCGAATCGTCGGGGCACGATTGGTACCACGTGAAGCAGGTGCGCGATATGGCACTGCGCATTGCGGAGAAGGAAGGGGGAGATAAGGAAATTATTGAGCTTGCCGCGCTTGCGCACGATGTGGGCGACAGAAAACTTCACGCAAGCGAACAGAAGGGCGAAGAAGTCACGCTTGCGGTTCTCAAAGAAAGTAATGTGCCGGAAAGTGTGATGGAAAAGGTTATGGATATCATTCGCCGCATGTCGTTTAAGGGCGCGGATGTCGCCGACGACATGCCGATGCTTGAAGGGAAAATAGTTCAGGATGCCGATCGTCTCTACGCGATCGGCGCCATCGGCATTGCGCGCACGTTTGCGTATGGTGGCGCCAACGGCAGATTGCTATATGACCCGGATGTTTCTACCGAAATGCATGCGTCTAAAGATGCATACTATGCGAACAAATCTCCGACAATTAATCACTTTTACGAAAAACTTTTGCTTTTGAAAGACAGAATGCAAACCAAAACCGGAAGAGAAATTGCGGAAGGCAGACACGCATACATGGAGGAATTCCTGAGGCGCTTTATGGCGGAGTGGGAGGCAAGAGACTAATATGAATTTCAAATACTTTGATGCGCATACGCATGTGAATTTTGCGGCGTTTGATGGCGACCGCGAGGAGGTGATTCTGCGCGCTAAAGGCGCGGGGGTTGCGATGAATGTCGTTGGTACGCAAAAAGACACTTCTAGATCGGCTGTGGCGCTTGCGGAAAAGTACGACCACATCTATGCAACCATTGGGCTTCACCCAATTCACACCGGAAAGTCGTACCACGACAAGCAAGAAATAGGTGATGGTGGGCAAGAGTTCGTTTCGCGCGGTGAAGTATTTGATGTGTCGTATTACAATATGCTCGCCAAGTCGCAGAAAGTCATCGCGATAGGCGAATGCGGTCTTGATTACTATCGGTGTGACGAAAGCACTAAAGAGGTTCAGAAAAAAGCGTTTGTTGAGCACATTCTACTTGCAAATGATTTGCAAAAGCCGCTTATGCTCCATATTCGCGCGTCTGACGGAAAAGATGCATACGACGATGCGCTGGAGATACTGAAAGCGCACGCGAAAGTGAAAGGCGACACGCATTTCTTTGCGGGCGACTGGTTCGTTGCAAAAAAGTTTTTAGATTTTGGCTTTGCGCTCTCATTCACCGGCGTTCTCACGTTTACGCACGATTACGACAAGGTGGTAAAAAATGCGCCGCCGGACATGATTCTTTCCGAAACCGACGCACCCTACGTTGCACCAGCACCGTACCGGGGGCAGCGCAACGAGCCGGTGTATGTAGTGGAAGTGGTGAAAGCGATTGCACGCATTCGCGGTGTCGCGGAAGAAAAGGTCGCCGAAGCGCTCTTTTTGAACGCAAAGCGAATCTTCAAAATCTAATAACGCAGATTTGTTTCAATGCTCCGGAAATGCTAAACTGGGACAGTTGTGTCTACTCAAAGTGTAGATGTCATCGTTGATCTCCAGTACGGAGATTGCGGAAAGGGCAAGGTTGCCCACCACCTCTGTCAGACAAAAAACTACACCCACGTGCTCCGCTACAACGGTGGAGCGAATGCCGGTCACACGATTTTCCATAGAGGCAAAAAATTCATTACCCATCAGATCCCCGCCGGTGTTTTTTTCGGCATCAAGAGTGTCGTGGGGAACGGCTGCGTCTTGGACCCGATACAATTTTTCAGTGAACTGAAGATGCTTGAGGAGGGCGGTATAGACATTTCGGACAAAGTTTTTGTTGCCGAAAACACGCATATCATTACTGAAGCGCACCGCAGTGAAGACAAGCGCGAAGGCGTACGCATCGGGACGACCGGCCGCGGCAATGGGCCGGCGTACCGCGATAAGTACGGTCGTACCGGGAAACGCGCAATCGACGTGCCGGAATTAAAACCATACCTCATTAATCTGTACCAAGAATGGCACGGCGGGGGTGATACGCAGATCCTTGCGGAGGGTGCACAAGGCTTTGGTCTTGACATCGACTGGGGCGACTACCCGTACGTCACCTCCTCGCACTGCACGACCGCCGGCGTGCTTCTGAACGGTCTGCCGTCGCGCGCCATCGGCGATGTGTGGGGCGTTGCAAAGATGTACGAAACGTATGTGGGAAGCAAAAAGTTCCAACCGGAAGGAGAAGTGTTCAACAAGATCGCCGACGCCGGTGAGGAGTATGGCGCGACAACAGGGCGCCGCAGACAAACGAACTGGATGAATATGCAAACACTGGAACGCGCGATTCGAATCAACGGCGTCACACACATTGTCATAAACAAAGTAGATGTCCTGCGCATCGTGGGGCAGTGGGTGATCTACGATCAGAACACAAAGGCGGAGTTCAAGAACGAAGATGAGATGAAACATTTCGTCACGGAACGTCTGAAGAAGCTTGGCATTACCGAAAGCAATATCTTTTTTTCAGAAAGCAGAGAGAGGATTTAGCGTTTCTTCTCAAGCTCCACATACGATAACTCCATCCTATAGGATGGAGTTATCGTATGTGCCGTAAATCAAAAATCACGCCGCCCGCTAGAATTCACAAGAGGACATTTCTATTTTGCTCCGACATGACCACGTGGTGATTGCATACTAAGGAACGCCGTGATACAGTCTTTTCGTTATGAACGAAGAGCATGAAGATAAAATCTTGCGCATATACGAGGTGGGGTATCACCTTGTGCCGACCATTGAGGAGGCAGAGCTGGAAAGCACTGTTGGCGAAATTCGCACGCTTATAGAAAAAGCGAGCGGTTCTTTTATCGCGGAAGGTACCCCCACTCTCATGAAGCTTGCGTATGACATGACCGCAAAAGAAGCAGGGAAGCGCGCAGAGTACGACCGCGGATATTTCGGGTGGATAAAATTTGAGGCCGTGAGTTCTGCCGCCGATGTAGTGGCAAAAGGTCTCACGGTAAACGCCCGTCTTCTTCGCAGTATCGTGTTCCAAACGGTTCGCGAGGACATACGCGCGAAGATAAAAATGCCGCTTCGGGAAGTAAGGCGCACCGATGTCATTAGAGCTGCGCCGCGGCGCGAGGCACCCGCCACAGTGGGACAAGTGTCCGAAGCGGAGCTAGATAAGGTGATAGAGACGTTGACACTTGAATAGGTTGCTTTTTAGAATCAAACACTATACGCTAGTAGAAAATTAAGGAGCGAAGCAACTATGTTTTACTTAACCCCAGTGAAATGCGCCTTCGGCGCTCGCCGCTTCGCGGCGATTTCACGGGGTGTAAGATTTGCTAAACTCACTACGTTCGTTAACCAAATCTAACATGTATCTCAACAAAGTGTTCATTTTTGGCAACCTGACGCGCGACCCGGAGTTGCGTGCGCTTCCGTCCGGTATGAACCTCGCGACATTTTCCATTGCAACCAACCGTGTGTTTCGCGATCGTGAAGGCAAAAAACAGGAACAGGCGGATTTTCACAATATTGTGGTGTTTGGCAGACAGGCAGATGTTGTTGCGCAGTATTTGAAAAAGGGGCGTACCGCATTTGTCGAGGGGCGCATCCAGACAAGAAGCTGGGAAAAAGACGGCGAGAAAAAGTATCGTACGGAAATTGTTGCCGAGCGGGTGCAGTTTGGGCCCGGCGGACCAAGAGAAGGAGGGGGTGGTGGTTTTAGTAACCGCGGCGACGCGGGTGCAAAAACGCGTGGCACCGAGGCCGTGGAGGCGCCGGCGAACGCGAGTGGCATTGAGTACCCGCAGGAGGACATAAATCCGGATGATATTCCCTTCTGAATTTCAGAGAAATTCAGAAGGAATGACCAAATCCCAAGTAACAAATCCCAAACAAACTACAAATCCAAATTTCAAATGAAATACAAGTATGGTGGCTAACATTCTTACTCAAAACGACATCCAACGTGTTGACTACAAAGACGTGGAACTTTTGAAGCAGTTCGTAAATCCGCATGGGCGAATTCAGGGGCGTAAGCGAACGGGGCTCACGGCGAAACAGCAGCGTGCGGTGGAGGAGGCGATAAAACGTGCGCGGTTCATGGGACTACTCCCTTATATACAGAAATGAAGCGCTCCAAAAATTTGGAGCACGGAACCCAGCACCAAAATCAGCACACTAATGGTGCGTATTGGTATGTAGCGTAGGTGTGTTTTGCTCCATTGCTTTCTAATGAGTACGCGGTGAGACTTTTGGTGCTGGGTAGTGCTAACGCTAACGATAATGAGTACGCTATACTGATGTAATGGCGCGCTTAAAAAAAGCACGAGTTCGTGTGCCGCAGGCCGTTGTTGTGGAAGCGTGGGTTTTTATCGCCGCGGTTGCCGTAGCTGTGTATCTGATTCAAGCAGGTACGATGACCGATGTCATCTCGTGGGCGCTCGGCTCCGGCTCTCTTTTTGCCGGTGTTATTGCCGGTTCGCTTTATTCGACATTTGTTACAACTCCTCTTGCGGTGGCGGCGCTCATCGGGCTTGGCAACGCACTGCAGATTCCGCTATGGCAGGTGGCGATCGTTGGTGCAATAGGCGCCACGATTTCTGATCTAGCGCTCGCGCGTTTTTTGCGTTCTCCGCTTTCGCTGTATGTGGTTGAGCGCGTGCTTGGACACTATGAAGATGCGTTTCAGCGCGGCATACGGCGTAGTATGTTCATACGATGGGGAGTCGTGGCGCTAGGAGGTTTGCTGGTGTCTCTTCCCGTGCCCACTGACGAGTTGGGTATCGCGTTGTTCGACGCTTCCGGTCTTCGCCTCACGCAGATGGTACCGATCTTTCTTGTGGCAAATTTTATTGCTATTTTTACAATTCTCACATTCGTGCACGTGTTTATAAGCGTGTAATACCCCGTAGCGAGCTTAGGGGATACACACTAAACAGAATCGGCGGAGTGAGCCGCGAGTATGCGCAGCGGCACAAGACCTTTGGAGATATTTTTGAGTTTTGCGAAGAAAATATCCCAAAGGTGTACTGGGTCTGTAAGACCCGATTCCTATTCCAAAAAAACAGCCACGATGTCGCCCGCGAATACCGTGGGGCTTGCCCCGCGGATCGACGGGCGACCTGTTTTATATAAGTGTGCTATACGCGCTCAACGTACGTACCGGTTTCGGTGTTTATTCTCAAAACATCGCCCTCCTTCACAAACATGGGAGCGTTTACAGTAGCGCCGGTTTCAAGCGTCACGATTTTTGAACCGCCTTGCGCCGTGTTGCCACGCATGTCTGGCGGCGCGTCAGTCACTTTTAGCTCAACCTTGATTGGAAGCTGGACGCGGAAGAGATTATCCTTGAATCGGTGTGTTTCAACTTCCATGCCGCTCTTCAGGAACTTCCTACTTTCTCCCACAGCCTCATCTGACAAGGAAAAGCGCTTTGATTTGTCTTGTGCCTCGTGGAAAAACCACTCACCATTCTTTTCGTAAATAAACACCGCAGGCTGTTTTTCAATCTCCGCCTCCTCTATTTTATCGGACTGTTGGAACGAATACTCAATCACATTTCTGCGTAAGAGGTTGCGGAGCTTTGTTTGATTAACGGGCCTCCTCTGCTGTTTCTTCATTATATTATTCCACAGGCACACATACGGTTCACCGTTGACGATGAGCGAGATACCCGGCTTTATTTCATTGTACGAGAGCATTTGGAGTATTGTACGCAGGCGCGGTCGTTTGTCCACAAAAAAGCCCGCGAGTTCGCGCGGGCTTTGTTGTATCGGATATATTTTTCCCTACATCGGTCGCACACTGCACGCGGCGCAGTTTCGGCAATCCAACTTCACTGATATGGCGAGAACGCCGAAAATGAGCGCGGACCACAAGTAAAGGTCAGGCGCAATGCCCAAGACGGGCGTCTGTGCGAGCACCTCGTAAAAGGCGACAACAAGCGCTACAACACTCAATACCCACAACCCCTTCCACAACCAGCACTTAAATGTATGCTTCATATATAAACAGCTTTATCTTATAAATAATCTATCACTGCATTTTAGCACGAATTTCCTTAAGCAACTGGTTAAGTGTGGATTTGTTTTCCTGTAAGTAGGTGCGGGCGGCGTCGTAGCCGCGGCCGAGCTTAATTTCTTCGCCCTTGCCCTCCGAAGCCTTGCGTTGCCCGTCCGTAGCTTTTTGCGAAGGCGGGGCGGAGGAGGGGATGGAATATGAGCCGCCGGATGACTTCTCCACGATGCCGTATTTTTCTCCGAGCGCGAGCGCCTCGCCCTCGCGCGAGATGCCTTCGCCGTAGAGCATGTCAAATTCAACTTGCCTGAACGGCGCTGCAACTTTATTTTTCACTATCTTTACGCGGTGCCGCCCACCCATCACCTCGTCGCCTTTTTTTATCTGCGCGATGCGGCGAATATCAATGCGCACGCTGGTATAAAATTTCAGCGCCTTGCCGCCGGTCGTTGTTTCCGGCGAGCCGAACATAACGCCGATCTGCATGCGTATCTGATTGATGAAGATGACGATGGTTTTTGTTTTGGAGACGATGGCAGTGAGCTTGCGGAGCGCCTGCGACATGAGGCGCGCCTGTTTTCCCATATGTTGCGCACCCATGTCGCCCTCTATCTCGTCTTTTGGCGTGAGTGCGGCGACGGAGTCAATGACGACGACATCTATTTTTCCTGAACGCACGAGTGACTCCACTATCTCAAGTCCCTGTTCGCCTGTGTCAGGTTGTGAAACGAGAAGGTCTTCAATTTTTACCCCCACTTTTTTCGCATACTCCGGGTCAAGCGCGTGCTCCGCATCTACGAACGCACAAATGCCACCGCGCTTTTGTGCTTCGGCGATTACATGGAGCATCAAAGTTGTTTTCCCGGACGACTCGGGGCCGTATATTTCAATCACGCGTCCGCGCGGCAGTCCACCAATTCCAAGCGCCCAATCAACACCAATGGAGCCGGTGGGAATGGCGTTCACATCAACCTTCGGCGCGTCGCCGAGTTTCATGATGGCTTCGTCGCCGAATTTTGTTTTTATTTCCGCTATCGCGCGGTCTATTTCTTTGTTTGATGGTGCTGTTACCACTGCGGTCGGCTTTGCTTTTTTCTGTGCGGACATAGATTGTTAGTGAATCAATAAAAGAGTACAAAACGCAGAAATCAAACGAACGCTAAAATTTCAAGCACCAAGCACCAAATTACAAACAATATCTAAATTCCAATTACTAAATACCAAACACGACGTGTCTGTTTTGAATTTGTGATTTTGGTGATTTGAATTTATTTGTAATTTGGATTTTTTGGTACGCACTTTGTGTTTGTAAGGAGTATATACGTCCGCCACGATTGAAACAATGAATATTCCATGTTGTGTTATTCGGTCTGCGTTATAAGAAGCGGCTCGTAGATAATCTCTATTTCCTCAACGCTCCGATTTTTGTATTGGTCGTATGCCTCAAATACAATTCTGTTGTAGCCGGGCGCGAGGAGATACGGTTCTTCAAATGCTCCGTCTTCAGTTACGGCTACCGGACTTCCGTTCATACGCAGTTCGGTAATGCGTTCCGCCTTTCCGCGTACGGTAACAAACGGGTCGTGCATAAGTTGTGTTTCCGGCTGGAGTATTATGCGCGGACCATAGAGGACTCCCCGTGCTTCAAAATACGCATACCCGAGGACAAGCACGAAGAATGCGATAAGTATGATGGTGGAGAGGTGGCTGTGGTAGGGGAGCATGTTAGATTTTCTTATGACTAAAAGGAATTAGAAAATCTTACACCCCGTGAAATCCTCGCCGAAGGCGAGGAGCCGCGAAGCGGCATTTCACTGGGGTCAAGAACTTAAAATTCGTTTCTCTCATAACAATTTCTAAACGCGCTCTTCCTCGGTTTCTTCCGGCTCTCGTGCAAGTTCATCTGCGTTTCCCGCTCCGATTATTTCACGGGGCTTCGCGCCGTCGGATGGCCCGATGACGCCGCGCTCTTCGAGGATGTCCATGAGGCGCGCGGCGCGCGCGTAGCCAATGCGGAGTTTCCGCTGGAGGTACGAAGTGGAGGCTTTTCCCGCTTCTACTACTGCTTGTTTTGCCGCACCATACAGCTCGTCTTCGTCGTCGTTTTCGTTGAATGCAAAGTCGCTTTGCGAGTCACTCGCGAGTGGGGCGGAGAATTCAAATCCCACCCCCGGCGCATCTTTGTTAGTGCGGGCAATGTGCGCGACAACGCGCTTAACTTCGTTTTCCGATATAAACGGGGCTTGCATGCGCATTGGTTTTGACATCTCACCGGAGAGAAAGAGGAGGTCGCCCGCGCCGAGAAGTTTTTCCGCGCCGCCCATGTCTAAAATCGTACGCGAATCAATTTGCGAGGCAACCTGAAACGCGGAGCGCGCCGGAATATTCGCTTTGATGAGACCGGTGATAACCTTGACTGACGGGCGCTGGGTAGAAAGAATAAGGTGGATGCCGACTGCGCGGCTCATTTGCGCGAGCCGCACGATGCCGGCCTCAAGCTCGCGCGGATACGCAGACATGATGTCGGCGAGTTCATCAATAATGACGACGATGTACGGCATCGCTTCGGGCGGCTGTGTGTCATCATCCTCACCTCGTTCAAGCGCGGGGGCTACAACATTCTCGTGGTATGAACCGATGTCGCGCACAGCCTCAGCTTCCAGAATGTTGTATCGCCGTTCCATTTCTTTCGCGAGCCACTTTATCGCGAGTATTGTTTTTTTGGCGTCTGTGATAACCGGCGTCAGAAGATGGGGGATTGAGTTGTACATGGTGAGCTCCACGCGCTTCGGATCCACCATGATGAATCGCAGACGCTCCGGAGACGATCGGTAGAGGAGGGAGACAATAAAGTTGTGTATGGCCACCGATTTTCCGGCGCCAGTTGCGCCGGCTACCAAAAGATGCGGCATGCGGGCGAGATCTGAAAAGTGCGGTTGCCCCGTGATGCTTCTGCCGAGCGCAATCATCAGAGGATTAGAGCTTTCAGAAAACGCCGGGTCGGCAAGCATTGGCGCGAGGCCGAGGGTCGTCCTGGAAATGTTCGGAACCTCAATGCCGACGAGCGACTTGCCGGGTATAGGTGCCTCAATGCGCACGGGGGAGGCGGCAAGGGCGAGTTCAAGATTTGACTGGAGCGTAACGATTTTTGCAAGCCGCACGCCTTCAGCGGGCTTCATCGCATAGCGAGTTACGGTTGGACCGATGGATGCCTCGTCCATCTCCACTTGTATGCCAAAGTTTTGGAGCGTGCGCTTAATAATGTTCATGTTCGCTTTCACATCGCCCACTTCCGGCTTTCCTTTGTTTTTTCCGAGGAGTGAAAGGGGGGGCGGCGTGTACGAGCCACCGGTTGCGGCGAGAATTGGGAAACCGCGCGCGTAGTCCTGATTATCAAACGAACGCATCACGGGTGTTCTTTCCTGCTCTTTCGGTGGTGCGCCTCGTGCACCCTTTAGGGCTTCTTCTGCGACGCCTTCAGATTCCGCGCCTTCGGATTCGTCTGAAGGGAGCGTCAGAATAGGGACGTTCTCCATAGAATTCTCGTCGTCTTTCTTGACGTTTCGCAGTCGCTCTCTTGCCGCGACGACGGCGGTAAGGTGAATGTCAAACGCAATGATGAGCGATACAATCGTGAATGCGATGAGGAACACGAGCGTGGCAATGGTGTCTACGGCGGCAACGAGTGGGTCGGAAATAAGATGTCCTAAAAGTCCTCCGCGGCTCGGCACTATCGTGGCGACGATGCCGAGTGTGGAAAGGAGAAACACTATCATACTCCCTATCTGCACCACCCCGAGGTGTTTTTCAAAAGAACGGATGGTAATAAAGGCGAGAAGAAACAGCGAAAGGGGGAGAAGCGCATATCCGATGCCGAATACGCGTGCGAGCAGGGAATATGTTTTCGCTCCAACGACGCCTGCGGCTCCGATCGCCGCAAGCGTTAAAAATCCCGCAACGGCAAAAAGTAGTATGGCGGCGGCGCCTCGCATAGCACTGGAGCTTATAGAAATTTTTTCCTCCCGCTCGTCACGCTCATGTCTGCGTCTTTTTTCTTTCTCGCGTTCTTTTCTGCTCATTATGTGTGAATCATACCACGCGCCTTTTTCATCTTATGTCGAGAACCTCGCATGGCTAGTAATGAGTGTAAGTATATATAGCGAGCTCAAGGACGAAGGACTCTCCTCCGTAACGGAGGAGAGTCCTTCGTTTCTTCTTATTACTCTCTCGCTACTATGCACAACGTATGCGCCATACGCGCAACTTGCGTACCGCTGTGTCCTTTATATAATTCTTGTACGAGAAGCGTACACACTGTAAAAGGACACTAAAAGTACACACCGTTGCGCAAAAGAATTTTATGAGTGATGTAAAGGACATACAAAAGACAAACTCCCTCTCTGTATTTCTTGATGCACATAGTATAAGAACAAGCCCTTTTTCCAAGAACACTTCCGGAGAGCGTGCATACGCAAGGGCGGAGAGAATCGTTGCAGCGCTTTTTCTTTTGACAAATCATTTTAACCAATCGGAGCAGTTACGTACCTCACTGCGCAAGAACGGCATGGGGCTCCTATCGTCAATCTTGTCCTTAAGAGCGGGGATTCGCTCCTCGGGAGCAGATTTGGTAGAGTCCGCGCTTGCACTAATCCGCGAGTTGATATCGCTCGTGCGTATGTCTACTATTGCAGGGTACATTTCCACGCAAAATGCCGGAGAGGTGATACAGGCGCTTGACGACCTTGGCTTGCTTCTTGTGGCCTCACAGCGCTCAAATCTATCGGAAACGGTTATACTGACGCGCGACGACCTCACTCCGCGCGCAGCAGAATTTGAAGTATCTAGTGCAAGGGCGCGCCCGCACGTAGAGCGTAAACCCAGCACCTTTCCGACACCGCAGGGTATGACACCAGGCGGGTCGGAAAAATCTACACGCATTCTGCGCCAAGAACATGGGACACTAAAGGTGCTGGGTAAAGGACAGAACTCCGTGACTGTAAAGGACGTAGAAAAAAATATAAAAAGCGAGAATACGGACACGCAAAGGACAAATGCTGATGTGCCGTCTACGCCGAGATATTCTAACAGCCGCTCTCAAGAGGTGTTAGAAATACTGCGTGTTAGTGGTAAATTAGGCATAAAGGACATTTACTCCAACATGCCCGGATGCAGTGAAAAGATGATACAAAGAGAATTGGCTCGCATGGTCTCTCAAGGACAAGTCAAAAAGGTCGGAGCAAAACGCTGGAGCACTTACGAGCTTGTCCGATAAGATCTGAAAATCTGTCATTCTTTGATGTGGAGCTTGCTCCGCGGCATTAATACCATTTATTCCGACATCAAGGCCGGACCTTGATGTGAAGGACCTTGATGTGAACAAGTATCCAATTTTTAGCAAAGGACTCTCCTTTGCATCTGGATTTGAGGAGATATCGGGAGATACGATCTCCCGATATGTGCGATCTCCCGATATGTGGTAGACCAGCGATCGGAGCAAGCACAAGTACCGCGCATTACACACCACTAAAACAGACGTGTGTCCAGAGTTTATAAGCATTGACTATTATAGCTAGAACGAGTACTCTTACTTCATGTGGGAACTGTCGTTTTGTGAAGCGGAAATGTAATCCTCAAGGGAGGGCTGTTTGTGCTTCCAGTAAATAGTTATCCACAAACACAGGGTTTGCACATAAGCTCAACACCAAAGCACGGTATATAATGTGCGTGATGCGATTCCGGCATACTTCGGAAGCGCGTCCGGAAGTGTATGTGCACTTCTTGCCTGTTCGTTGAAAATTCAATAGTGGAAAAATAAATAATCACGCGTGGCTTTTTTGCTACGCAAAGTATCTCTGTATCTATTCAGAAATCCCGCAATGTTCCGAAGTAATTTCAGAAAAATCCGAATGGCAACTCACCATCTTGCTGCTACCCCGGTTTCCGGCTTTGTTTGAGCAATGGAAATTTCCATTATTCAAAATTAAAAACGGGAGCTGGATAGCAAAAATTATTGCTAACGTGTGCGGACGAAAATGGAGTAACTATTAATTTTTAATTTCATTTTTGACGCGCACTAGGCAGAATTATTAATTTGTTTTTTGTGTCCCGGCACGCCGGGATCACAAAAACATTGAGCATTCACATCTTCGTCGAAAGGAGGTGAACGCTACTCTGGAAAGCTAGAAACTGGAAACTGGAAGCTGGAGGCAAAATCGCGAAGCGATTTTGCAGAACGTCCAGCAATCCAGCATCTAGCTTCTAGCTCTCCAGGGTCAAAGGTCAAAACAAAAAATATGAGTAATATATTAGCAACAAAAAATGTTGCGGCAGTACTCATTGGTGTTGGTCTCGTTTTCTCCGTGTTCGCATTTGCCACTCCGGCGCGTGCGCAGACGATCGCAGAATTGCAGGCCCTCATCAATCAGCTCGTCGCACAAATCGCCGCGCTTCAGGCCGCTCAAGGTGGTCAGGTTGGCGGCACTGGCTTCACGTTCACACGCAATCACTCAATGGGTGATTCGGGTGGTGAGGTCATGGAACTCCAGAAATTCTTGAACGGAATGGCGGACACGCAAGTTGCGGCGTCTGGCGTTGGTTCTTCTGGCAACGAATCGTCATACTTCGGTGGACTCACCAAAGCGGCAGTCGTAAAGTTCCAAAATAAATACGCTTCAGACATTCTTGCACCGGTGGGTCTCTCTGCAGGCACCGGCTACTGGGGTCCTTCTTCTCGCGCGAAAGCAAACGCGATGGGAGTAGCGACTCCGGTTACTCCGGGTCCGGTTGTACCGGGAGTTACTCCGATAACAGGCGATGGCCTCAAGGTCATGGTCGCGTCGGATTCTCCGGTCAACGTCGCGCTCGTTGAGGGTCAGGCAATTGGTGAGCTTGCAAAGTTCACCTTCCAAAACCCGACGGGTGTTCCGGTCAACGTTACAAATCTTGGATTCAGCCGCATCGGCGTATCCAACGACTCAACGATGACCAACGTATACCTCTACGAAGGGGCGGCACGACTTACCGATTCCGCAGGCGTAAGTACCGGTAAGTTCAGCTTCAACAACCCTGTCGGCCTCTTTACGGTTCCGGCGGGCGGCCAAGTGCATGTTTCTGTGCGCTCGGACATCGCGGCTTCAACGTCTGGTCAACAGATCGGCGTACGCCTTGATTCCGCCGCGGCAGATGGCGCTCTTGCCTCAACGGTGTCCTTCCCAATCACTGGTGGTATTCAGACGGTCTCGGCGGCAACGCTCGCGACGGTTGCCTTCGCCATCACGACCACTCCTTCTGGAACAACCATTGCTCCGCAAAATGATTATGTGGTCTGGCAGAACACAGCTACCATCGGCACACGCGCAGTCAATATGGAGTCGTTCCAGTTGCGCAACATCGGCTCTATCTTGAAAACCGACCTTAAAAACTTCAAACTCTACATAGACGGCGTACAGGTTGGCGATACGCTCGCACAGCTTGCAGACGGAGAAGCATCGCTGTACTGGGACCTCACCGGCGCTCCAAAGCGCCTTGAGACAGGCGGTCGTGTCATTAAGGTAGTCGGCGACATCGTCAACGGCTCCTCTAGGACATTCCAATTCTCGCTTCGCCGCGCAGGCGACGCGCGTATGGTAGACACCGACTTGCACCAGCCAATTCTTGCGACGGGCAATGACACCTCAACAACGGGTGCCTTTAGCGCTCGCTCGGCAACATCGGCAACGATTGATTCCGGAACGGTTTCTGTCGTGAAGGCGACAAACTCGGCTTCATCGGCGGTTCCTCCCGACACATCAAACGTCAAGTTCGCAACCTTTGAGTTGCGCGCCGCTGGCGAGAACGTCAAGGTTGAGAATCTTGAGGTTCGAGCGACCTCTGCTGGTAATACCGGACGCGGTCTTGACAACGGTAAAGTATTCTTGAACGGCGTGCAGGTAGGATCCACAAAGGACCTGACCGACGCGACGGACATAGAATTCACCTTCGGCTCAAGCATGATTCTTGTGGCTGGCGAGGTGGCAATTGTTGACATCTACGCTGACGCGAAGACAACCACAGGAGCTTCTTACCTCACCAGCAACACGGTGACAGTGGGCCTAAGAACAGGCGCTTCAAACGGTAGTAACCAGGTATCGCTCACGACCATCAATGTTCCGACAGCGAACGTAGATGGAAACGCGATTACACTCACCACTGCCACGCTAACGGCTTCCAAGGCATCCGGTTACGGCGACCAGACAATGATTGCCGGCACCAACAATGCCAAGCTCGGGAGCTTCACGCTCTCTGGTAGTGCGACGGAGGGTGTAAACATCAACACCATTGTGGTTAACCTCTCCACAGACGAGGCGGCGACGATAACCGACATGCGGCTCGTGGATAATGCCACAGGAAATCAGATTGGTACGACAAAGCCGACGCTTAGCGCCGATAACACGTATTCAGTCAACTTTGACATCCCGACATCGGGCGCAAAGACGATAGACATTATCGGTAACATCAAGTCCGGCTCTAATATCGGTCCGTGGCATGCGGTAATTGACTCAACGACTGGTGGTACAGGGCTCACAACGGGCACCTCCATCACCCTTGGCTCTGACACCTCCAACCTCCAGACCATCACGATTGGAACAGGCACACTCACGGGCTCGGTTGCCGCGGGAAACCCGGCAAATGCCCTTGTCGTTGCGGGTTCAAGCAACGTCGTTGCGGGAGTATTCAACTTCGCGGCTCTGAACTCATACTTCACCGTGAAGGAACTCAAAGTTAAGATTCCGGCTGACGCCGCAACTTCAGTATCAAGCGTTACGCTACGATACAAGGACTCGGCAGGCGCGACGCAGACAGCGTCAGCGGAGCTTGACCTCTCTTCTGGAGCGGAGACGCACGCGACGGCGACCTTCTCCAACCTTACCTTCCACGTGCCTGCGGCAAGTAACGCAAACGTTGAAGTTCTTGTAAACGTTCCCACGATTGCTTCCGGCGCATCAACAGGCAAGACAATCTCGGTATTGCTTGACTTTGACGAAGGATACCGCGCTGTTGATTCAGCCGGCACGGCAGACACTTCTGAAGACAGTGCCGCAGACCTAAACGCCTCTGCAACTGCGGGCTTCGGTGACTTCGTAGTACGCAAGTCAATCCCGACCATCTCGTCTACGCCGACAACCGCGACGCTCGCGGCTGGCACCAGCGCATTCGGACAGTTCACGGTTAAAGCCGACGCGGCAGGTGCAATCGGCTGGAAGAAGGTTGTGTTTGAGATCAGCAAGAACGCAGTCCTCACACTTGACGCAACAACGACAGTTGAGTTGAAGCGTGGCTCTAATGCGATAGGCGGTGTGTTTGCGACCACGACGGGCGCTCAAGCCAACCAGTCGCAGATGTTCACCGTGGCGGCAACGTCGGGTAACATAATCTTCGATGCGACAAGCGAACAGACGGTAGAGGCGGGTGCTTCGGTAACATACACGCTAGAGACAAACATCGGCGGTATCGCGGCCAGCACCTACAACTACGTTACAACGAAGATTGACAACGAGAGCACAACGGTCACAACGAGTGATTACGACGATATGCACGCCGCAGTGGGTGAATACACCGAATCATTCATTTGGACTGACCGCTCGGCTAACTCGCACGCCGTAACTACGAGCGACTGGACTAACGACTACTTAGTGGGCGGACTTGAGATTCCAACAGGAAACCGCTTCATCTCACTAAACTAGTTCCTCTCTAGTCATTCACGGTACACTCCTTTTGGCAGACTCTTCCAGTCCCCCAAAGGCAGAACCCCAGTCAGGAAATTGGCCTGACAAGCAAAAACCACCCCGAAAGGGGTGGTTTTTGCATTTCAATCCTTCCTTTTTTGAAATTTAGACGAAGGAGAGTCCTTCGTCTAAATACCAAGGACCGCCCTTGGTATTCCAGCGGTTGCCGATGGGAGCCCTCGGGCACTCCATTAACTCAACGCGTTGAGTTAATCGGTATGGGGCCTGCCCGCACACCTACTTTCCTATAGGAAAGTAAGTGTGCGGGTTGCATTCTCCTTCGCTATGCTATACCATACGGTGATTATGGGATTAAATCGCTATGATTATGGATAAAAAGACGCTACTCGGTGTCGTTATGGGTGTTGTCGTGCTCGCTATTATCTTCCTCGCAGCCACATTCTACTTGCAGGGCTACAAGGGCAATTTATCGGTGATTTACCTCGCAAACGGCGATCTGTATGTGGGTACAGTGACCACATTTCCGCGTCTCACACTTCACGAAGGATATCAATTTCAGACCTCCGGGGATGCAAGCACCCCGCAATCCCGCCTGGTCCCGCTTTCGGAAGCATCTTGGGCTCCAGGTAACCTTCATTTCAGCAAGAGTCAAATAGTTTTCTATGGCCCGCTTCGGGAATCAAGCACCATATACAAGGCCATAAAGGACAAAGAATCAGCAGTGGAATAACACCAATACCAAGGGCCACCCTTGGTATTTCCAGTTTTTCAACACGCCACCCGTGTGGCGTGTTGAATATTAAGACGAAGGACTCTCCTTCGTCCTTTATTGAATCCCCCGCACATTAGCGGAGGCGGCCAGCTTTCAAGAGTGCTTGGGTTGATTTTTCCAGCCTCCAGCCCTCTAGAGTTGTCCACAGATTACCCACAATATCGGTTTGCCGAGCACCGCAAGGAGAATATATAATTGCAAGACTGCATATACCTCGCATTTTATTTTGTTGAGGAATTCTGCACATTAGTATTAAGTAGAACATAAGGTCGAAAGGGTTTTTCTTAGTATGATTTGGTGCAGAGTTTGAATCAACCAAATCGGGGAGCGTAGGAACAGAAGTAGAAAAAGTACATTTATAAGAATATTAGTAAATAAAAGTAACCATGAGTTCACTTATTAAAAAGTCAGGAATTATTTCAGTAATCATCGCGATGTCGGTGATTGTTGTGTTTGCAACTGTGCAGATTGCCTCTGCGGTATCAACATTCGCGGCGGCATCGTGGACGACAGCGGCACAAGACCTCACCATTGAGGCGGGTGCGACGACGGCGAAGTCGCTTATCCTTATCTCTGATGAGAGCGCGGCAGACGCGATTAACATTGATGCCACCGCGGGCGGAATTGACATTGATGCGGTGGGTACGGCGGGTGAGGACATTAGCATCATAAACACCGGCGCTTCTGTAGTGCTCTCGGCTTCGGAAGATGTGACAGATGCGATCAACATAGATGCAACAGTTGGTGGCATTGATATTGACGCGGTTGGCGGTATAACGATGGACAGCTCCACGACAACCATCACAGCGACCGGAAACTCCCCAGATACAATTTACCTTCACTCCAACGGTGGCACCGCAGACACGATCAGAATCCACGCAGACCAAGGTACTGCAGTTGCAGAAGCCGCAGGTTCTATTACCTTATTGTCGGATGCCGGTGGTGTCAGTATTCGTTCTGCGGCCAACTTGGCTAATGCCATCCACATTACTTCAGACGGCGGTACGACCGGAACAATCTTAATCTACAACGACCAGGGTTCATCAGTTACCGAAGCCGCGGCATCAGTTGAAATTCTGTCCGACGCGGGCGGTGTTGAGCTTCGCTCTACTGCCAACTTGGCTAACGCCATTGCCCTTACTTCAGACGGCGGTACGACCGGAACAATTCTGATCTTTAATGACCAAGGAACTTCCGTCACTGAAGGCGCAGAATCCATCACCGTTCTCTCTGATGCTGGAGGCGTAGGTATTCGCTCCACAGCCAACTTGGCAAATGCCGTAAACATTACAGCTGACGGTGGAACTTCTTCAACTATCACGCTCTTCAACGACCAAGGAACGGCCGCTACCGAAGGTGCGGCGTCCATCCAACTTCTGTCAGATGTTGGAGGTATCAACATTAAGTCGGGTTTGAACGCCGCTAGTGCAATTCTGCTTACAGCAGACGGTGGTACTGCAGAAACCATCAGAATCCACGCAGACCAAGGCACCGACGCGGCCTCCATTGAACTTCTCTCCGATGTCGGTGGCGTAACGCTAACAAGCGCCACGACAACTATCACAACGACTGGAAACTCCCCAGATACAATTTACCTTCACTCCAACGGTGGCACCGCAGACACGATCAGAATCCACGCAGACCAAGGTACTGCAGTTGCAGAAGCC
>Ga0155795_119_pt1 | contig 45507 bp, 48 predicted proteins | sample RifCSPlowO2_01_FD_107449 | JGI IMG/M metagenome (GOLD analysis project Ga0155795, IMG submission 107449) | Candidatus Kaiserbacteria bacterium RIFCSPLOWO2_01_FULL_50_24 | reverse complement strand
AGACCGCTGTCGCCGATTGGGTCATTCCCCGCGGCGCCGTTTGAATCGCTCGTGACAACACGCCCTGAAGTGGTTGGATCGTTTCCTGCGGCGCCGAATACTCAACTAGAACTCCCACTTGAAGGAGGTGGAAGTCCGCCTTCAGGCGAAGGAGGTGGCGATCCTCCTTCGGGCGGTAATAGAATCTGGACTGGCGTCAAATTCTGCCTGCGTCATTGGATACTTTGCCCGACATTACTCGTGGGGGGTATAATGGGGTTGAATGATTGGCCCGGCTCATCAGAAGATCCACCGCCTCCTCCTTCTCAACCTCCCGCACCACCATCGGGGCCGCCGCCGCAAATCCAAGGGCAACAACCCCCAGCTCAACAGCAACCACCCGGGCAACAACCCCCAGCTCAACAGCAACCACCCGGGCAACAACCTCCCGCGCCGCCCCCGACATACACACAAGAAGAGCTTGAGCGCATTGTGCAAGAACGTAACTCTGCGTGGCAAAGAGCGATGGACGCATCGCGGAACCAGCAACAAGAAGTACCGCAACCTCAACAACCTCAGTCCCAGAACCCGTTTACCGCGCTAGGACAAAGTATCGGCGAATTGCTCAACAGATTCTTTTCGAACCAAAGATCACAGAGAATGCAAGAGTCGCCGGATAAGAAACCCGAAGATATGAGTGCGCCAACATCTCTCACCCCGCATGTAATAATCGTCGCAAACCCGAATACAATCGACCCTGGTCTAACTTCTAGGCTCTCATGGGCGAGTGTGTTCACTACCTCATGCACGATTACCGATATACACGGTGCCAAACTCGTGGAAAGTGGAGAGTCTAGCGGTACCGTCGTAACATCAAACCTCTCGACGACAATGGGATTTTCTGTCTTATGCAACGCGACCCGCGCAACATCAACTGTATCCGCCACAACTACCGTTATTGTGCGATAGAAGTTTCGAAAAACAGAGAACCGACAAAGTTAAGTGATGTTTTTCACCTCACGCACACCAAAGCGTATTGTGTGAGCGTCTTTTCAAGTGTAAAATTGAAGCATGAACGATCCTCAAAATGAGGTATGCTCTTGCGGCTTGCCTCTGCGCTACGCGCAAGCAGGTTTTTCTATACTTGCGAGTATTATCCTTCTCGCGACCGTGGTAAACGCTGCGATAATAGATGAAACCCCACCGCAATTTCAAGACGATATCCCTCCTTTGCATAATCAGTCTTCGGACATTACCGGACTTGTATACAACGTGTACTATGCGTGCCGCCAAGAACAAACGGACAAAAGCAAGATAGGACGGCTCGTACAGTCTTGTCAGCCGGGATTCAATTACACGATAACGGAACTGAAGGGGTACATCATCGTTACTCCAAATGAACGTGGAAAATGTCCGAGTGACATTCCGCGCCTTCAGGGTTCGTGCAGCGATCCGAAGAATCCGGATCCTAAAGTGAGCTGTTGGCTTGGTCAGGCGCCGCCCGGAACCATATACTACACGGTGCCGAGACAGGACGGCATCGTGCCAAAACAAGATCCCCAAAAAATAGACTGTTCGCTCGGTATCGCAGCGGCCCGACTTGCCGGGTTGAAAAAGACGCTCGATGCAGCTGTGTCCGAGGATCGGCTTCCGATATTGACAAACGCGGGAGTAATAGACCCGGCCACGCAAAGTGCGGTGACACACGCATTCACAGAGATAGACGAAACTGAACAACAAGTAGAGGAAAGCAAGGTAGAAATAGAAAAAATAGAGAAGTTTGTTTCGGTCTGTGGGAGTGGACCCGTTTGTGATTCTCAAGAAGCAGAACTTGAGCGGCTCGCACAACAGCAACAAATTAAACAGGAGCGACTCGATTTCCTCCACGACAACCAACAACGATTGTTGGCAGGCGAGCCACCGTCAGGCAGATTTGTACCAAGTAGTGCTGACAATCTTCCGTCCAGGATAGATTTCGCGCGGGCAGAGTCCACTTTCCCCGCGCCCCCCATCGACACCCGCGCGGAAACGATACAAGAATCGAGAAGCGGCCTTGCCGGTATATATGACGGGGCAAAAAATGTTGCTCAAAAGACTGCGACTGCGATTAAAGACACCGTTCAAAAAACTGCTACGGCGATTGCCGAATATGACTGGGGGAAACTCTATGGCCAAGGTTCTGGCGAGCCAATTTCGTTGACGCCGTTCACGTACACGCCGCCTAAAGATACCTTCCAAAAAACTGAGACGGCGGTTGACCCGGAAGACGCGCGCATACGAGAAGTGGCTCGATCTTCTTACACAGGCAATTCCATACTCGATTTCTGCAAAAGACTCGGATATACCGACTGTGCCTCCAGCGGGGCAGATCGAGCGAAGATCGTACAAGCCGCTGGCATTGAGAACTACAACCCAGCACGCGATAATCCAAAGGTACTTGCAAACCTGCGCACTGCCCCTGCTACCCCTACTGTCCCTGCTGCGCCAGTTGCGAGCAGTGACACCGTTGTTGACTTGAGTGACGGCGCACCTCCCAAAACATACGCGGGAGGAGTTCCGATTCCACAGCTCCGGCCAGGCGGAGAAACCGTTACAACAGACGGAGCGGCCGCACAACCAAGCTTTCGCGCGGCACAAGATGAGGGAATAGATCACGTTGGGATAGCCCCAAACCCGAACACGTTAAGCGAGAATGAATTGGAAAATCTCCCGCCAGAAGTTCGATTGCAGGCGGAGGAGCAGTGCAAACGAGGACTTTGTGAATACGTACGTCAGATCAGCAAATCGAATTTAGATAACCAGGGAAAAGCAACCGCGCTTATCAAACTGTCCATCACTGCTGAATCGAAAAAATGTTCTCCAACATCATGGAATGACTGCGCCGATGCGGTTGGATTGAATCCTCTGGGAGGTTACAAGAACAACTATGCGGCACGCGAACAAATGGCCAGAGCCGTTGGAGCATTTGATATGTGCCCAGGTCAGTTTGGTTCGTATGAATTCGGAGCCTGTTCACAAAAGTTGATCAAAAATATTACTACCACTGGTTACGCGACGGATCAATTACGCGTTCGAACTTTGGATGTGACGGACACCGACATCCCGATCTTGTCAAAATTAGATTCTTCTCCTGTTATGCAGGAAAACGAGCTTAAAATCCCTTCTTTTGCCGAAGGAGCCACGCTTAACGACTTCGACACATACTTCAAAGGCTTGACGCGCGGAGAAACAGAACAAACGGTATATAACGTAACCGGCAATGTATGTTCTTATGTTAGTGCCTCCGACGACCATTCGTGCTCATACTTTAAAAATCTACAAGCTGACCAAAATGGCATACTGACAAGAGAGCAATTACCGATCTCTCTCCGTCAGGCAGTTGACGGTGACGCTCCTCTGGTATATGGGCGAGGAGAAAAGGTTGATTTTCTGACGCAAGATGCAACAACCAAGCCCTCCTCTCAAACAACACAAGGCAAAATAGAGAGCACAGATTTGGCACCGCCGTATGATCAGGCACGGGTGAATACTGCAACAACTAATCGTTTGCAAGGTCTCGCGGATTTCACCCAACGGACCACGTACCTAGAAAACAGCCGGACAACGCAACAGATCGGAGACTTGCTACGAGATGTTGGGAGAACAGATACAGAGGTGTCAACATACGTCAAACAACTGGTTTCTACCGGAGCGTGGGGCACGGAAACACAGGCAGACATGGACGCGTACTTGCAGGATAACTACGACGACATGTACAAATTCGCTCAACAAGACAGAATAAGAAAAGCGGAGATTGCGAGCCTAAACGATCTCGCCACGTACGCGGCAGCACAGGCGGAGCAACGAGCTCGGGCAAATAAGGCCGCTTCTGAGCGCTTATATGCTCAGGCAGGTTCATACTCGTTAGAGAATATCGATACTAAACTGCAGACTCTGCAGACAATTCCAGGTGTCGGCCCTACGGACGCTTCTGACTACAAAAGTCAACTAACTTCCTATATTCAAGATATGAAAACAGAGGGAAGAACACAAGCAGATATATACGAATATTTGAGCGGGGTGGATAAGCAACTCTCGGAGGACATCACCGCGCGACAGATCATTAGAGGAAACGCGGCCTATGCGCAGCGCGTGCAAGAGCAAGGGATGGACACATACATACGACAAAGCCCTACGGTGGCAGGAATTGAACACGCCATGCTCGTTTCGGGTCAGTCTGATGCACAAATATCAACGTATGTAGACACGTTGGCCTCGGATGGGCGTAAGAATAGTAAAACTGCAGCGGAAGCCGACTCTTACCTTAAGTACAACTACCAGACCACGCTCAAATTTATGGACCAACAAATCGCGAGTGGGCAAAGCACGCTTGGTGCACCGCTTCCAGCTTCAAACGGAGTGATTAGTTTACATCCCGAGGAAGTCGACGTGCACGTAAAGGGAACGTTCGAGCGGGCTAGAGAAAATTCGCAGGCACAAATCGCCTATGCGCAAGACCTTCTGGCAAGAAGTGCGAATCCCCCTCAAGAAATGATAGCGAGAACGCTACTTAGTGAATCACAGGACCGATTGAGAGCAATCGATCAGAATTACGCACTGTATCAGGCAGGTAATCCAAACCCAGACTTGCAACAAGTGATAGAACGGATGAAACAAGGGCAGACGGAGAGTGGGGCACTTTCGGAAGCATTTTCGAGTTTCTCTAATAAGGCAAATACAGATGCTGACACGATAGGGGCTGCTATTCAAACAGACAATATCTCTAATCCTCTTGAGTTTGGGAAGGTCTTATGGGACGGATCATCATGGGCTCTTGCAAAAACCGCAGGTGTAATCGCGGAAAGTAGCCAGAATTTACTTGGAAAGATCGGCTTCCTCGGCTTTGCACCCAGTGCTGAGCAGGAACTTATAGATGCGATTGACCCATATGGAAACGAGTGGCGAACTCTAACAGATGTAGGCGTTATGACACCTATCGGCGTTGGCATGTGGAAACTTGGTTCCGGACTAGCGTTTCCCGGCACAAACATTGTAGTCTCTCGACCCTCGGCTGTTATTGGCGCTTCTCCCCGAAGCACTACCGGCATTAGCACCCGTATTGAACCACCTAGTCTTTTAACGCCCCAGCCCAGTATTGTACCTCCTATTCGACCACATTCTGTTTCGCCCATTGGCGTTCCTTTCCGCGCGGAATCCATTACCGTAAGACCACCCCTTTCTACTTCACTGCCTACAGACGGCTCTCGCACTCTGTTTCTGTCCGCAGATGGAACATCGCGCGTATACTTCGACCCAAGGCTGACCGGGACGCAGTGGAGGAGCGTGGATACTGGCCGTATTGCTAAGGCACCGGTTTTAGGAGCTGAACCAATAGGGAGCGCCCCACCTCTTCCGATTAACTTTTCAAGAGTAAGCGCGAACACACCGCAATTTCCGACTGACCCTGCGCTTTCTAGAACCGAAGCGGTAACTCAATGGCTCAACGATATTAGAATTAGCGCGCCGCAAGTCTCTTCTCCTCCGGTCAACCCCGATATCTTAAGACTCGAGAGATCGGTTGACTACTTTAGAAGCCTTCGGTAACTTCACAGAATTTTTTTATACACCACGTAAGTATTTAAAGAATGATGGCGTGAAAATTCTCTTTTGAAATGCAACAGAATTATCGGTATATAGGGCAAATTAGGGCACGATTTGCCCTAATTTGCCCTATATACCACCTCCGTCGATACATACCCACAGTAGACTGTGGGATATTGCAGACCAATAACTCCGCAAAACAAATCCCCCACTCTCATTCAGGAACGGGGGTTAAGTTTTCTTTACGTGCCACAAAGCGCGGTGCATATCAAAATGCGTACACGCGCACACGGCCTTTTTGCACACACTACACCCCTTGCCATAGCGCTTCAAAACGGCAGCTTCAAGATCAATGTCAAGCACATTCGCAACCGCAATGGTCCACGCAAAAATGTCGGCGAGCTCAAAAGCAATGTCCCGCTCGAGTATTTCTGAAGAACTCCCATTGTCCGCGCCCGGCATTTGCAAAGCAACAAACTCAGCCACTTCTCCAAAAAGACGCGTGAGACAATAATATGCGCCTCGTTCTTTGTTCTTTTTGCCATACGTGGCACGAAACGAACCGCACCATTGCTTGAGCGACCAGCTGGACTGCACCTTGTTTGGTTTTACAAGAATGTGGTGAGCACGCCTCTCGGTGCATTCACACGGTCGCTTATGACAATAGATGCATTTATTAAGGGGGTATTTCGCTGCAAGTGCTTCTACAAAAGGTATGTCTCCGTAGGATTCAACACAGCACAATGTGCGTGCCACTGCCTCGGCAAGCGCGGCAGAGAGATCTCGCTTCGACGCACCCTTCCGCACGCCGTCTTGGACGTTATCCACGGCGCACAAAAGCGCGAACGTACGGTCTGCGACATTCGGAAGGTAAAGCCGATGCCGCCGACCGAACACGCGAGACAGGTGCTCCATTAGGTCAGCAAGTGTTTTCACGGCCATCTCCGAATTACATCCCTATGCTCTGTTTCCAGTATCCCATCTGCCACAACATGCAACAATTGTCACTCTTACGGTGACAATGTATAATGCACAACAGGAAGCATGGGGGAGCTACAATGTATGAAAAATCAGACGTATACCGAGCAATTGAGAACATCCTTGATCACGCGAAAAATGGCGGGCTTGATTTGCAGAAACGCATAGAACTGCGAAAACGTCTAGGACAAATGACGTACGCACAGTTGGAAAAAGAGCTTGATCGGTTAAACGAGGAGTGACACAAGAGCCGCAATCCCGATAAATCGGGATTGTGGCTATTTTCATCCCCTAACAATCCAAGAAGCGACGCCTCTTGGATTGTTAGGGGGAGGGTGAATTTGCGTACTGTAAGGATATGTTGTGCTATAGAAAATCGTATATAAACTCGCGTTTTCTGATGCTACATTGAGGACAGAAGTGAGAGTTGTTTGAAACACCAATGGAGGTGAAAATGACAAGGCAAAAGAAGACGGTTTCTAAAAGAGAACTTAACGCGCGCGACAAGGAGGTAGTTGAAACCTTGATGCGCCGTGTCGGCAACTACAAGTCGCCAGACGAATTTGCCGCCGCGCTTCTAAAAAAGGTGCCGCTCAACCGCTTCAAAACGGCAGAGAGAGTTCTTGGCCATGTAGCAAAACTTGGATTCACCGTGCCGGAGTTTGAAAAACGGCGCAGTCGCTTCCATGGGATGCGACAAATCGTTACCGATATCATTGACGTCGTTATGGCCGGCACAAAGCCGCCGGAAAATATTGATGCTCTCAAAAAGGTGGTACTGGAAAAGTCGCCCGAGGAACACCGTGCGAGCATCACGACGCCGCTCTTGTTTGACCTTCTCTACGAGTACTACTTTGACGTGGAGAAACGCGAGCAACTTCTTGCCGCGGCGCTCAAAGTAGACCGCGATGCGAATCAATTCCTCGCTGACCTAAAGCGCATTTCGCGCGAACGCATTCCACCCGCGTGGGTGATTGCAGCGAAGTTTGACGACATGCACGGCAGAACGAGCGCGCCGCAAGAAACGACCGCACATTCACTGCCGGGCATCTTGCGCATGCCGTTTACCGATGCAAAAGATCGTGAGTTGCAGGAAACGACATTCGAGAAGCCCTATCATGCGCTTCCCGATAGCGACAAAGTGCAATTCAATATTGCCGCTATCGCGGCGCCGAAAATCGGCCTTCCCTTCCTTGAGGAGGATATTGCATCAAATCTTGTACGGTGCGGCCTCGCCACAGTGCGCAAGATGCATTGCGACGCGCTGGTTATTGGCGGCGGCCTATTTGAGGTCGTGTTCCAAAAAACCACCGGTGCGAATCGCCTCTTGAAAGACCTCGTGCTCGGCAACAAGCTGGATGTGAAAGCGCTTGCGGAGCACTACCAGGAAGAAGCGCGCCGCATCATTGAAAGCGGGACGATGGAGCCCATCTATATGACCGCGGCGGAGCGATTCGCAGAGCTTCTTCGCGGATGGTACAAGGCGAGCATACGCCCCACCGGCAAACCGGAATTCACGGGGCCTGTGTATGTGGTACTGGCGCCGGATGATCTCGCAATCGTGCGCATCATGACGTATTTTGAGCTGTTGTATCAACAGCACAAGAAGTTCTCGGAAGCATCGTCGGCCGCAAGCTATGCCGCCAAGATGCTTACGGAGGCGAAGAAAAATCTTGCCCAAGCGCGTAAGGATGACGACTCGAGTTTGATTGCAGAATCCGAAGTCACCGTGGCAGAGGCGCAAAAGGAATTTGACGAGGCGGTGGAACTTAAGACCCGTACTCGCGCAACGAACTTTGACCCGAAACAGAATCGCACGATATACGACCGCGCGTTGAGTTACCTCATCACGCAAATTGAGGAAAAAATCCCGAATGCGGTGGTGGTGGACCAAGGTCGCGCATACATGAAATTCGGCAAGAGCCAACATATATTTCGATTCGTCTCGTCCGGCGACCGCAGTGCCTACTATGCGGAGCTTGGCAACTATGGACCAAGCCAGCGCGCGGGCATGTTGCCTGATATGACCGTCGTCATGCATCCCGCATCCGTATATTTCAGAAAGACGGCGCGGCAAAACTATAAGGACGGAAAGATGTTCGGGGAGGGCTTCTTTGTTGAGGCGCCGACCCTCATTGACCGTAACCTTATACTTGAACGCACCCGCGGACAGCGCGTTCCGCTCGCCGTTTCCAAAGCGGTATCGGACCCGATGTACAGCGGTGGCATGCTCATTGTGACGACGCATCCGGATCTCGGCGTTGACTCTAAAATGCTCACGTCTGAAATGGTGCGAGACATCGGCAAAAGTACGACTCCTAAGACGCCTGCAAAGACGCTTTGGATAATGGAAGCAACCGACTCGCACATTGGCGGCGCCATGCGCGTTCGCCTCACTCGCCACGACGGCACACCAATCGGCCTCACCGAAGCGTCACTTGAGCTTATGAAACGCTCGGGTATTGATAAATCGGGCGCGGCTCATGTCGGCATGTTCCTCGTGGCTGACGATATTCTCCACGGAAACCACTACGGCACGGAAAAGCGCATACACTACATTGAGCAATCAACCGCGCGCGTACTACAGAATCTATCGGCGCGACTGAAAGAAGCCGAAGCGTTGGGCGGCACGCGGTTGCAAGAACACTACCGCGAAACCACACGCGCGCTCGCCTCACAACTTGCGGTGCGCGTTCCGCACTTACTCACAGGCCAAATGCTTGAATTGACGGATGCTGTAATCAATCCGTATCGAGACGTCTTCAAAGCGATTCTCGTGCGGGCGCATAGAAGCCGCGTCATCGTGCGCGGCATAAGCGAATATACGCGCCTTCCCGACATGCGTGATCTCGGAATCATCAACTTTGGTTCCGGCAATCACGCGACGAAAACGACAGACGGCATGTTCCACGAAGGCCTCATGGTCGCAGAGTTTTTGCGCCAAGGACTCAAGAACGACCCAGACCTTGCCGGGCTGGATATGGAGCGGCTCATTCGCGGCTTCCTGTTCCAGGACCAGGCAATCGGCTATGGCACCGTCAGCGTGGACAACAAGTTCACCTACGGCTTGCACTTCGCCAACACGCCCCCGAAACGGGACAGTTGGCTTGACGTGCTTCACGGCTGGGTGCAGGTGAACCGCAGACGCGGCAATCCTTCAACCATGCTCAACAACATGCCCGTCGTACATATAACGGGAGACAAGCACTTCTGCGCGACGTGTTTCGCGGGGGGCGACCTCTACGTGATGGGACCGGCTGCAACGCATACGGACTCGTTCGCGGAACTCGCTGGCGGACTGCCGGAGAATAATTCCGGCGTCGCCTTCATCGGTCTACCAATTGAGGGACCGGACTCCGGACCAATTCACGTTGTCCATTTGACGCCGACAGTGATGCAGGACTACATCGGAGAGAAGGATAAACCCTTCCCCTGGAATGAGCTCCTGCCGAATCCGGCGTAAACTATTGTTCTTTAAAAGACTACGCCCCACCGAGAAACTTCGGTGGGGCGTTATTTTTTGTTATGGTGTCGGTTTGCAGTTCTTGCAAGGCCGGTATCCTGCCGCGATGGCATCGTCCCATGTGAGAAAGAAAACACGATTTACTTTTTTCATTCGCATACCAGATTTGCAATCCAAGCGGCCGAATATTTTGCCGGGGCGCCAACCGGCGTATTTTCCCGGCCGACCACTCGTCACCTCGCTTCCATTTTTCAGAACTTTATATTTTTTCTCCACTCACATCTCCTTAAGTCAAGTGGTTCAGTCGAGAAAGTACGACTGTAGGTTGTCGCGATCCCATGTACCGTCGAGTCGCGGCGTGTACATCCGCGCACGCGTTTCGTTCACCGAAAGCATGTGAAATACGCCGCTTCGAGCGTGGAAAAGATACAATGGCTTTTTTGAAACCGTATCAGTTCCCCGCCCTTCGTCGAGAGTAATATTTGTTACGCGATACATGGCAAATTCGAATCCTCGGTCGACCTTTGTGCACGTGGTCAACCACGTGGGACGAAGGAGGTCATCCATTTTCTTCATTTCAGCAGCAACGCCCACACCCACCGCATACGCTTGTCTGTCGCCTTGAAGAACGGGGAGCAAAAGGCCGGTACCGATAGTGCATGGTTCCACAACTTCATCCGTAAAATACGCCATCACAAATTTACTGCCGTGTTCGCTGAAATATTTTTCCGACCGCTCGCCCGTCGCCGGATCAATCATGTTCTGTTCCACGAGCTCTTTGGCTCGCCGCGATATCTCTCCTCTGGGGTTACCTGGATCAACGATAATGGCATCGGGAAATCTATTGTTGAGAAATGCCACATATGCATCCCCAACCTCGGCACCCTTCCCTGTGTACGTGTTAATCGGACGAGCCGAATAGATTCGTTCTTGCGACATTTGTTCTCCTCTTCCTTCCGTCGCTCATTATACAGACGCGCCGAGGATTTTTTATTGACACCCAAAAGCGTGTGTTTTATGCTCTGGGCGAGAAAATCTGGAGAATGGATAACGAAAATGCTCAGTGAATTATGCAGGGTTTCGTAAGTCCTAGGTTTGCGCCGTCGCCGCAAAAAGTTTCATCACGCGCGATGTTATGGGACCGATCCGCCGGCTGTGCGATTCTCATCAAGGCCGGACCTTGATGAGTGTGACGCAAGATGGAAGGCGAAATGATCGTTCCTTAGCATGAAATCATCGACCTTCCGGTAGTTCTCATCAAGACCGGACCTTGATGAGAGTGGCGTAGTGTTAGGACGCCAACTCCTTGAGCGTATCTCGTTCTTGTCGGTGGAACGTACGCGCATCGTCAATAAGGGTCTTGTATGAGGGTTTTTTATGCAGGTGTTCCATTGCCGCATTGATATTCACAATGAGATTGTGCGGCCGCTCAACACCTTCGTAGTCGGGGAAACTGGAGTATGGATATGCAAGCAACTTCTTCTTTAGTTGCATCTCATTGCGAACGATCCCCTCTTTCCACTTGGGCTCATACAACTCCGCGGGGTTGGCATGAATATAGTTAACGACCCTCCTAAAATGCGAATCACTCTCCACATGCACTGCCTTGAAACGTCCGGAGAGCAGAGTTCCAGTTCGTTCATATTTTTTGTTGAAAAACATCGTGTACGCCGTAAGTAGCTTCTGCATAAAGGTGGTAATGCCGCCATAGTCCCTTTCTTGTAGTAGAAAGTGCGGATGATTGGGCATTAGGCAATAGCAACCAATGTCCACGATGGGTGCATGACGCTTTAAGCTCAAAACATCCATCAAGGCCGGACCTTGATGACGTGGGTGACAAAGATTACTGATATGAACCGGCTTGGTGTTGTTACATATGTAGAGCAACATAAGAAAGCGTTCAGCATCTTTTTCGTTCATGTAAATGCGACGCTTGTCGACGCCACGCGTGAAGCAGTGGTACCATTCACCGGGCGCGAACTGTATTGACCTCATCCCCATAATGCTACAATACCACATTTATCAAGGTCCGGCCTTGATGGTTTAGATGTGTTGCCGCTCGGAAAAGATCTATAACGCGTGTGGTTGTGGGGCTGACTTTGCCGTTTCCGATTTTGCGGTTACCGACTTTGATTACCGGCACAATTTCTTTGAAACTTGAGGCGATGAATGCCTCGTCTGCATTATAGAGCTCCTGCACCGAGACATCGCGCTCTTTAACACGGATACCGGCGCGGCGCGCTTCCTGAATCACCACTTTGCGCGTAATGCCTTCCAAAATCATTTTGTGTGGCGTTACGAGTACACCGCGCTTTACGATAAAAATGTTGCTTGCGGAACATTCTCGCACTAGGCCGTCCGACACATACAAAATCTCAAGCGCTCCCGCTTTTTTCATTTTCGTTTGGAGCGACACGGCCTGTATATAATTCGTCGTTTTATATTCCGGAAACTGTCTTTGAAACTCCTGAACGATAAGTGTGCACCCACTTTGATAGTATTGCGTGAGAGGCGGCTTGAATTCTTCGGCGAGAATGTAGAACGTGGGGTGTGCGGGACGGAATTCAATCAGGTGAATCGCCTCACCTCCCGTAAGGATAATCCGTATATTCGCTTCTTTGTTTTTCGAAACATTTTTTGCGACGAGTGCGTCAATCGCTCGCGCGATTTTTGCATCGGACATTGGAACTTGAATATTGAAACGTTCTGCGGCGTTTTTGAGACGCCGAAGGTGGTCGCCCAGATGAAATGGTTTTCTTTTGTACGTGCGGAGCGCCTCGAACAATCCAAACCCGCGCAGAACACCGATGTCGTGCACCGACAGCGTCGCCTTGGAAAGCGAAACGAGTTTTCCATTGAGAAAACAGTGTTGTGACATAGAGGAACTATAGTGCACATAGATGCAAAATACAAAAACGCCCCGCCCCAGTTTTGACTCAAAACAAAACTGGGGCGGGGCGTTTTTGCTCCTTACACTTTGACTACTCAAACTCCTTCTCACTTACTGCCGTGTCCACTCCACCGCCAAAACCCTCGTCCTCGTCCTCCGGACCGGCGAGAGACACACCCTCTGCTACCCCCTCGCTTACATCATCCTCATCGTCGCTGTAAAACATAGCAACAGATTAATGATTAACTTTTAACACGACCATAATATCCATGGATTTGCGGTTGGCAAGGGGGTGGAGGTGAGGGTGTGGACAAGTGGGCGCTCCGTCAGCGCACCTGTTTGGGAGACCGCTCACGCCCAGCACCACTTTTGCAGTGAGAGTTCTGTTGTGGTACGAAACGCAAACGCAAGCGTTCGTATAACCGGAGTTACCGAGTACCAAGTGCAAAAGTGGTGCTGGACTCCGCTGGGGTTAAGTCTCCCAAACAGGTGCGCCTCCTCCGCTTGGGGTGGAAAAATACAACAAGCGCGATGTATACCCCCACACCTTTCTGCGTCTTGTGTTTCTATTGCCCGCTCAACGTCAAATAGGGAACGCGCTTTCATCAACATGCGACCGAAGTCTGTAAAACAACAGGAACACAAAGCAATGACGCGGAAAGGTGTCGGGGGTATACTGCTGAAGATGTCGCCCGAAGATATGCTCGACAATCATTTTCGCCTTACGCCACTCCAGAAATCGGCACTAAAAAAGTTGCATGTTGCGACCGTAAGAGACCTTCTCTATCATTTCCCAGCCCGTTATGAGGCCGCGGGTTCATCTGGAGAAGCGGCGCGACTCGTGCCTGGAACAAAAGTGGCCCTTATAGGTGCTCTCACGAAACTAAAAGCAAAAAAGTTGTGGAAAAGCAAACGCAATGTAACCGAGGGGTGGTTCGAGGATGTATCCGGAAAGGTCAAGGTGATGTGGTTCAACCAGCCATACATGGCATCTTATGTGCCACAAACATCGGTGGTGAAATTGAGTGGCACCGTTGGCGGCAAAGCCGAACGGCCATACATCGCAAACCCCGAAGTGGAAGCCGTGCCAGCTGGAGCGATGCCGCAAGGTATTTTTGAGTCTCCTAGCAGCTTGAAGCTAGGAGCTAGCAGCTATTTTCCGGTCTACCCAGAAAGTCGTGGTGTCACGTCACGCTGGTTCTACCACGCGCTCGAGCGAGTATTGGCGTCCGACGTACTGAAGCGGTTTGAAGACCCTGTCCCTGCCGACATTCGCGAGCGCTATCACCTTCCCAACCTCACGCGTTCGCTCCTCGCGATGCACAAACCGAAAACCGAGCGCGAGGCGGAAGCTGCACGAAAACGATTCGCGTTCGAGGAGATATTCGTGCTCCAGATATCGCGCGCGAAAGAGCGCGCGGAGAACGATACGCTCGCCTCGTTTCCCATTACCGACGCAAAGGCACATGCGGAAAAGTTCCTTGCCGCGCTCGACATTTCCCCGACAGGAGCACAACGTCGAGCTATCAACGAAATACTTGTGGATTTTGGGAAACCCCACCCGATGGCGCGACTCTTGGAGGGTGATGTAGGGAGCGGAAAAACCCTGGTCGCAGCCGCAACAGCGTACACGGTCGTACATTCACGTCCTCCACAGAGAACTTCGGGCACCCTCCAGATCGCCTATATGGCACCAACAGAGATTCTCGCCACACAACATTTTCAGACATTTATAGAATACTTCTCTCATCTTCCGATAAACATAGCCCTCATCACAGGAAAGATTTGTAAGAAATTCCCCTCAAAAGTGAAGCGTGGAGAGACGACCGATATTTCGCGTGCGCAACTCTTGAAATGGGTCGCTAACGGCGAGATCGCAATGCTAGTTGGCACGCACGCGCTTATACAAAAATCCGTTAAGTTCCAACACCTTGCGTTCTGCATCGTTGACGAACAACATAGGTTTGGCACTTCGCAAAGACGAGAGCTTGCGCACAAAGGAGATTCGGCGTCACATTTTCTAAGTATGACCGCCACACCCATTCCTAGAACTCTCGCACTCACGATATACGGCGACTTGGACATTTCGGTTTTGGATGAACTACCGCCCGGCCGTGCGAAAGTAACAACAATAATCGTAAAGTCGAGCGAGCGCGAGCGTGCATACGAAGCGATACGGCGAGAACTTGCTTCGGGAAGGCAGGCGTACGTCATCTGTCCGCGTGTGGAAGAGCCTGACCCCGCGAAATGGAACGCGCTTCAAGCCAAGAGTGCGAAAGCTGAAGCCGTGCGGCTAAAAAAGGAAGTGTTCCCGGAATATGAAATCGGCCTTCTTCACGGTGCAATGCCCGCCAAAGGCGGGTCCGCCTCCGGCGGAAAACCGAACAAAGAGAGTGTTATGAAGGATTTTGCAGACGGAAAAATTGATATTCTCGTCGCAACGTCCGTGGTAGAGGTGGGTGTCAACGTCCCCAACGCGACCGCAATCCTCATTGAAGGCGCGGAGCGATTCGGATTGGCACAGCTCCATCAACTACGCGGCAGAGTTATGCGCTCGGAGCACCCGCCCGTGTGTTTTCTCTTGCCGGAAACCAAAAGTGAGCTTTCAATGAAACGCTTGCGTGCGCTCGAAAAAGGCGATGACGGATTCAAACTCGCCGAAGCCGACCTTGAGAATCGAGGCGCGGGCGACCTCTACGGCAAAAGCCAGTGGGGTGTTTCTGATATAGGTATGGAGGCGCTAAAGAATCCCCGACTCATCGAAGCCGCCCGCACCGAAGCGCGAAGGGTGGTTGCTGAAAATCCTTCTCTCTCTAAAAATCCCATGCTGGCGGCGCGCGCCACAGCAGCATCTCAAGAAATACATGGGGAATAAAACAGGTCGCCCGTCGATCCGCGAGACAAGCCCCCGACACTTGCTTTGATGTCATTGCATGCGTGTTTTGGAACTTACGCTTTATGCGTCCCGTCTCTTTACAAAATAACTTTTGAAAACGTGCATGACATGCAATAAAAAACACAACATCAAAGTAAGTGTGTGGGGGTAAGCTACGGGGTATTACACGCCAATAAACAAGGCCGCGCCGCGAAATAGGAAATTTAATAATCGGCGACGATTACCACTTCCACCAGTTCTTTCTGGTCGGCACGCGTGAGCTCTATGGAGTACGTCCCCGCCGCCGAATAGGTGTGCGAAAGCGTTTTTGTCGTTATGGAATTTGAAGAGCACGACGTGGTTGATGTCTGATTGGAGGTGTATCCATCTCCCCACAAAAGTACGTACCCGTCGCATACGCCCACGTCAAATGACGCCTCAACGGTGAGGTAATTTCCGCTCGGATCAGGCGTAATACTCATGCCGCCGTATTTTACCGTGAGAGTTGACTCGCTCTCTACCACCCAACTCCGCGCCTTTAGGTAATCGGATTGGCATCCGTTCGGCGCAGAGTATACGTAGGAGTTGTTGTACGGACAAAGAAGGTTAGCGACGACTTGCGTACAAATCTTCCCAGATGCATCTGCTTGCGCCGCGGCAATGTCAGTCGAACAGGAAGACGTTACGGTCGGAGGAGGCGATGCGCCCGAAACAACAACCGTTGCTTGCGTTTTGTGGCCACCCGCAAGCAGTTCCATGCTGTATGTGCCGCCGTACTGGTATATATGAGTAAGCGTATACTTCTGCTCCGCGCACACACCGGCAGAAATAGGGATATTAACCACCGGTGAGCCATCGCCGAAATTCACCGTGTATGTTGCAACGTTGCACGAGCGCGTCGTATTTATCGTTGCCTCAACATTCACGGAAAGAGGTGCGCTGCCGGAAATTGGGGAGACTTTGATAAACCCTCCCACTTGCGCTCCGGTGGCGCCCATTTTCGCTTCTTGACACTTCACCGCCATCAAGGACGCTGTGCGCGGACCATACTGACCATAGCCAGTCGTCTCCGGAGAGCCACTTGAAACGATATTGTGTCGCGTTTGCCAACGCGCCACCGCCGCCTCAGTGAGTGTTCCAAAGTAACCAGTTACTAATCCTTCCGGGTAGATGCTTGGATCAAGTGCGAGAAACTGCTGAAGACGCGTTACGTCCTCTCCTGTAGAGCCGCGGCGGAGCGTGACACCGACACGCGGACATGTAAATCCCGACGAAGGCGCCACGCTGGTTGAAACCGGAGAACCGCCGCCCACCGCCGCAATCCGCTGCTGTAATACTTCAACGCGTCTTAATAAATCTTCTATTTGCGCGCGCAATACATCGGTCGTTGTTCCAGACGACGTTTGTACAGGCGGCGTCGCCACTGCCACAACATTCACCGTTCCCGCCATGCCCAAGCCCCCGGGAGAGCCGTGCGGTTTGCAGTAATACGGATATGTGCCAGGTGTATTAAATATAAGAGAGTATGTTTGCCCCGGCGAAAGATTACCGCTGTCAAAAGAGTTGTTATCCGCCGTTACGGTATGAATCATAGCGCCGGTATTCGTCCACACAACCGTATCTCCCTGATTGATGGTTATATTTTTTTGCGAAAAGAAATTATCGCCTGCCGACACGTTTACCGTTGCCGCGCTAACAGCAAATGGGAGGAGGAGAAAGACGACGACTGCAAATGCAATCGCAATACTATTGTATGACGTAGCCATTCCCCCATTGTGGCATGGGAACTGAAAAAGAAAAGTGGTGGGGTGTGTACGAGCCGTATATGTCAACGCGCCACCTTCCTTCGCCCAACACGCCACACATTTGCCGCGTTCACTAACGCAAGTAGTTGCGTTAGTGGTTTTAGGAAAGTCCTATTTTTGTACGCCCACCTGGACTCGAACCAGGATCCTTCGGATATAAGCCGAAAGCTCTAACCTTTGAGCTATGGGCGCATGTAAGTCATCGTACCGAACGGCTTGAAGTCCTGCAACAAGGGTGGTATGGTTCTACGCGGAGAAAATAGAAAGAAGAAGACGAGCAATGATACTCCGAGGAATAGATTTCGGCCCATGTTTGGATGCGGCGGGACTACGCGGATTTATGGAAGATGGATACTGGTTCCACCGCGCGCCTCTAATCAAGCGCTGGTACGATTTTTCCGGCTCAACGCCGGTCGCAAAGACAGTAACGCTCCCCTCGCACGCAGGCAATATGCCTATCGCAGACAGGCATGAAGGATACGCACCGCAAGAACTTTTTCCGCAGTGCGTGTGGTGGTCGCGGCGACAGGGCATAGTATTAAACGCCATTGGATTTTCCAACCCCGGCGCGGGACAACTTTTTTCTGCCGGACTTCTGAAAGCGCACGGAAAGAATCCATTTATGATTTCGTGGGGTTCAGCTGCGCCCGAAAGGGCACAGCGCATGAAAGAGTGCCGCGGATTTACGAATATTCTAAATACACAACTTGATTTCATTCCGTCTTTACGCAAACGACTCGGACTCCAAATCAATGTGAGTTGTGCCAATGTGCACACCGAGAAGCTTTTGGCAGAGGAAATTTTGGAAATGCTGGATGTTATGAATCATCTCGGTATTCCGCTCGTGGTGAAAATTGATGTGTGCATGCCACTTCTAGACGTGTTGCGTATAGGCAAGCACCCTGCGTGCGATGCACTATGCACGTCTAACGCCATTCCTTTCGGCGTGCGCGGAGATGCAATCAACTGGAAGACACTATTCCCGCACGGATCGCCGCTTGCAAAGAGAAGCGAACGGTTCGGAAACGGCGCCCTGTCTGGCGAGCCCTTGCGAAAGCTCGTGTGCGAACAGATAGAGGCAATACGACATGTCGGTATAACAAAGCCAATATGCGCCGGCGGTGGAGTACTGCGCCCTAGCCATGTGGATAAATTGGTATCTGCAGGTTTAGAGCGAGGACGCGATTCCATATTCATCGGCTCTATCGCTATTTTGAAGCCATGGAATATTCGCTCTGTTATAGAGCGCGCGCACCAACTACTACGCTGAACAGCGCGTTGACAGACAACGTACCCGCCGCAGTTTTGCTTTTTTGGCAAAACTGCGGCGGGCTATTTTTTAGACAGTCACTAGAGCAACAGACAGAATTAAACAATGGGCTGGTGTTCTATATCCTCCCCGACCACACTTTTGCAATCAGAAAAATGCAAAAGTGTAGCGGGGTTAAGAAAATCTACTCGCTACGCTCGTGATTTTCTAAACTTTCTTTGCCGAGTTCACACCAACGAAGCATGTTCAATATCCTCTTTTCTCTTTGGTGTTATTCCGTTCGCTATCAAAATCTTTTCGAACTCGTCGCGTTCAATCGTTTCCACTTCAATGAGTTTCTTGGCAATAGCATCCAGCACCTTGCGGTGCTTTTTTATAATATCGGTCGCCTTTTTGTGCGCATTGCCAATAAGTAACTTCACCTCCATGTCAATCTGCTCAGCCGTTTCGTCCGAGCGATCGTTGCCGCCCTCTATCCCCTGTCCGAAAAGTGTTTTCCCGAGTGCCGCGTCAAGCGCTATTGGCCCAAGCTTTTCAGACATACCGTAGCGCGTCACCATGTCACGCGCGAGCGCCGAGAGCACCTGTAGGTCGTTGGAAGCGCCTGTGGTGATATCGCCAAACACCATTTTCTCCGCAACGTATCCGCCTAAAGACATCGCGATGTCGTCTAAGAACTCTCTACGCGACTGCATGCGCCGGTCTTCAAACGGAAGTTTCAGAGTATAGCCGGCGGCTCGCCCGCGGGAAATGATGGATATCTTGTGCACCGGGTCGGCATACGGCAAGACGCTGGCCACAAGCGCGTGCCCCGCCTCATGGTACGCGGTAATTTCTTTTTCTTTCTTGTTGAGCACATGACTCCGACGCTCCGGCCCAAGCATCACCTTTTCAATACTCCGAACTAGATCGTACTGGGTAATCTCTTTGCGGTTTTCTCGCGCGGCGAGTATTGCCCCTTCGTTCATTACGTTCGCCAGGTCGGCGCCGGAAAGCCCTGGCGTGCGCTCCGCAATAACAGAGAGATTTACGTCGGCTCCGAGCGGTTTCTTGCGTGCGTGGATAGTGAGAATTTCCTCGCGATCCTTTCGGTCCGGAAGGTCAATGACAACACGGCGGTCAAAACGGCCCGGGCGCACCAACGCCGGGTCTAACACATCGGGGCGATTCGTAGCTGCAAGTACGATTAACGCCTCGTTCGGCTCAAAACCGTCCATTTCAACCAGAATCTGATTGAGTGTTTGTTCGCGCTCGTCGTTGCCGCCACCCACTCCCGTGCCGCGCACGCGCCCCACCGCGTCTATTTCATCAATAAAGACAATCGCGGGCGATGATTTTTTTGCTGTTTGAAATAAATCTCTGGTCCTCGAAGCTCCAACCCCAACAAACATCTCCACAAATTCTGAACCCGATATGGAAAAGAAGGGTACGCCAGCTTCGCCCGCGACCGCACGTGCGAGTAACGTTTTTCCGGTTCCACTTGCCCCCATCAAAAGCACGCCCTTTGGAATACGTGCGCCTATTTGGATGAATTTCTTTGGATTTTTGAGAAAATCAACAATTTCCAAAAGTTCCGACTTTGCCTCTTTTGCGCCGGCCACGTCTCTGAACATCACTCGTTGTACTTCGTCCTCCGGCGACACGAGGCGCGCCATGGAACGGCCGAAACTGAACGCCTGCATACCGGCGCCACGCACCTGGCGCGAGAGGTACCAAATGATGCCGACAAGGAGAAGGATGGGAACAAGAAGCGGCGCAAGCTGAAAAAACCAGAAGCGAACACCACCCTCTTCGCCAATCGTGACTTCTACCGCAGACATTTGCTCCGGCGTCAGATCGTAATTTTTTAGCGTCTCGGTAAATGAGGTTTCTAGTTCTTTTTTAGACGTCTTTACGCTTTCGTCTGCGTATGTTGCCTTCACGGTACTCCCCTCCACAGAAATAGAAACGACAAGACCAGACGCGATATCAGAAGCAAGCTTTGAGAGTGGCACCTCCTCATTCTCGGAAAACACATACTCATGAGCCAGAGAATACGCAGACGACAGTACCAGAAAAATTGCGAGTGCAATCGCAAACTGCATCCACATGCTCGGGCCTTGTGGCGGCACTTTTTGCGCTGGTGTTTTTTTGGCACCACCCGCATTCTTTTTGGCAGTCATAACGTAAAACATCATAACACATTTGAATTAAAAAGGAAATGCTCCCCTCAGTTTCGCCGAGTGGCAAAACTTGATGAGAGCACTAGATTTCCCGAATTGGTTTAAGCGCTTTCAGAAATTTTTCCGTACGTTGCCGCGTACGCTCGCCGCGGTGTTGTAAAATATATCGGCGCCATTCATTTGGGTAGATGTTCTCGTCCGGCATCGGGTATAGCGCGCACATGCGTATGCGCGGATGTTTCCGCCCAAATACTTCCGCTGCTTTGCGCATTTTCAAATCAATGGAGCGGGCGCCACGCAACAATTCGGGATAGCGAGCAAGCGCAAGGTACATGACGCCCCAAAGCACATACTCCTCAAACCAGTCCGTAAGCCAATTCCTGTGACTTGGGTGCGGTCGGTTGGCAAGAAAAAGCACATCCATCTCCTGCTCCTGCGATATCTCCCTAAGTATGTGGCGCATCCAATGCGCCATTAAGCTTCGGCGTGTAAATCCACCATCTATGCTATACACCCCTTTGATAACCCGACCCGGAACAATCGGAAACAGCGCCGAGGACGCGTACATGAGATCAAAAATGTCGTCGGCTTCTTTTGCCTTGTGGAGAAACAAATTTGCTTTTAGATCGGAAAGGCCAATCGTGAGATCCATGTGGCACTTTTTGAACGTTTCAACATCAAGCATCTCCCGCAGATTTTTTTCCAGATACAGAAGTCCTAAATGATCTCCGCGGAGCGCAGACAGAAAAACTTTCGGGTTAAGCCACGAAAGCTCCTGATACATCGTTGAGATGAGGTGTGTTTGCTCAGCACAATAACCGACCATGTTGTATGATCCAGCCGATGTGGCAAGCCCCGCGTCAAACCGACTGGCATGAATGCCCATCTCCTGAAACGCGCAAAGTCGCATTCCCATCGTATGGCCGGATTTTGCGCCTCCCGGCGCTATCACGGTGCGCAAACGCGGTAAGCCACCATGCCCCATCACAACTGGATGAAATAAATCCGCCACCATCTGTTTGTCCCCGACGACGAGGACGTTTTCTACTATTTCCATTTCGTCCTCCTTTCCTCGGGGTATGTCAAAGTTCCTACTCTCACAATAGCATGTTCAGACAGACGGCGTGCGATGAGTTATAGTAGAGTTTATGAGCCTGATAGAAAACGAACGGGCGAGATTTGATTACGAACTCCTCGAGGAAGTGGAGGCGGGTTTGGAATTGTTCGGTTTTGAGGTGAAATCTCTGCGTGCGAAGCGCGGGTCTTTGAAAGGCGCGCGCGTAGTGGCTCGTGGTAATGAGGCGTACCTTATGGGAGCGAGTATTCCGGCATGGCAAATCGCCAATGCACCAAAATCATACGACCCAGAGCGAACGAGACGGCTCTTGGTCACTAAAAAAGAGATTGCGCGGATATCCTCTGCAGAGGGAGCATCGGGCTTGACAATAGTGCCTATTCGGGTGTATAATAAGGGGAGGAATCTGAAGATTTTGATAGCAATCGCACGGGGCAGAAAAAAGCAAGACAAGCGGCAACACATCCGCGCGCGCGAGGAGAAACGAAGAATTGACAGAACTTTGAAAATGAGTGCTCCATGAATTTCGTATAAGAATTTTGGAGCGCGAAACCCCGCACTAAAAACCAAGCGAGGTGTTCGTGTTTGGAAGTTGTAGCAAGGTTTTTTAGTGCATGGGCGAAAAAATGAGTGCTTGCCCCTGACACTTACTTGGGCATTGCTTTCTGTTGTACTTCACGAGAACCTATCCGCCTCCGGCAAGGTGAGTTATTCTAGCCTAGCGATACTATCTCTATGTTCACGCACAACGATGCCAAAGTAAGTGTGGGGGCTTGAACGTGGCAACCAACAAAAAAGGAGGTACCGCCATGGGCCCGAGGAAGATACGTCACATAGCGGAGGAGGACGACCTCCTCTGGCGACGCAGGGCCAAGAGGGGTCCTGACGACGACGACTCGTCGCGAACCAAGGTCCTCAGCGACGAAGAGCAGCTCGAAGACGAGCCGGACGCGGGCGATCCTCGTCCGTTGGACAAGGTCTATCCGCGCTAAACATTTCCCCAGCCGTAGTTTTGCTAGTGGGCAAAACTACGGCTGGGGGCCGCATTCAAGCCCCCACACTTGTGTTGGTGTTGTGTTTTTATTACAAAAACCAACACTAACCATAAAAGACGCTTAGTTGATATACTTTGTGTTAGACGACAATCGTCCGAAAACACGGAGCAATAACACCAACATAAGTGTGCGGGCAAGCACTCAACCAGCCACTCACGAAAAGTGAGTTTTATATTTGCTAGAAGCTGTACACTGACAGCTGAAAGCTTATTCTTCGGGGGTGACTGGCTTCGACGAAGATACGGTATCGTACGTAGCGTGGCAAAGCTGTGGTAACTTTTCAAACTGCCTCAAAAATTCAAGTGCGAAAAACACTGGCGGGGTTCTTTCCCCGATTCAGCCTGCTTACGCTTTTGCCTAAGCGGCCGTCCACGAATGTAGAGCTTGAGTAAATTCGTTGGGCGTCATTCTTCAAGCACTCGCGAGCGAAGTCCTGCGCTCGCGTAAGACTTAGGACTCGGTGTGTCGAGTTTCTGTTCACCTTTTATTCGGCACATTTAAAACTTCAGATGAACTACGCCTCGTAGACACCCGTGCATACTTTTCTTCGGACTCGGGATCATTCCCCGACACCTCCACAAAATAACGAGTCCTGAGCTTTGCGAAGGACGACTATATTTTGTGAGAATCCCGCGAGCATACGCGGGGCTCCACTAACCAAAAAACCGCTCTCAATGAGCGGCTTTTTGGTTTTGCATCAACACGAGCCAAGGGCGATTCCTCCGTTTTTGCGTATAAGCGAGTCGAGTGTACCGAGTGTGAGCCAAATGAGTTGATACTACTATGAAAAACAGGGGACACCTTCGAGCGTTTTTTCACTGCCTGTCTCTATCGAACACTTCGAGCGGCGAGCCAAAAAGCACTGTCTGCATCGTGCGGCCGACGACTGCGACAAGCATTGCGAGAAGCACGAGCCCCGATACCATCGTGAGCGAAGCGACTATTTTGCCGAGTGCCGTTACCGGAACGAAGTCGCCGTAACCGACGGTCGTCATCGTTACTATCGCCCACCACATGCCGTCGGGAATAGAAACGAAAGGCGAGCCGAGCACCGAACTTTCCACCGCGTACATCAAAGAACCGGCTATGACAACGAACGAGAAGTAGGCAAAGAAGAAAATCTCCATGTTGAAAAGTGCTAGCCCACCTGCAAAATCTTTCGCCATTTTTTGGCGATGTTCCGTCGGGAACACCCAACGCACAAGCCGGAGCGTGCGTAGGATGCGAAGCACCCGCAATATGCGTAGCGCCACGAGCGAGTGGAGCGGGAAAAGAGTGGGTAAGAGAATCACGAAAAAGCCGGGAAGGATGGCAGCGGCGTCTATGACGCCGAAAAAACTGCGCACATAAAGGAGGGGGTGTTCCGCTACCCACAGCCGCACAAAATATTCGGTGGTGAAAAGTCCTATAACGACAATTTCTGCGTTATAGAAAAAGGCGGGATACAGGCCGCCGATGGACGGGATCGTTTCCAAAATAAGTAGGACGACCGAAATAAGAATGACAACGGCGATGCTGTCGTTAACGACAAAGTACCAGCGCGACTGTTCGTTGTTTAGGACGTCGTTGAGCGCCCCTCGAATCCCTCGCCGCCCCATGTGATTCATACATATAGTATACGCCATCGATGCTAACGTTTATACGTCGGCTCAACAAAAAATATAAAGAGAGTGTAGCGGTGTACAATGGCGGCAAAGCAAAGATAACCAGGTCTGCAACGACAAACATTCAATAAGTCCCGTACAATCGGAGCTTTTTCTTTTTTGACTCTATTCAGTACGGAAAAAAGGGGGGCATGTGCGCCCCTTTGTTTATTTTCGTCCATCCAATTCAGTCAATTTTCAATCTATTTGATCGCAGAGGCATCCGTACGAGCTCTTCTATGGATATACCGGTTTGCGAGCCGTCCAGGAAGGCACTACCAATATCTCGGTTTGCGAACCGACGCTGAAACGCTCTTATACCCTCTTCTGGAAGCGGCACATAACCAACTTCCGTCACAAGTGTAACTGCGTTCCGAACATTCAGATAAAACTCCACAAACTTCCAAACGTTCTCCTTTGCGTCCGCCGTCCGCTTGTTCACGTAGATGAAGATTGGTCGCGAGAGTGGCTGGTAGATGCCATTTTTAGCATTCTCCACCGACGGTAGAACTCCCGGGGCAAAATCGTCTAATTTTATCGGCGCCGCCTTCAGACGACCCTCATTCTCCGCGTAGTAAGCAAGTCCGAAGAATCCGAGTGCGTTCGTGTCACCTGCCACGCCGTGCACAAGGATATTGTCGTCCTCCGATGCCGTGAAGTCACCCCGGCTGTAATGCTCTTTTCCGACTATGGCGAGCGTAAAGTAATCATACGTGCCGGAATCCACGCCCGGGCCGTATAAGCGAAGCGGGCGATCTGGAAAGCTAGCACGAATTTGGTTCCAGTTCGTAACCACCCCCTGCGCTTCGGGCTCCCACATTTTTTCAACTCCGCAACCGTGAGGTAATCAACCCACGTATTCCTCGGGTTGACGACGACCGCGAGAGCGTCAAGCGCTATCGGAAGCTCTATAAACTCAATACCCATTCCTCTACACGCGTCCGCCTCGGAGCGCTTTATCGGGCGCGAAGCGCCCGTAATGTCCACGTCGCCGCGGCAGAATTTCTTGAATCCGCCGCCGGTGCCCGAGAGCCCAACTACTACATGCGCTCCATGCGACCTCTGGAATTCTTCCGCCATGGCTTCACTGATTGGAAACACAGTAGAGGAACCGTCTACCCTCACGAAATCCTGCGACTGCGCCGCCGTGAGCGCGAGCATGCCGCCTAGCGCCGTCGCACCTGCCAATGCACAAAACCTCAATCTCATGCTTTTTCTCCCTTTTGTAACGAAGCCGCGCCACGCGACCCCACCGCAACATACCATACACCAATACGCATGGCACAAAATCCTGTACACACCCGCATATACTTAAGTATATGCGGGTGTATCACTACAAGGTTGGCGCGCCACAGTATTCTCGTATCCAAAGTGATACAATAGATTAAATCTATGACAATGCAGGTTTCGAAAAAAACAATCCCTTTTCTGGCGTTGTGTTTGTTTTTCGCCACGCTTCCCTTTTTTGCACGCGCACAGACGTGCCCGAACACAGGCGAAGTGCCAATAACTGCAGCAACACGCGACCTCGCCACCCTCGCCGGAATACCAATAAATTCCCCGTGCTGGTTACCGTCGGATGAAAATATAGGACTAAACGTTGCTCTGGCAAAGCAATACCTCACGAGTTTACCACGCAACGGCACCACGGCGAGTCCGGCACACATACAAAAACTCAACGCGACATTTGCAGTTTGCGCCGCGCAATTCTTTCAAGCATACACAGCCAGATATGGCTCTGTGACTATCACGTCTACATACCGAGACGGTCTGTCTGGAGAAAACGCGCGAGTCGGAGGCGTACCAGGCTCAAATCATACGCGAGGAGTAGCCATTGATGTGCACCCGGCGAACAAGAATTACGACTCTATGATGAATTTTGCGCGAGCAAATCCGCAACTCGGCGTATGCTTTCCGCGCCCAACATATCGCGGCAGACCAGACCTTCCACACATGATACTCGCCGGAATCGGCGGTGGTGAATCCGCACGTTGCGCTGCCCAGGGTGTAACAAAACAATGTTCCGGAACACCGCCTCTAAATATTGTTACGCCATCGTATTCAGGTCCTGCACCTTCCGCGTCCGTAACAAACGCCCTGCGCAATCTTTTTGCGCCGCCGCAACAACCGGCGCCGCAAGTGCAAAATCCGATTCAACCCCCCCCTCAGTATCCTCCACAGGTTCCACACCTGCAGGCGCCACTCCAACAACAACACGCCACAGCTCCTCCCTCGCAACAAACGCCAGACCTAACGGCGACACGCGCTACGACACATCCGCCCACGCCGGCTCAAGGTCAGCCCGAAAAAAAACAGGCGACATCTGCGGTGCAGATATTAAGCGAATGGATTTTGATGTCCGCAGAGCCGATAGTGGTTGAAATAGGCACTGGCACATCGCTTGAACTATTCCTGTCGGGCGAAGACATTGTGGAACTACGTGATGATTACGCCACTGATGAAACACTCGTAAGAAGAGATCCGACCGCCCTCGTTCTTCCCATCGAACAAACCTTCACTTCTCCGGACCTTGCGAACCTTCCGGAAGAAAGAAGAACGGAGCTTGCGGGATATCAAGCGTTTCTAGAACGCGTAAAAGAGGCCCTCCTTACCATGCTTGCATATCTGAAACCTTTCGGGAGACCGCAATATTATGACGACTTTCACGGGGAATAACGCTTGCCACTATTCACAAGAGATGTATAGTATCTAACACCAAGATGGGATTTACCAAGTACACATCACAAAAAGAGAAGGAGCGCATACGAATGAACGAGGGCATTCGCGTGCCTGAAGTGCGCGTGATTGGCCCCGAAGGCGAAAATTTTGGTGTTATGAAAACACCCGATGCTCTCGCTCGTGCCAAAGAGGCGGGACTTGACTTGATAGAGGTTACGGCACAAGCAAATCCGCCCGTAGTAAAGATAATGGACTATGGAAAATTTAAATACGAACAAAAAAGAAAAGATCGGGATACTCGCGCGAAAGCGCACAGCGCGGAAACAAAAACAACACAAGTAAAAGTGGGCACATCGGAGCGGGACATGCACATCAAGGCGTCGAAAGCCGCACTATGGCTCCGCGAGGGGCATCGCGTAAAAGTGGACCTCTTTTTATGGGGACGCTATAAGTACATGGAGTTCAACTTCCTCAAGGAGCGTTTAGAGCGTTTTCTCGCGTTAATACCTGAATCGTATAAGATTGCAGACGAGATAAGAAAAGGACCTAAAGGGCTCTCGGTTGTTATAGAGATTGATAAAACAGCTAAAAAGTCGGGGGCGTGAAAGCGCCCGCTAGCCCAGCACCACTTTTGCAAAATGAAGAAGGTACTGTATAGTACTGCGAACCCCAGTGAAATGCCGCTTCGCGGCTCCCCGCCTTCGGCGAGGATTTCACGGGGTGTAAGATTTTCTAACTCGCCCTGTCCAGCACCTTTTCAAGCGCGATAGTTTAAATTATTCAAATAGTAATCCCTAATGTATTATTTCACCTTACCAAGCACACGGTGTATAAAAGGTGCTGGATGAACTCGTAACAAAATCTAACACATGAAATCAAATAAATCGTTCTTGAAGCGGCTCAAGGTTACCCGTACGGGGAAAATTTTGGCGCGCACAGCCGGGCACAACCACTTCAACGCAAAGCGGAGCGGGAGTGAGCGTCAGCGCCACCGACGTTCGCAGAGAGTTAATGGCTCTTTTTCACGCACAGATAGAAGCAGATTTTTGTAGAAAATTAAGGAGTATGGTAACTATGTTTTTCTCAACCCCAGTGAAATGCGCCTTCGGCGCTCGCCGCTTCGCGGCGATTTCACGGGGTATAAGAGCTTCTAAACTCATTATCATTCGTTAAGAATCTCTAATATATGAGTAGAGTCAAACGAGGAACAACTGCAATGAAGCGCCGCCGCAACATTCTGCGGCAGGTTAAGGGATACCGTTTCGGACGCTCCACAAAACAACGCGTGGCGCGTGAGGCCATCTTCCACGCGGGAGTACATGCATTCAGACACCGTAGAGCAAAAAAGCGCGACGCGCGTCAACTGTGGACTCTGCGTCTCAATGCCGCCGCCCGCGAGAATGGTCTCTCATATTCAAAACTGATAGACGTGCTCAAAAAAAAGGGCGTGGCGCTTGACAGAAAAGTGCTCTCCACGCTTGCAAAAGACCATCCGGGAGTATTTGCACGCGTCGTCAAAAAACTTTCCTAGACTGGAGCATGTCCTGAAACTGTTTATCGGCAAACGAGTGAGCGAAACGGTAAAATGAATTTTTCCGTTTCCGAACGAGCGCTGCCGGAAAGCTTTGCTTACCCGGAGCGAGGAGGCGTGTCTCTTCGGGGTCTCTCGCAGGCTGACGAGCCGAGAGTGAGCGCTGGGCTAGCAAGCCCAGACAGCGACCCCGAAGAGACATGCATACGAAGCGAAGGGTTTTCAGACATGTTCTACTACCGCTCCGCCAACTACACACGAAGTGGAGGAGCTAAAGAATAACCTCCGCGTTCTTGCCCGTTCCCCCCACACCATCACGGCTGTTGTACACAAAATTGAGTTCTTGCTTATCTTTCTTGACCTGCGCTATCACGTGCTCCACAAGCGATTTTGCATCAGAATCCGTAAAGACACGCGGATTCTCGCGATGTGCCGTATCGATGATGTTTTTCAATATCTCATCCGTTTCCCAACTCCCGTCAACTATCCCTATGGGGCGCCTGTCTTCAAACGCTACCGCAAACTCATTTATGGTGCCTATTCTCCCGCATCCGATAATAACTGCATCCGATGCGCGTATCATGAGTAGGTCTCTGCCAACATAGCCGAATCCCGTGTAAATGATGATGTCCATATAATCAAGCGGGAGTTTATATACTTCCATGTGCTCGCGCTCCGTCGCGGCGGGAGAAAAGCCAATGGAAAATCCGCCCTCCTCTTTCGCGCCCATCGTGGCATAAAAGGCAAAGCCGGTTGTGGCACCGGTAACAATCGCGGCGCCTTGTCGCGCGATTTCGCGCCCAATTTCTTTTGCCTTTTCAAAAACATCCAATCCGCAATAGCCGGTGACGGCGGCGCCGGAAACAGCGACCTTCAAAAGCGTGTGACCGTGCGCATAACGCGCAAATGCGCGCATATCTTTTGGGTACGGCACAACAGTATGCGTGTCATGTTCGCGTGTATGCTCTTCCATCCTTATATTCTACCACTGCGCGAGCTATTGAATGTATGCACTACCCACACACCGCACACACCACCGACCACATCCATGATGAGATCCAGAATGGTGTCAAGAGCATAGTTTTCTTTAGGCGTAAATCCGGTTCCGAACTCCAAAAGCTCCCACAAAACGCCGACCGCAAGAACCACAAGAAGCACGATAAACCATCGTATACGCACACCGAGAAGCGCGCTCACCCACAATAAGGCGAGGGCCACCCATACGCCGCCCAAAAAGTGCGTAGGAATGTCGTACCACCATAGTTTCCAATATAAAAAATGCTCAAGGCCGACAAGGTGAAGGGAGCCAACGAGTGTCGCAACTGCGCCCTGTAAATACAACAACCGCTTTCGCTCCATCGCTCCATACTACTACAGCAAGTCCCAAAAAACTTCGCGTGAAGCGAAGTTTTTTGGGACGGCAGGCACGCACCTGGTATGAATCCAGGTGGGAGTCCACAGCATATACGCCCGAGTTTGATTCTGACGACGCACAGCGATAATCGGACTGCCCTATTTTTTGGTTGCAGGTTTTGTACCCGCCGCTACTTTCTAGTATAGCACCATCCGATTATGCAACTAGAGTTTCAAGACCGACACGAGTTGCTTTATGAGGACAACGACCACTGCGGGAGCGAGCAAGCTGTATACTTCCACACCCTCGTCATCCTTAATGGTCCACGGAGATTCCTTTGTCGTTACCTTCTGGCTCTTTTCGTCCCACTTATAGCTGTATTCGGGTGTAAGCTCATAATCGTCAACGTATTGGAGCGCCGTATCCGCCGGAACCGCATTGCGCAAAAGTATCTTTGGGACACCGTGGAGAGAGAACATTTTGTCTATCAATTGGCCGTCTTTTTCCAAGCGAGCACGAATTGGCTCAATACCTGCCGTGTCCCCCTCTTTGGCAACCATGCGCTCTCCGTGCTCGTCGCAAAGCAGGTAGAACTCGCCACTTGATTGATCATGCTCGACATTCTTAGTTGCGAGCAGTTTGACATTACGCGGGGTCTGGCACGTAGGGCAAACCACGCGATACTTCATACGCTCGTCAATGACGCTCATCGGAATATCTATCGCGATGAAAATATCCGGGTCGTTACGGTAGTTAACGAGGTCGCGAAAAAAGAACGCGTACGACACCTGATCCAGTTCGCGAGGAAAACCATCTATAAACAGAGCACCGCGCGGAAGCGCGTCTATTTCGCGTTTGACGAGCGCAAGAATGAACTCCGAGGGTAACAAGCTCTTTGTGTCGCGCCCAAGGAGTGCCTTGACCGCGTCGTCGAGCGACATATAGCCGCGATAATGCTTCTCAAGATATTCCATGATTTCAGAGCGTGTCGCGTGTTCGGACTCATCTTCCATTACCCGATGTGTTGCGCGCACAACGTCTCCCACGGAAACGTGGGCAATAACGTCGCCGAATATCTCCCGCATCAATTTCGTATAGGTGCCTTTGCCAGCGCTTTTCTTTGCAAGAAGATAGGCAACAAACGTATGGCTTTTAAGGTACTCCTTTAGCTTGCGAATATCTTCGCCCGCTTTTGCTTCAAAATATCCGGCCCGACCTTCGGGTGTTGAAAGATCAAACTTCGGGGTTACTCCGGATACTTTTGTCTTAAAAAGTGGGAATTCTTTTTCGTATTTCATAACGTTCTACCAATCATCTGCGAAAGTGTACACAATTAAAGCGGCTCCGCAACTCCCGCATACTTACTTTCGGTTTGTTCTGGTAAAGCCAGAACGCGCAAAGCGCAAACCGAAAGTAAGTGTGTGGGTCAATCCGGCGTTTCGCGGAATTTGGTGCGTATCTCTTCCTCTATTTCTTCGCGGGCCCTGCCGTACTGTGTATGCGAAAGCTCTTTGATGGCATCCACGCGCGCATAATCCATGTGCGGCAAGTCGGTAGTTCGCAAAGTGAATGGCTGTGCGGGCACGCCGTCTACAAGAAGCGAAGCGCACGCGTGACGATTGGGAAGGTTTTCAAGGTCGTATGCGGTGAAAATGGGGCTGAATTGTTTTTCCAGAAACTCTGCATCTGTGGTGCCGATACGGAACGAAAATTTCGTGCCGACATTCCCGATAACCGCATCACGGATGTCTTCCGAAAGTTGCGCGATGAATTGGTGCGCCACGGTGAGCGCGAGCTTGTACTTTCGCGCTTCGGAAAGAATCGTACCGATAGAGGGCGTCGCAAAATTCTGGAACTCGTCAATGTAGAGGTAAAACGTTGGTAAATTACCACCGCGAGTATTCACCCCGTTAGAAGTCAGGTGAGTTTCATTGTACATACCGCCAGAAACCTGTACTTTCTGACTTCTAACGGGGTCCACGCGTGAAAATGCCGCTTGCAGAAACTTTGAAACAAGGACGAGTCCGAGCAACGACATGTTGCGGTCGCCCAAGCGTCCTTTAGAGAGGTTTGCTATAAAAATTTTCTTCCCATCCATTATGTCGCGAAAATTAAATGCCGAGTGCTCCTGCGCCACAATGGGGCGCATAATATCGTTTGTGAGAAAGGCATCAAACTTGGACGTGATGTAGGGCGCGATGTTTTCAAGCGCCGGGTCTCCGCCGGCCGCTTCAGCAATCTTTTTCCAAAATTGCACGATGATAGGATTTTTGCAGCGAGAAAGCTTCAGGTTTCTGAACGACGTATCCGCAAAAACACGAGGGATTTCCAAAAAAGTATTTCCGCTTGCTGGATCTTCAAGGACGAGCTGAACGGCATTCCTGTAGTACTGTTCAAACATCGGCCCAAATGCTTCCGGAATATCTGCGTATAATTTGCGGAAAATACCGTACACTTCGTCTATCACGAATGTTTTCATCTCCGGCCTATTCGTATCGTATTCAAGCATGTTTAGCCCCATGGGGCGCGCTGTATACGCCGGATCAAAATAGATTACATCTTGCGCGCGCTCCGGCGGCACCATTGCGAGAATATCTTCTATATCATTTCCGTGCGGATCAATGAACGCCACACCTTCGCCGTTTTTCATATCTTGCATAATCATGTTCTTGATGAGCCCCGTTTTTCCGGTTCCTGTCTGTCCAATAACGTAGGCGTGGCGCAGGCGATCTTGTGCTCCAAAAAGAACGGGGGTCTCCGTCGCACCGTAGCGATTTATACCAACGGTGATTCCGTCGTGCGCCATCTCAACCGGCGCGGGCGATTGTTTGGCGTGCGCCCGCTTCAATTCGCGCGAGGTGGTAACGCGCTCGGCGGTAAAGTGGAACATTGCCGTCAATTCCGCGAGCGACAGGGGACACGCGGTCGCATTGTTAAAAAGGCGGTAGGTGAAATCCCGCAGGAAAGAGGTTTTGCTCCAAAATGATACGTGTGTAAACAGAAGGCGATTGCCGCGCGCATCGTCAAATTGATTGAACGGCGCCACGAGATTATCCACCAATTCCACTGCCCTCTTTTTTGTGGCGGCGGATGCCACGATGCGAATATTCACGGGAACAATGCGGCTTCCGATTTTGCGCCCGATCTCCTCTGTCGCAACCTGATCGGACCCGCGACGAAGCTCCCGCTCTTTTTTCTCTTCTTTCTGTTTAGAAAAAAATATGGCTTCTGTAAAATCGTGCACCGCATCGCCAAACGCCGTTTCCGAAACAGAAAGTGCGTCAGATACATGGCGCCCCTTTTCAAGCTCGCGCATCATCTTTTTGTAGTGCGCGTTGTAACGGTCGCCCTCGTTCCCCACTACAATTTGCACCGCCGCACCCTCACCGTGTTTTGCTATTTTTGAGAACGACGCGAGAAGGACGTTAAGAGGATCATGTTCAAACTGATCGTACGTTTTCAGAGGAAACGCCGGATGCTGTTTCAGTGTCGCATATGCGACTGCATGCTCTCCTTTGTAATTAAATATGTTGTAGTCGCCGCGCGCCTCTTCAATGTGAGCGTTCGGAAAAACCGAAGCTATGAGGCGCTCTGCTAGCGCTTGGCGCGTCCTAGGAATTGATAAGTAAAGAGTCGCTTCTTCGGTGCCTTCCGGCACGGCGATTTCAAGTGCGAAACCTTCGTTTCGTCCTATGAGCGGGAGCAAACCGGCATAGAGCTGTTCTGAAGAAGCAAGCACTTCGGCAAGTTTTTTATGCTGTTCGTTTTCGCCTCTGCCGTTGTATGCCTGCGGATGAATCTCAAAAAGAACGAGGTGGAGCGCGCGGTTAACCTGATATGCTGGGGGAAGACCTTTTTCCGGCAGACCTTCGGCAATATAGCGCACAAGCGCGCGGTGAAGATCGTCTTCAAGATGCACATTCTTCATGCGGGCAACTACCGAAAGTGCATTCCTGATTCCACGCTCCGACACAATCCTTAAAAGCTCGTCTATTTGAACGTCATGCTCTTCCGATTCAAGTGCGAGTGCATGGCGCACGCTCTCATATTCCGGCATGACTACTTCCTCGTGCAGTACAGTTGCTGGATGTTGTTCGGCATACACCGCGACCTCGCGGCGCGCCACGCGCTCGCGCTCAAGCGGCTCGCGGTTTTCAAGAGCGTGCTCCTTCTCCCGCACCCGCTCGCGCAAATACGCCAGCTCTTCTTGCGGGGACTTAAATTTTTCCTGGCTCGCAACGAGCGATTTCTCAAATGTCGGAGGCATTACGAAATTATACCATCGTACCTACAACGATTTAGCGCCAATGTCACGACGGAAATACATACCTTCAAAGCGGACCTTGCCGACAGCTTCATATGCGCGGTCAAGCGCTGATTTCAAGGTCGCGCCGACTGCGGATACGCTCAGAACGCGCCCACCAGCAGTCATCAAGGCCGGACCTTGATGTTGCGTGCTGGCGTGGAAGACAACGACACCAGGAACTTTTTCTGCTTCCCCTATGCCCGTTATGGGCAATCCTTTTTTGTATTCGTCGGGATATCCGCCGGAGACGAGCACGATGTTCGCGGCAAAGCCAGTGTTCCATTCTATCTGCTGATCCGACAATTTGCCGTCAACGCACGCGTCCAAAATATCGAGTAAATCGGTTTTCAAGAGTCGCATGTAAACCTGGCACTCTGGGTCGCCGAAGCGGGCATTATATTCGAGCACCTTCGGTCCCATCGATGTCAGCTTGAGGCCGGGGTAGAGAATACCGCTATACTCGATACCTTTTTTCCGAAGCGCATCAAATGTTGGCTTCACGATCATGCGCTCAATCTCTTGCATGAGTTCGGCAGAAACAAACGAGAGCGGCGCGATAACGCCCATGCCACCCGTGTTCTTTCCAGTATCCCCCTCTCCTATCGTCTTATGATCTTGCGACACCGGAAACATCACGTGCGTCTTGCCATCCGAGAGTGCATGAATAGAGACTTCCTGTCCTTCGAGATAGCGCTCGATGACGACTTTCGTGCCGGCATCCTTGAAAACCCTGTCGAGCATGATCTCCTTGAGCGCCGTTTCTGCCTCGCCGAGCGTACGACACACGGCAACACCCTTCCCAAGCGCAAGCCCGCTCGCTTTCACGACAATGGAAACGCCCTTCTCCTGAACATACCGCATGGCTTCATCGTAATTCGTGAATACTGAAAAATCTGCCGTCGGAATACCGACGTCGCGCATTAATTGCTTTGCGAATGCTTTCGAACCTTCTATCTCAGCCGCATCTTTTGTTGGCCCAAAAATGCGAAGGTCGCGCGCTTGAAAAAATCAACGATACCGCCGACGAGCGGATCGTCCACGCTACACACCGTGAGACCGATATTCTTTTCTTCCGCAAATTTTGCGAGTTTTTCAAACTCCATCACCCCAATCGGTACATTTTCTCCTACAGACTGCGTGCCACCGTTCCCAGGCGCAATATAAAGCTTCCCGAGTCGCGACGACTTCTTCAACTTCCATGCAAGCGCATGCTCACGCCCGCCGCTCCCCACGAGCAATACGTCCACTTTCATGGACGCATTGTACATTATTCTTTCGTGAGGATTTCGGCACCATTTTTTGTGATGAGAACAGTGTGTTCAAAGTGTGCTGTGCGGGAACCATCGCGAGTTCGGTAGGAGTGGCCATCGGCGTCAAGCACAAGCTCGCCCGAGCCAAGCGTCATCATCGGCTCTATCGCAAGAACCATATTTTCTACGATTGGCGCGCCCTCGCCCCCTTTCCCGAAATTGTGTATGTGCGGCTCCTCGTGCACCGCGCGCCCAACGCCGTGCCCGCCGAGATTCTTGGGAAAACCGAAATTATACTTTTTTGCAACGCGCTCTACCGCCTCACCTATGTGCCCTATCGTGTTTCCCACGCGTGCCGCTTTGATTCCATCTCTAAGCGCTTCTCTTGTACCCGAAAGTAAACGCTCGTCGTCTTTGCCTTTTGGCACTCCGGCAATAATCGGCAGTAACCTCTTTTTGCGTCTTCGCTCGGACGAAGTGTGAGAGAGTGCTCTCCCACTTCGCTCCTCGCTAGCCGCAATAACTGTTACCGCGTGGTCAGTGAACAATCCGTCGTGTTTAATACCGAAGTCAACGCACACGATATCACCGTCCTCGAATGCCGCATCACTCTCGCTCGCCGGACAATGGACGATAACATCGTTCACCGAAATGCAAAGACCCGCCGGAAACGGAATGTCGCGCTTCCCTCCATAGCCGTAAAACGCAAGTGTATCGCCATCAGATTCCACCATCGCGCGCGCCCTTTCTTCAAGCTGTTTTGGCGTGACGCCCGGCCGCACCATTTCACAAATCGTCCTGACGTGCCGCGCAAGCCGCCTTCCGCCTTCGCGGAGCACTTCAAGCTCTCCTTTTGTTTTCACTATCATATTAGAAGCTCTTACGAGCGGAGCGAATTAGAGATTCTTATACCCCGTGAACTCGCCGCAAAGCAGGGTGCAAGACTGTACCCTGCAAAGCGGCGAGCGCCGAAGGCGCATTTCACGGGGGTTGAGAAAAATATAGTCGCCATACTCCTTATTTTTCTAAACCTAACACCGAAAGAATATTTTTGTGAATCGTTTCAATATCCGGTTCACCGTCAATGTGAAACACGTTCCACCCAAGTTTTTCCAACTCTTGGTATGATGGAACGACATTCTCCTCGTACCATGAAAATCGCTGTTCAATAGCTTCATCCGTATCATCGTATCTGCCCCGTAACAAAAGTCGTTGTTTGGCACTTTCCATTGAAACATTTAGAACTATCGCGCGAAGTGGCTTCCGTTCCAATAGGCGCATCATTTCATCTAACGCTTGTGCCTGCATGGCCCGACGAGAAACACCGTCAAGAATAACGTGTTCGCTTCCAGTACATTGTTCGTTTAAAAAGGTAGTAAGAAGATAAATTGGAATAAATGACGGCAAAAGTCCTCCGCGTGCCAAGATGCGCTTTGCGTGTTCGGCAAATGCCGTGCCTGTATCCATAAAGGCGCGCGCCAACTTGCCCATTTCTGGGCGTAGCACTTCCCGAGCGGAATCGTGTGCACGCAAATAGTTTTCAAGCAATTCCGCTTGTGTTCCCTTGCCAGCTCCCGAAACACCGAAGAAAGCAGTGGTGAGCGGTTGTTCTGGCAACATAATTACGCAACTAAATTATATCCTTCTTTCTTGAGAATGGCGATAATCTCGTCTACGGTTTCCTCCAACTCCCCGTCTGCGTTCACCACACGATAGTCGTATTGCTCGGCATGCGCTTGTAATTCTTTTTCTGTTATTTCCTGGCGCACCCTGAACTCCCCATCAGACCATTCCGGATTTCGCACCTTAAGCCGACCCTCGAACTGCTCTACAGATTCCGGCATGATGAAGATGGTCGTCGCATTATAGTTGTCTTTCAGATACCGCGCACCTTCAATATCTACCGTTGCAAATATAACTGTGTTTTTCTCGGCAAGACGCTTCTTTAGGTCCGGAAGATATGTGCCATATAACACATTCAGTGCGGGCACAAAGCGGTGCTCTGGAATGTTGCCGGAGGCGACTTTCTCATCAAAACGCTCGGGAGTAAAAAAATAATAATCAACGCCGTCACGCTCACCAGAGCGCATTGCGCGCGTTGTTGCAGTTACCAGTCGCACGCAATTGGAGCAACGCCCCATGATGTCACGCACTACCGAATTCTTACCGCTCCCGGCGGGTCCAGCGATAACTACTACTCGTTTGGAATGCGAGGATTCAAGATTCATGATTCAAGATTTAGGAATTATAACTCGCGATTCGCGATTCGTGAATCACACATTCGCGAATACAAATTAGTATTCGCGAATTGAGGTCTGTGCGTCTATTTTCTTTACCAAATCAAGCACAACCGAGACGGCAATGAGAAGCGCGGTGCCACCTATGGTAACGGCCGTGATGCCCGTTATACCCTGTAGAATGAGTGGTAGAATTGCCAGCGTGCCGAGGAAAAGCGCCCCCACAAGCGTAATGCGCGTAATGATATTGCCGAGGTAGTCAGCAGTTGTAAGCCCTGGTCGCACACCGGGAATAAACGCACCGTTCTTTTGCAGGTTCTTTGCAACCTGATGCGGTTCGAACGTAATCGCCGTGTAAAAGTAAGTAAAGATGAAAACAAAGAAGAAGTAGAGTGCGCCGTATACCCACTGATTTGCAAATGCGGCCACGAGCGCCGCGGCACCCGCCGCTATGAACGGAATAGAGGTGTTAGCAAGAAATGTCGCGAACATTTGCGGAATAAGAAGAATAGAGAGCGCGAAAATTATCGGCATGACGCCCGCCTGATTTACACGGAGCGGAAGATACGTGGATATGCCGCCGAGAACTTTTGACCCGCGCACGCGTCGCGCATAGGTAACGGGAATTGGACGCTCCGCTTCGGTGATGAACACAACACCCGCGGTAATTATCGCCGCGGCAGCGGTAAAACCGATGTATGCCGGCAACTGTGCAGTGTCAAACGAGAATATGAACTGCGCGAGCGACGATGGAATACTCGCCACAATGCCTGCGAAAATTATGAGCGACACGCCATTTCCAACGCCAAATTCGGAAATAAGCTCGCCAATCCACATGAGAAGAATGGAACCGCCGGCAATAACGAATATGTTGACAAGGAGAGCGAGTGCGTCAAGCGATGGCACTATGCCATTTTGTTGTAAGAGCAGGAGAAACGCGAAGGCCTGAATAAAAGCGAGCGGCACTGTGAGGTAGCGCGAGTATTGCATGAATCGCATTCGCCCCGCGTCTCCCTCTTCCTGATACATCTGCTTCAGGCGCGGAATGAGAACGGTCATCAGCTGCATTACGATGGACGCGGTAATGTATGGCGCCACCCCAAGCATCACGATGGAAAGGTTAGAAAATCCGCCACCTGAGAAAATGTTCAGAAGCCCAAAAAATTGATTGTCCGCGAGAAACGAGCTCAAGGCGTTCATGTCAACGCCTGGCGTCGGTATCGCGGCAAGCAAGCGAAATACAACGAGCGCCGCGAGCACAAAGAGAACGCGCGCGCGCAACGTCTCGTCTTTGACGATAAGTTTTAATTTTCTGAAAAATGTTTCCATCATGGTATTTTATGCAGTAATAGAGCCACCCACCTTCTCTATCGCCGCACGCACTTGCTTGGAAACGGCGATATTTTTCAGCAGAAGCTTTTTTGTAACCAGAGTATTTCCGATTATTTTTACGAGTGATGATACGCCAACACCGCGTATGAGTCCTTTCTCAAGAAGTGTTCGCGGCGTTACTTCTTCCCCGGCGTTAAACGCTTTCTCCACGCGTGAAAGTAAGACAACCTTCGGCCGTGGCCGCGTAGCCACAACGCCACGTCTGCGGTTTTTGCCCCACCCCCGAAGTTTCGGAAGCCGTTTGATTATATCGCGCCATTCTGGGCGAATTTTTGCCCCAGCGCGCGCAGTTTGCCCCTTACCACCTCGTCCGGATTGCTTTCCGCGCGTTGACGACTGTCCCCTACCCACTCGGCGATACGCACGCTTTATGCCAGAGGGCCTTTGTAATTCGTGTAGCTGCATAAGGATGTGTCAATTATACGAATTTATACCAATATACGAACAGTTACAATATAAGGAGAATGACAAATTACAAATCCCAAATTCCAAATTCCAAACAATACCGAAATTCCAAATACCAATGTCCCAAACGCATTCTGTTTTGTGCTTTGAATTTTGGTCATTGTGGTTTGTTTGTGATTTGGTGCTTGGAATTTGGTGCTTTTTGTAAATTCATAGCCATTCGCAGTATTCGTATGATTTGTAGATTGGAATATCATAGATTTACTTCGTGATCTTACGCAATGCTTCAATCGCCGCGCGCGCATTGTTAATCGAATTTTTACTGCGCGAAAGGATCTTTGCCGTTATATCAGTAATGCCGCCGAGTTCTAAAACGGCTCGTACTGAAGAGCCTGCCACAAGTCCGCGCCCCGGCGACGGGCGTATCTCTACAACTGCGGCACAGTACTTTGCCTCGATGTTATGTGAAATGCTTTTGTTTTCCGTGAGAGGCACCGTAATCATATTGCGCTTCGCGTCGCGCATTGCTTTTTCAATCGCAAGCGCGGTGTCTGCCGCCTTACCTACGCCGACTCCAACGCGCCCCTTCTTGTCGCCGAGAACCATGGCAACACTGAAATTAAACCTACGCCCTCCGGCCATAACACGCGCAACGCGGCGAATCCCTATGAGCTTTTGAGCAAACTCGCTTCGCCGGTCATCCCTCCCACGCCCCTTTCCGCGTGGAATTCGACCGCGACTCTCGCGTGGCACATATGCTCGCCGCTCGGACGCATGTGCCATTTCAGTAGAGCCCGTCCCCGGAGCCTGACCATGCGCACCATCTTTTTTCTGTGTTGTCGTGTCTTTATCCATGTTAGATTTTGTTATGAATGAAATGAATTAGAGAATCTTACACCCAGCACCTTTCATGCGAGAAACGCTGTTTGAGATTGAATAGTACTGTGAAATCATGTTGTGAGTAATGTTGTCCATAGTTTGGTAAAAGGTGCAGGATTAAGAAAAATATAGTCGCTAACGCTCGTTATTTTTCTTAAAATCGTAATCCGGCAGCGCGCGCGGCATCTGCAAACGCCTTAACAGTGCCTGTATATTTAAATCCGCCTCTGTCGAATACTACCGACTCTACTCCCTTCTCGTGCGCCTGTTTTGCAAGAGTTTTCGCCGCACTCTCTGCGCGTTCTTGAGGTGTCTTGCCTTTTTCTTTGGAGGAAGACACGGCCGCGAGCGTTTGCCCGCGCTCATCGTCAATAATCTGTGCAACAAACCGCATGTTTGACTTGTATACGGACAAACGCGGACGTACCGCAGTGCCTGAAACTTTGGCCCGCACCCTCCGGTGTCGTCGCGTACGTTGCTGAATTTTTGACGTATTCGTTTTCATACTTTTTCATTCTGGTTTGTCATTTTGATTTTTGCTTTTTGATATTTGATCTGCTTTCCTAGGCGGCCACCACCGCTTTCTTGCCCTGTTTCTCACGAACAATCTCGCCTTCGTACCGAATGCCTTTGCCCTTATATGGCTCCGGCTTTTTAATACTACGGACCTCCGCCGCAAATGAACCAACTAATTCTTTATCGGCACCGGAGATGGTGATTATATTCTTTTCTACCGATACGGAAAGTCCTTGCGGAACTGGTGCGAGAACCGGATGCGAAAAACCAACCGATAGTTTCAGAGACGAACCCGTAAGTTCCGCCCTGTATCCAATACCTTCTATCTGGAGTTTCTTTACGAACGGTGTCGTGACACCTAACACCATATTGCGAACATGTGCCGCGTACGTTCCCCACAGTGCGCGAGCGAGACGCGTTTTTGCTACCAATGCCACCACCACTTCTTTTTCTCCCACGAAAACGGAAATCGCCGGGTGGAGAGCGCGAGACAAGGTCCCGCCTTTTCCTTTCACGGTTATTACGCCGTCAGAAACAGACACGGTTGTTCCCGCGGGGATTGGTATCGGAAGTTTTCCAAGACGAGACATGTTAGAGATTCTTAGCGAGCGTAGCGAGCTTAGCAAATCTTATCGTGTCTAGCGAGCGGAATCGCGAAAGCTTGCTTTCATGATACGCGAGCGAAGACACGATATGCCTTTGGCATACACCCCGTGAAATCCTCGCCGAAGGCGAGGAGCCGCAAAGCGGCATTTCACTGGGGTTATTAAGTGCGACTAATTCACTAGTGTTCATAAGTTTTACTAAACAACTTCCACCCTGTGAAATCGCCCGAAGGGCGTCCTTGCGCTTCGCGCAAGGATTTCACAGGGTAAGCTTCCGCAACCCACGATTTGAAATTCGCTTCGCAAACTCCAAATCGTGGGCGGAAGCTTACCATATTTCAAAAAGTGCCTCACCGCCCACTTTCTCTTGACGCGCCTCCTTATCGGTCTTTATGCCTTTTGGTGTAGACAGAAAAAGCGCCCCATGGCCATAGCGAACCGGCACAATCTCCAAAACGCTTTTATACACGCGACGACCGGGTTTCGAGACGCGGCGTGCGTCATGAATAACGTGCGCGCCAGACTCGTCGTACTTTAGCGTAATATCCAAAGTTTTTCGCACCTTCTTTCCTTTCTTTTCCACCGCCTGAACATACCCCGCATCCTGCAGCTTTTCGGCAATGGCATTCTTTAAATTTGAAAACGGTATGGAAACCGACTGCTTGCCAGCCGCGCCGGCATTTTTAAGACGAACAATGAGGTCTGCGACAGGATCCATACTAAATAAATGAAAAAGTAAAAACGAAAAGGTAAAAATTACAGTCAAAAGTTAAAAGCTACTGGCGACGTAGGGCGAGCGAAATGCAAAAGTACTCTTTTGCATTTCCGAGCCGAGGAGCCGGAAACCGGTGCGCCGGTTTATATTCCCATCGAGGGTACCCTTGGGTCTAACTTTTAATTTTTCGTTGTCGTTTTTCATTTTTCGCTTTTAATTTTTAATTTGAAACATTACCATGAGGATTTTTTTATGCCTGGTATATGGCCTTCGAGAGCTTCTTCGCGAAAACAAATGCGGCACAGGTTGAACGTGCGCATAAAGCCGCGCGGGCGACCGCACTTAAAACAGCGCCGCACCGTGCGGCTCGAAAACTTCGGCGTTCTTTTTGCCTTCGCAATGAGTGATTTTTTTGCCATAAAACTCGAAGAGTTTTACCCCGAGCGGAGTCGAGGGGTTGCCCAAAAGGAGGAGCCGGAAGTCCTGCACTCATACCTTGCGGCAAAAGTTATGGCGCTTCCCTGCGTGACCTTGTTCCTGCGATATCCCAGCGCACCAGGATCACTCAAAAACAAGGCCCCCAACGAGGCAAGGTCAATATACATAACACATTCTACAAAGTCAACCTATTGTACCTGCCTGCCTCCCGTGATATACTATTCGCCAGAAACAGGGGAGCCTCCAATGCGGGTCATGTCGCGGCAAACAAGCGAGCTTTTTGACAAGTTGAATTTTCTTGCCAACGGCGATACCGAACTGGTGGACAAAGCGATACGTGCCTCGCAGAAAGTAGAGCTTACCACCTATCGATATAGATTTTTATGGCTGCAAAAAGGCACGTACCTGAAACCTACATCCGATTTAACGGAAATCATTCGCTATATTGTGCAACACCGCCCCTCGCCAAAGAAAAATTGCTGCGCCTGACAGAAAACGACCACCTTGCGGTGGTCATCTTTTTATCGCCGATAGCGAGCAATATCGTGAACGCTCGCTTTCACGATTGGTGAGCGAATATGCGATATGAGCGAAGCGATTATTTGTTTACTTCTGCTTCCCGAAGCGGAAGACCGAGGTGACGTAAAAACGCCGCGGCTTCTTTTTTATTTTTTGCCGTTGTGGCGATGGTTACGGCGAGGCCAAAAACATCCTTTGAGTCCTCGTCCGAGGTTTCCGGAAACACCGTGTGCTCTTTCAGACCAATGGTGATATTCCCCATTTCGTCTATGGAGTCCGGCTTGATGCCACGAAAATCCTTTACGCGTGGGAGTACAATATGGATAAGCTTTTGCAAAAACGATTCGCCGTACTTCCCACGCAGTGTTACCTGGAAACCGACAACATCGCCCACGCGGCTTTTGAAATTCGCTACTGCTTTTTTGGCACCACGGGGTGCCGCGCGCTGGCCCGTGATGCGCGCAAGCCGCTCCGCTATAAAATCGCGGCGTTTTTGATCTTTTATTTTGCCGACACCCGAAGAAACCACCACCTTTTCCACCCGAGGCGTCTGCATCGGATTAGTATAACCAAGCTCCGCTTTCAAAGCATTGAATATTTTGTTCTGGCTTGTTTCTGTTTTCATACTACGTTCTACGTACTACTAACTACGTACTATTTTAGTTCTTGTCCGCTTTTTGCGGCCACGCGCTTCCGCATTCCGTCCTCTCCACGAACGATCTTGATGCGTGTCGGTTTTCCGGACTTTGGGTCAATAATCATAATATTAGAGATATGCACCGGCATCGGCCGCGAAACGATTTGGCCTTTGCGGCTTTTTGCGGTACGACGCTGATGTTTTTTCACCACATTAACGCCCTCCACAACAACAAGGTCTTTGCGTGGTAAAACGCGAATAACCGTGCTTGTGTGCCCGCGGTCTTTGCCGGCAGTAACTATGACTTTATCGCCTTTTTTTATACGCATACTTATAAGATTTCCGGCGCGAGCGACGCTACTTTTTGATACCCGCGCTCGATCACCTCGCGAGGAATAGGCCCAAATACGCGATTTGCTTTGGGTTCTTTTTTGTCTTTTTCCACCAAGACTACGGCGTTCTCGTCAAATCGTATGTAAGAACCGTCTTTGCGACGAAACGCCTTGGTTTGGCGCACAACCACCGCGCGGTGTATGTCTTTCTTTTTCACCGATTTTCTTGGCTGTGCGGTCTGGATAGAAAGGACGAGTTCGTCGCCTATTTCGGCAGTACGTTTCCGTGTCCCGCCGAGAATTTTAAACACCCTACCGGTTATACCGCCGGAGTTGTCTGCTATTTGAACGATGGAACGATCTTGGAGCATAGGGATAGGATAGTGTGTAGAACGTAGTTCGTAGAAATGCAAGCTATCTCACTAGAGTAAAATACTTACGCTTGGATATGGGCCTCGTTTCGCGAATCATAACCTTGTCACCGATTAGAGCCGTGTTGCCAACGTCGTGCACAAGATACTTCTTAGTGCGACGAATATACTTTTTGTATTTCGGGTGCTTTACATAGCGCTCCACCGCAACCGTTGCCGTGTCTTTCATGGCGCTTTTTACCACAACGCCGGAAAATACTTTGCCTTTTTCTGTATCACTCATAGGAAGACTCACCATGGTACTATTTTGTTCTTCGCGAGGCAACTTCTGTTAAAAGGCGAGCGATATTCTTGCGCAGTTCTCTTCCCTCTCGGACGTTCCGTGTACGGCTACCTGCGCCACCAAAACGAAATGTGCGAAGCGCTGAGCGCTTTTCGGCAACCTCCTTGTGTAAGTCGGAAACGGAATATTTTGCTAGGTCGGTTTTTTTCATGTTAGAGGTTCTTAACGAGTAATAACGAGTTTAGAAACTCTTACACCCCGTGAAATCCTCGCCGAAGGCGAG
>Ga0155795_107_pt1 | contig 49101 bp, 43 predicted proteins | sample RifCSPlowO2_01_FD_107449 | JGI IMG/M metagenome (GOLD analysis project Ga0155795, IMG submission 107449) | Candidatus Kaiserbacteria bacterium RIFCSPLOWO2_01_FULL_50_24 | reverse complement strand
GTGCACAGCACCAAGCCCGCTCTTGTTTGTCCCACTAGTCATGTCCCACTAGTCATTCAACCGCTTCGCGATCACCATGTGCTGGATATTATTCGCTCCTTCATAGATAAGGGTGGGGAATATATCCATCATGCGCGCGAGATGCGGCAAATCTTCAACTACAATCGAGCCGCCGAAATAGGTGGCGAGCTTCGTCCCAAAACGCCATGCCGTTTCCGTCGCCACCAGCTTTGCCGCCGACGCAAGCCGTGTAATATCTTCCCCACGATCGCGCGCCGCTGACGCCTCCATAATGAGCGCCCATGCCGCCGCGATATTTGCATACGCCTCGGCAAAATCAAACTGGATTTTCTGATTTTCCCAGAGGAGCTTGCCGAACTGCTCGCGCGTGCGCGTATACGCAAGCGCTTCGTCGAAAATACGCGTTGCCATACCAATCGCCTGCGCAGCTATGTTTATTCTGCCGCCATCAAGCGTCTTCATAGCAATCGAAAATCCTTGCCCTTCTTCCCCGAGAAGAGCCTCTTGCGGCAAGGTCGCGCCGTCAAAGTAAATCTCACAAAAATCACAGCTTTTCAAGACGCGCTTGTGCATGTGGCGCACCGTCACATGCGGATAATCAAGGCCGGGATTTTTCGTGTAAAGAACGAAAGCAGATACACCCTTCCGCGTATGCGCAAAAATAATCGCTACCGACGCGCGCCTGGCATTGGTTATGAATGTTTTTGTGCCACGCAAAATCCACCAACCGCCTTCATTCAGCTCCGCAGTCGTCTGCATTGATTGCGCATCAGAGCCGGCATTCGGCTCCGTTAGTGCGTAACAACCCAGCGCCTCGCCTCTCGCGAGTGCCGGCAAAATGCTTTCCTTTTGCTCTTCCGTACCGGCAAGTTGGATCGGGTATGCGGCAAGCGAACTATTGGCCGTCCATATAAGATGAAGCGAGGGCCAGAAGTATGCGAGCTCGCGCGCCACGTATGACGCCGCGACCGTGCCCATACCGGAGCCGCCGTACTCTTCGGGAATCGTGAGGCCAAAGAGCCCCAGCTTCCCCATTTCTTCCACTACGGCATCCGGAAACTTACCCTCGTCTTCATGTGTCGCATAGGTTGGCTCTACGACTTCTTTGCCAAATGTACGCACCATATCCACCACGGCACGCACTTCTTCGTTCCTCGGCTCTTGCCAGCGCATTGTACTCCTCCTGCTTTTTCACTATGTTTCTGCGCCCTTTGTACCACTTGCCGTCAACAAAAACAACAGAGCATCTTAATACTACACAAAATGTCCGATAGGACATTTTGTGTAGTATTGCGATTGGTGTTGGATTCACTCCAAACCAAAAAATATCGGCGTTTCCAGCGCATCGTCATGCTCCGGCAATCCGGAAGCATTATTTTTCTGAAGTATCAGCGTACCGCGATTGGCATACGCGCCCGATATCTGCGACACGTCAAATTCGACCGTCGCCACAAATGGGACAAACTCCGTCGTCATCCATTCACCCTCGGCCTCGGCGTACCCCTGCCCGATGATTTTTCCGTCCCAATCAACGATTACAATTGGAAAGCTCGCCTCAAAAAACCAACTTCCGCGCGCCTCTCCCTTGATTTCAAGCGGACTTAAAACCACAGCGTTCGGGCGCGGCGACTCAAGGCGAATAAGATCCATTTTTTCAAGTTCGTTCCCGATGTTCTCCACAAACAACTCGCCTCCGTGCCGGCACTGGCGCGGGTAGCTTTCCATCACAGGATTTCCCCTGGCGACACACTCTTCAAACGTTGTCACCATTGCGGCGCTCTCTGCGCCGCGGTTTTTGAGCCACATTACCCCGGTGGCGAGAACCAGAATAACCGCAAGAACAATAAAAATATTTTTCATGACTTTTTACCCGAGCCGATAACGTCAGACATACAGCGCAGACATGCCGTTTGTCCATCTCTCGTTTTTACATATTTACTTTTGCACTTGCACACTGAAACCGCCACCTTGTTTGGATTATCAATCCACTTGCCATCCTGCATGAAGTTTTTGGACATGCTGATAAGTTAAAAAGTAAAAATGAAAAAGTAAAAAGTGCAGTTAAAAGTTAAAAATTATCGATACATGCGAGCTTTGAGTTCAACTTTAAATTTTTCATTGTCGTTTTTCATTTTTCGATTTTAGTTTTTAATTAAAAGGTTGTTTTTTCAATCTTAATCATGTGCTTGTTCGCCACCCTCTACCACAGAAATACAAAGTATTATTCGACAAACGTAAGCGCCTGACCCATACGGCCCGCACGACCGGTGCGACCGATACGGTGCACATAGTCGTTGTAACTATTCGGCACATCGTAGTTAATAACGTGAGACACTTTCGGAATGTCTAATCCGCGCGCGGCAACATCCGTCGCCACAAGAACACGCACCTGATTTTCCTTGAATGCCGTCAACGCGCGCTGACGGTGGCTCTGCGTTTTATTGCCGTGAATAGACGCCGCCTTGAATCCGCGTGTGACGAGTATTTTGGAAAGTTTCTCAACGCCGTGTTTCGTGCGACCGAAAATAAGCACTTTGTCAAACTCCGGCCGAACGAGCAGTTCATGCAACACATCTATCTTGTCTTTCCCGCGAAGTCGCACGACATTCTGATTGATTGTGTCCGCAGTGTCGCCGGTTTTAACCGAAACACGCACAGGGTCCTTCAGAAAATCTCCGACGAGCTTTTCAATGTCACGCGAAAGCGTCGCGGAGAAGAAAAGCGTCTGCCGCTCGCGCGGCATGTAAGAAACAATGTGGCGCACATCGGCAATGAACCCCATATCAAGCATACGGTCGGCCTCGTCCAAGACGAGCGTCTGAAAACGCGAAAGGTCAATCGCGCGACATCCTATCATGTCTTTTAGGCGCCCCGGCGTGCCTACTACAAAATGCGGATTGCGCCCCAGTGTGCGGATCTGTGTTTTCATATTCGCCCCGCCGACAACACATACCGATTCAAAGCCTGAACCGCGAGAAAAACCGCGATACTCTTCTTCTATCTGAATTGCGAGCTCGCGCGTGGGTACGATGATGAGGACGCGCTCACTACGCGATTTCACCACTTTATTGAGAAGCGGAATGAGAAATGCGCCCGTTTTTCCGGTACCGGTATTCGCAATGCCGACGATATCGCGCCCGGAAAGCACATATGGTATTGCATGGTCCTGAATCGGGGTCGGTGTTACATATCCCTTCTTCGCAACGTTCTCTTTGATACGCGCATCCACTTCAAAATCGGCAAACCGGTGCCGTGACTCGTACGTTTCTATCGCTTCAACTGCGTCAACGATATTGACAAATCGTGAAATATCAATTCGCTCTCCCCTCCCGCCGCCGCGAGGCCGAGGCCCGCCATGGCGTGGCGAAGGCCCTCCGCGGCGCGCACCCTGAAAAGGCCGGCGAGCGTGCGACGAATGGCGCGCACCAGAAAAGCTCCGCCCGCCGCCGCGAGGCCGAGGCCCGCTATGGCGTGGCGAAGGCCCGCGCGCGGACGGTTTGCTGTGTCTAGAATAAGTACTCATATATATGCCCGATGTACGGGCTATGGCCTAAAAGGCCCTAAAATATTGTCGAACTATCCCGGAATAGGTTCGCCTCGTAGCTTGCGGGCGGTCTTGGCTATCCCAAGACGTCAACCGATGGAGAATGTCTGACAGAAACTATGATACCAGATGGCCCTATTTCTGTCAAGCAAACCGGCGAATATGTTATTTAAAGATAACCCCAGCTTCTTAATTTTTTACTGTCTGCTGACCATCTCAAACCGATGTCATTTCGATAGAACATGCTTGGTATTTTTATATTTCTGATTTCTTTGTAAGCCTTAGCTCTGGCTCTATGCACAGTGTGACCCACTCCGGTTACAATCAAACACCATCCGCTTGCTCCGGCTATGCGCCAGATTCCATCAGCATCCCTTTTAATATCACCGACGTGTACATTCTTTGATTCTTTCCCATTCTTAAAACGTATACTTATGTCTCTAAAAATTTTTACGATTTCCGCATCCTCTCCCTCTGACAATAACGGTGGTGTTGCCACCACAACTCCCACTTGGAAACCTTTTTTTGTAGACAATCGAAACTTGTTACCCATCGCAAGCTTTAGTAGCCATTCTCCTGCTTCATCCAGTATCCCGGCAAGTTGAATTTGAATGGTCGGGTATCCAAATCGTGAGGTAAATTCCAAGGGAAAAATGCCATCTTCATTGACAATACAATTTAGGTCAATATATCCAATGTACTTGGACTTCTTAAGGTCGGGCTTCATTTTCGCCAGTGTTGAACGAAAAATTTTGTTCACTTTAGACCAAAACATAAGCGTCCCCATCTCGCCAGTCATGGGCCCTAAATTTTTCGCAAACAAATTTTTATGTTCAAAGTTTACATTTATTGGGTATATAAAATCATCTCCATTGAAAAAAGCCCCGACGGCAATTTCAACGCCCTCTATAAATTTTTGTAAAACAAATTTCTTGTTTTTCTTTTCTAGAACTTTTTTATTCTGGGTTAGAAATTCCACCAGATCAGATCCGTCTTCTCTCTGTGATATGAGAACGAGCCTTTTATCACCAGATTGATTGTTACCGCTAGGTTTAAAAACATATCTTCCCGGATTTTCCCGCACAAAATTGATGGCTTTGTCGTATGTGCTGAAATTCCACATAGGCGCTATCTTGACACCGTTTTTTTTCAATTCTTTTTGCCCAAAGTTTCTATTGATTTCCAGCTTGTCTGTATATTTACTACCGCCAATAACCAGTTTCTTTTTCTTTCTCAATCTATCTGCATAGGAACCAAAATTCTCATCATCAAAAATTACGACATCCGCCCATCTTTGGTACTTTTTCCAATTATCAACTTTATCCACAAAACCATCATATACATCTTTGCTATTCTTATCTTCAAAATAAAATTTTACATTGTGTCCCTCTTTTAATAAGTGGACTGCAAGATCGCCACTCAAGCTGTCTTTTGATACAAAGAGGAAATTTTTAGCGTTCATACATTCTTACAATTATAGGAGTCATCTATGCCAAATTTCGTTGCTACATCATCAAAAAAATCATACGCTCAAACTTCTGAAAATCCTTGAATCGGTCTAACGGGTTTAATCTGTCGAATGGGCATGTATCCATTATGCCACAACCCCGCATATTTTGCGGGCGGCGCAAGCATGAATAATCAAGAACATACTGAATCCTCCTCATTCTCATTCTAACGTTTTGCAAAACGTTTGTATAAATAAAATGGAATAGAAATTCCCTCGCGAGGCCTCGGGATGATTGAAAATCTAATCCTGCCTTGGCGGGAAAGATTTTCTGCTGGCTGCGGGACTTGGATTCGAACCAAGGTGACGACTTCCAGAGAGTCGCATCCTACCACTAGATGATCCCGCAATACGCCTAACCGTATAGCAAAAATGGGTTTTATTCAATCTGCTAGCTCATTCCACTGAAATTATTTTCCACACGTACCCGTACAGTGAATGACTTTTGTGCGGTGTGTGTATATCATGATAGTTACAAGTGCCTTCGGGCCCACCCCTCGTAAGAGGAGAGAAAAGCAAAAAGCCGTCAGAATAATTTCTTGACGGCTTTTTGTACGACTGCAAATAATCCCTTATTAAGCACCGCCAGGCGCTCCGTGAAGCGTCGCGTATCGATCACACGCAGTTGCGAAATAATCGCATACGCCTCTTGCTCTCCCACCTTGCCGAGTGGAATACGCATTGGGTGATTGTCACCGGAAGACGTCGTGAACGGAGCAACTATACACGTGTGCGAGCTCAGGCCCCTCACGATTAACACGGGGCGCTGAAACAAATACCCGCGTCTGTCCTGTTCAAAACCCACATTCACGCCGAGTGAACACCACCACACCTCACGTTCGTGATAAAAACGCCCAGCACCGTTATGTGTAACCTTCTTCTGCTCATTCCACCCATCAAAATCTTTGCTCATATTTCGGCCATTTTAGCCGAAATGGCGCGGTTATTCAATTAGAAACTTCCGTGTGTGAGTGGACGCCCCAATTCACTAACGCAACTTGTTGCGTTAGTGAATTGGGGCAGTTGTGCATATCAGGACTATACGACCATGCCCCCTAGAAATACGCCAACGAAAAATGCGATTGTTGCGGCGGTGCCGCCGATGAGCACGGTACGAAATACGACTATTAACGGATTTTTTCCTTCGGCAACCCCGGAAACATACCCCACTGCCACAAGAGCAAAAATAGTCGCCCCGATTGAGAGCGCAACTACGAACTCCGACAGTGTGGGAAACATGAGCGCAACGACGAATGGCGCGAGTGGCACAGCGCCGACGGACGAGAACGAGAAAAATGTCGCGAAGGCCCGCCGAAGCGGTCGCTCAATGCGACCTCCCGATATCGCTGCCTCTTCCGACTCCGCCGATAAATAGCTGGACGATGCCATTGAGAATGCGTCCGCAAACACGTTCGCAAATCCGATAACCAAAATAATGCTCGCGGAAAAACCGGCTCCCACCCCCGCCATCACTATCGCAAACGTCGTGATAACACCGTCCACGCCACCGTATACAAACTCTGGAAGATAGCGAAAGTGCCGATACATAACCTTACTTTTTCTTTTTTGAAACAGCGGCTTTAATGAACGCCGTGAAAAGCGGGTGCGGAGAGAGCGGACGCGCGCGGAATTCGGGGTGAAATTGCGTGCCGAGAAAAAACGGATGTTTGGACTTCGAGAGCTCTCCGATTTCCATTAAGCGCCTGTCGGGCGACTGACCGGAGAAAACAAAGCCCGCTTGTTCAAGCTTCTCCACATAATCAGGGTTTACTTCAAAGCGGTGGCGATGACGCTCGTGAATTAGCTTATAGGTTTTAGCTGTCAGCTTATAGCTTTCCGAATTTGAATATGCGTTATATGCGATAGTCCCTTCTTTCAATACACAGGGGTACGCGCCGAGGCGCATCGTGCCACCGTATTCGCGTCTCATTATCTTTTCCACCTGCTCCGGCAAAATCGCAATAACCGGATGCGGTGTTTTCTCATCTATCTCCGTCGTATGCGCACCCGAAAGCCCCGCAACATTTCGCGCATACTCCACTATCGCAAGTTGGAGGCCGTAGCAGAGGCCGAGGTATGGAATTTTATTTTCCCGCACGAATTGAATAGCGCGGATTTTCCCCTCCACCCCCGTCTCGCCAAATCCTCCGGGAACAAGAACGCCATCGTATTTCACAAGCTCTTTCACTTTTTTAGAGTCGCGCTCGTATCCCTTGGCATTAAGCCAGTCAATCGTGAGCTTCACACCCGCGTTATACGCAGAAAATTTCAATGCCTCAATAACGGATATGTAGGAATCGGAAAGCACAAAATCGCCCGTGTCAAAATACTTACCGACGATGCCAATCTTCATTCCATCTTGGCCATTGTGCGCTTTTTCCGAGAATCGCTTCCACTCATTGAGGTCCGAACCGTTTCTCACGCGCTTGCCGAGCGTTTTGAGCAAAATGTCTGAGAGGTGATCGCGCTCAAAATTCGCGGGGACATCGTAGATGCTCTTCACATCCGGAGCGGAGATAATAGAGTCAGGAGCAACGCTACACGAAACGGCAAGTTTTTCTTTGCGCTTTTTATCAAGAGAATGCGTAGAGCGCGCAATAATTATATTGGGCTGTATGCCATAGGAATTGAGCGCGCGCACCGCGTGCTGAGTGGGGCGCGTTTTCATTTCGCCTATCACTCCGGGCACGGGAAGGTACGACACCATCACAAAAAGCACGTTAGACGGATTCTCGAGATGCATCACACGCGCCGCATCAATGAAGAGCGCATTCTGAAAGTCGCCTATGGTGCCGCCTATCTCCACAACGGAAACATCCGACCTTGACGCGTCAGCCGCTTTGTGAAACCGTGCCACTATCTCGTCGCGCACATGCGGAATTGCTTCTACACACTTCCCGCCATACCACAAGCCGCGTTCGCGCTCTATCACGGAGCGATATACCATACCGCTCGTCATATAATCCTCCGCGCCAGCATCGCGATTCAGAAAACGTTCATAGTTTCCCATGTCCTGATCGCACTCCAATCCTGAATCAAGCACAAACACTTCTCCGTGTTCAGCCGGATTCATCGTGCCGGCGTCTACATTGAGATAGGGGTCAACCTTCACGAGGTTGACCGAAAGTCCACGCGCCGAAAGAAGCTTGCCAATTGATGCTGTCGCAATACCCTTTCCAACACCCGACATGACACCGCCGACAACAAAAATGTACTTATGATTTTTTTGGGACATTTTTATAAATTCTAAATCCGAATATCGAAATCCGAAACAAGTATCCAAATGAAATTCCGAGCACTAAACTCTAAATTCTAAACAAATATTAAATTCCAAATCATAAACCTCAAACGTCGGTGTTTGATTTTTGTTATTTATTATTTCGAGTTTGTTTAGAATTTAGAGTTTCGTATTTCGTATTTTCGTAATTTCGTGCTTCGGATTTACACATTGAGATACCTCCGCACAGCAAAGAAGCTCGAGAGCACTCCCAACACAATACCCGTGCCCATGATGGTGAGAAACAACAACGGAAATGAGTCGGTAAAATACTGAAACGCATCAAAGTCACCAAAGAGTATTTCCGAAGTCGCATCAAGGCCAACCAATACTGGACGAAAGAGTAGAATAGGATACAGCAACATGAGCACTATGAGCCCCGAGATGACGCCGTAAAGCGCCCCCGCAATCACGAAGGGACCGCGCACATACCAGCGCGAGGCGCCGACTATGTTCATGACACCGATCTCTTCGCGGGCGGTATAAATGGCGAAACGAATGGTGATAAATACGATAACGAGCGTCGCCAGCGCGAAGAGTAAAAACCGCGCAATGCTATTTTCTCGCGATGTTGCGATAATATCGGTGAGCCTATCAATGGCTGCTTTGTTTTGGTGAAAATTCACTTTTTCTATAATAACGCCGGAGGTGCTGTTGATTTCTACCGTGTCAAGAAACTTCGCAATTGATTCATACTGCGACGTCTCCTTCGCGCGCACAGAAAGCGATGCGCCTAACGGATTCTCACCGAGTTCATCCAACCCTTGCAAGATAAGCTGATCTGCCTTGTGACGTTCGCGAAAGTCCATGAGCGCTTGTTCTCGGCTTGTGTAAGAAACAAGGGCAACTTCTGGCAGTGCTTCAAGTGCGCGCTTTATGTCGCTCACCTCTCCTTCCGATGTCTCGGTAGTGAAATACACGGTTACGTCTACCTGATTCACGAGCTGCTGGAGCGTAGAATTGAGAGCGGCATGCGACAGAAGGATATTGGCTATAACGAACAGCGTTATCGTCATCACCAGAATAGCGGAAAACGACACAAAGCCATTCCGAATAAAACCAATGAGGCCGTACCGCGCCACTCGTTTAGTGTTGGTCCATTTATTCATAGTGTATATAGCTTATAGGTGCTAGCTTTTAGCTTCTAGCTTTTTAATCATAGCATGCAACATTCTTCCGACTTCGGATAGCTCACTTTCAATACCTTGCGATTGTTTGGGGTCCCCGAAATGTAATTTCTGACAAATAAATAGTTGTGTTTCAAGTTCTGCCACTGATCCAAGTCCAACGCGGAGAAAGTGAGTAAAATCTTTTCGCGTTCCCCTGCTTCTGCCCTCTGCAATATTTGACGGGATAGAAACAGCCGCTCTTCGCATTTGTGATACTAGGGAAAACATTTCTTCTCGCGGAAACTTTTCTGTGAAGCAATAGATCTCAACTACCAACACGATTGATTTCTGCCAGACGACTAAATCCTTATGAGACCGAACTTCCTTGTTCATATCTTTTCTCCTAGAAGCTAGAACCTAACACCTAGAAGCTGCTTATTCATATCTTTCCTCCTAGAAGCTAGCACCTAAAAGCTAGAAGCTATATTCATAAGGTATATTTACCGTGCGCGTCGTCCCGAATAACGCGGCCCTGGTCCATAGTGACCACGCGCCTTCCAACGGAATCAACGACCGACCTGTTGTGCGTCGTTAAGAGCACGGTTGTGCCGAGGTCATTTATTTTTTTAAGTATCTCTACGACATCGTGCGTGTTAATGGGGTCAAGATTTCCCGTTGGCTCGTCTGCTATTAAAACATCCGGCTGGTTCACAATGGCGCGCGCAATCGCCACCCGCTGTTGCTCTCCGCCAGAGAGCTCTCGAGGAAAACTCCATATTTTGTCGGAGATGCCAACGAGATCCAAGACGTGTGGCACGTCTGCTTGGATATCGTCGTCCGAGTGCCCCGCCACTTCCATTGCAAACGCGATATTTTCATACACATTTTTTGTGGGTAAAAGCCGAAAATCTTGAAATACTGTGCCTATATTACGACGTAGTTTTAACAACTCGTTAGAAGAAAGCGTGTGTACATCGTTTGAGCCAAAATATACCGATCCCTCGGTCGGTTTAATTTCTGCGAACAATAATTTGAGAAGCGTTGTTTTTCCCGCCCCCGAGTGACCCACGATAGAAACAAACTCGCCCGGCTCAATGCCAAGAGTCACTTCGTGTACGACGGGAGCTCCGCCGTTGTATTGTTTCGTAACTTTGTCGTAGTAAATCATAAAAATAGCTTTCAGCTTTTAGCTGTCAGCTTCTAGGAAATACGAGTTCCATTATATAGCATATGAAGGAGCCGGCAAAACCACGAATTGGTTTTGCCGGCGATACTATCTGCTAGCGTCATACATGTTGTTTATGTTTTATCTTGCCGCGAATTTCCTGCGTCAACGAACCCCCGAATATCACCTTCGAGCACTTGGTCTACATTTCTTTCCTCGTAATCGGTGCGGTGGTCTTTCACCAATTTGTACGGGTGTAAAACATACGAGCGAATCTGGCTCCCCCACTCTATTTTTGTAGACGCACCCGCCGAAAGACCGCGCTCTTTCGCTTCGCGCTCCCTTTCGCGAAGTTCCCAGAGTTTACTGCGGAGCAGTTCCAGCCCCTTTTCCCTGTTCTGCACTTGACTGCGCTCGCTCGTTACGTGCACGGAAAGCCCGGTCGGCTTGTGCGTTATACGCACCGCCGTGTCACGCTTGTTTACATTTTGCCCGCCGGCGCCGCCGGATCTTGCAAACGACATTTCAAGTTCCACTTCCGGTATACGCGTGTCGTCTGTATCCGGCAATTTCGGCAACACCTCCACGAGCGAAAAGCTTGTTTGCCGCTTCCCAGCTGCGTTAAAGGGCGACATGCGCACTAAGCGATGCACGCCCGCTTCGTTTTTAAGCGTTCCATATGCGTTTTTTCCAAGTACCTCAAACGAAACGTGCCGGTAGCCGCCATTGGAATTTTGATTGGAAGAAAGAAGCGCGGTTTTCCACCCCCGCTTTGCCGCGTACTTTCCGTACATTTCAAACAATATCCGAGAAAAATCTTCCGCATCGTCGCCGCCCGCACCGGAAGTAATACTTATGATGGCGTCGTTCTTGTCGTACCCTAGACCGCCCACAAGTTGTTGTTTTAGATCCTGATATTCTTTGAGCACTGTTTGTGCGGCATCTTTGTCAACCCAAAAATCAGCCGCGCCCATCGCGGTCTCTATTTCGGAAATCCTTTGTTGTGTGGCGTGTTTATCCATATCTCCACAAAAAATCTACTAAGGGCTATGGTGGGAAAAATTATCAATTTTTAATTTCCAATTTTCAAACATTGGGTAATTGGAACATTTATTGAAAATTGAGAATTGGTAATTGAAAATTAAGAGGTGTCGAACCATAACCTATGTTTCGCTCTTACAGAACACATACCACTATACCATAGCTTGCGTAATTGGCTATTGTATGCTTTAATGCATTCGGCGCGCAATCAAGCGCGAACAGGAGCAGAGAGTGAGCAACAAGCACTTCAAGGGCTGGCAATTCCCCTGGTGGGAATATCTGCAAGAAGAGCCCGTCGATGCCGGAAGCGGCGAGCCGCAGAGGCGGCAGTTTGGAGCGAGCGGCAGCGCGAAAGTTGCTCCCGACATGCCGGTAACCGGCGTGCGGCGTGCGATACTTGGCCATAACCAAGACATGCGGGTTACGAGTATCGCGCTCGTGATGGACCCGAAACATCTAGATTGCCGAAAACATCCTGGCGGAAAGATTGAGCCGGGTGAGTCTCGAGAAGCGGCAATCGTCCGAGAAATTGACGAGGAGACGGGTGTTCCATTGAACCCGCACGACGAGTTTGAATCACTCGGGCGATTCTCGGACAGTAAGGGATACGTTTTTGACTTCGGCGCAACATTTGTGCCAGAAGAGTTTTTATGGAAGAGCGTCGAGGCGAAGGGAGTCGGGAACGAGGGCGAGATTATCGAAATCTTGCCGATTGACATCTTGTCCGACCCTAACTTCCTTAACGGAAGGACCGAGAGAGGCGAAAACGCGCCCCTCTTTTGGGACCACCGTGAGCCGACAATGTTGCTCCCACTGGTCATCGCGGCGTGGGAAGAAGAACACCGCGCCGCACAAGCGGCATGAGTATACCTGGCCGTCCCGGCTTACCGGGACGGCCATCTGTTTTCCCGAGCACTTAACCGTAGCGGAGTATATCGGGATTTCGTAAATCCCGATATTAGACGAAGAACTCTCCTTCGTATATCGGGATTTACGAAATCCCGATACCGTGCACAGCGCATACCAGTAAGTATTTAAGCCATATTGAACGGCTCATTCGCGTGTGAGCCGTTTTTCAACCCCTACAACTTTAGCGGAGGAGGCGCACCTGTTTGGGAGACTTAACCGTAGCAGAGTCCCGCTCCAGTTTTGCTGAAAGACAAAACTGGAGCGGGGCGTGAGCGGTCTCCCAAACAGGTGCGCCGACGGAGCGCCCCCTTGTTCTTTAAGCGAAGGTGCGCTAGCCCAGCACTAAATTAATTATGCATCTATGATTTCTGCGAAAAACATCGACTGCACGGGTTCGTTTGGTGATCGCGTGGCGGTTGGGGCTTGATATTAATTTAGTTCTGGGCTAGTGTAGGAAAAGAAACAAGAGGAAATTGAAAGATGAGAAAATCTGCATTACGAAACGTATACATGTGCGGCTTTACACGCACACCCCATGGGAAATTCATGGGCGCACTCAAGGATTTTTCCGCTGCCGAGCTTGGCGGCATTGCCATCAAAAAACTGCTTCAAAAGTACGAGATTCCTCGTGAAGAAGTGAACGGTGTTTTCATGGGGGAGGTTTTAACTGCCGGTGAGGGTCAAGCTCCGGCGCGGAGAGCTGCGATTCTTGGCGGCTTACCAGAGTCGTGCCCTGCAGAAACATTCAATAAGGTCTGCTCTTCCTCACTTGTCGCACTACATCACGCAACAAATATGATTCGTGTTGGAGAGGTAAACCTAATGATTTCGGGTGGCATGGAGAGCATGAGCCGATCACCGTATTTACTGCGGCGCGTGAGTGCAAAGCCGGGCGATCAGAACCTTGCGACCCTGTATGAGGAAGCTACTTCGTTGAGAGATGCGGAAAGTGTGTTGGCATACGACAGCATGTTTTATGACGGACTCACCGAGCCATCGCGGATGGATCGTCCAAACATGGCAATGCTTTCCGACCTGTGCGCGGTAGACAAAAATATTCCGCGAGACGATTTGGACCAGTATGCATATCTAAGTTGCGCGCGTGCCAGTATGACGGATCTGGAAGATCGCATGGCGGAACATATAGTCCCGATTACGTTATCTGACGGCACAGAACTCACGCGTGACGAGACGCTACGAGGACCGGAATTAGAGAAAATGAAAAATATGGCGCCACTTCCCAAGTGCACTCGGGTGACTCTCGCCGCCATGTCGCAGCTTGCAGACGGCGCATCAGCACTCCTCATTGCAAGTGATGATGCGATACGGCGGCTCCACCTTGTACCTCTTGCGCGCATCGTGGATTTCGCTACCTTTTCGCACGATCTAGAGTGGTATACGACGGCGCCGGTTCCCGCAATCGGAAGACTGCTGCTTAAAAATGAACTTGACATTTCAGACATCGGCTTTTTTGAGGTCAATGAGGCGTCGGCGGTGGTACCGATCTATACAGCAAAGGAACTGCGGATTCCTCGAGGTCGTCTGAATATATGGGGTGGTTCAATCGCGATAGGACATCCGCTTGGTGCAACGAGCGCGCGCATAACCGGTACACTTGCAGTTCAAATACAAAAACATGCATTGCGGTATGGCATCGCCACAACCTGTAACGGCGGCGGCGAAGCCGTGGCGGTCCTCTTGGAGCGGGTGTAGCACGTGAGACATTTAATGTTCATTTCCGGGGTGATCCCTATGTGGGTCCACCCCCAACAACTCCGGGAGCAAAATTCCCGGAGTTTTGCTTTGATACACCATTGTGAGATTTCTGCATACAGTAGAGTACGGTACCGTAAAAACGCCAGCTCGCTCGATCCCTGCCCCAAGAGGGCAGGGCGTTCTCGACGAATTCCAGTAATGCTTGACTTTCATACAAACAGGTATTAAATGCGGGCAGAACGCGAACAGCGGAGGCGGAAATGCCACGAGGTAAAATACGAACCGCAGAGGCAGAAATGCCACAAGTCGGAAACGTGGTGATCTTTAAAAAAGAAATAACACAAGAACTCATAGATGGGTTTGCGGCTCTAATTGAAGACTTCAACCCCATGCACACGAAAGAGAATTTCCCGGGTAAAGAAGAAATTAAGAAAAAGTTGAACATCGGCCGTCCAATCGCGCACGGCATGCTTTGTGCATCGTTGGTTTCTGGGCCTCTTTGGAGACTTGGGGGCAACGGGGCCATATTCGGCAGACTAGAAAAAGTGCGGTTTATAAAACCCGTGCAAGTGGGAGATACCGTAACCACTCGGCTTGAGGTACTGGATATTAAAAACAGCAAACTGCAGATCGGGGTGAGATACACTAACCAGCAAGGGGAGAATGTCATTGAGCCGACCGAGGTCACGCTGTTTGTTTTTTAAACTATCATAACTCTCGCCTTGTGCGGGAGCTTTTTCTTTTTCCACTAACGCAAGAACTTGCGTTAGTGGAAAAAACAGGAAAGGTGTGGGGGTTTACATGCGGCAATCAACATAGTAGTGTGTGCCCAGACTGGCCTTTGACTAAGGAAACTAAGGAGGATGTGAAGTGATTAAATTTGGCAAAGGAAACCTACGAGTGCCCAGGCTATCCCGCAAGGTATTTCTTGTGGGGGTCGGGATGACCGATTTTCGGAAATTCTATCCGGAAAAACAGTCAACAGAGTTGTGCCTTGAGGCAATGAAGATGGCCGTTCAAGGCACGAAAGTGTCCGCACAGGAATTTCACGGTATGGTGAACCTCTGTGTCTATTCGCAGTTTGCGGACCACTTCGGCGATCAGCTTTTGGCCGCATCAAAGATTCACGACTATCTCGGTTTTGATCCGATTCCAAACATTGAAGTGAAAACCGGTGGCGCGACAGGTGGTTCCGCCGCGAAAACAGCGATTGAGCTCATTGCATCAGGGTCTGCCTCGGTGGTTCCTGTAGTCGGTTGGGAGAGGATGGACGAAGTCAATACGCGCCAAGGAAATGCATACATTGCGTCCGCAGCGTGTAAAGATTTTGAATCTCCTCTCGGCTGGTCCTACACCGCGTACTATGCGCTCATGATGCGACGCTATCTGCACGAGTATCATCCCCAACGGGAGACACTCGCCAAAATCGCGCAGAAGAATCATCACTACGCGCGTTTTTCGCCGTTTTCGCAATTGCCGGGCGACTATTCAATAGAGGAAATCCTCAATGCAAAGGTCGTCTCCGACCCGCTAACATTCCCGGAATGTTGCGTCATGAGTACCGGTGCTGCCGTGCTCATCTTTTGTGATGAGGAGACGGCATATCGCCTCACCGATCACCCCGTTGAGGTTATCGGTATAGGCGCGGGAACACATACTCTGCGTACCGCAGATAGGCGCGATATGCCTATATTGCTTCTGCCGAACGAAACGGAAGACACATACAAGGGCCGCAGTAATGATTGGCCTGGATTTACGAGTTTCCTTGCCGCGCGCTTTGCGGCACGGCAAGCGTATCTTATGGCGGGAATCACCGATCCGGTTGAGGAATTGGACCTGGCGGAAACGCACGATGCGTTTACCGTTTCCGACATCCAGACCTACGAAGACGTCGGCTTCCGGCCGTATGGACGCGGAGCTGAATTTGTGGAAAGTGGCGATGCCTATTTGGGCGGACGGCTTCCCACGAATTTATCCGGCGGCCTCATCGGCTCAATGCATGCGGTTGGTGCCACTGGCTTGTTCCAACTTGCAGAGATTTTCTGGCAAGTGCGAGGACAATGGAATGAAATTCACGACGACGAAGAACTATGGAAACGGTTCGGCAAAACCAAACCGACGGACTTTGAGAGTTTGCAAGTTCCCGATGCGCGACGTGGCATGGCGATAAGCCATGCGGGCACCGGCTCGCACGTGACATGTATCATTCTAGATGGAGGCAAGTGATGACGAATCAGAGACAGGAAGTCAAAATGCTTCAAGGTCTTGAAACGATACTTCTGAAAGAAAACTTCGGGGAAGCGATACCGGAAGAGTATATCGTGCGAGAAAATCCGCGGACGATTGTGCATCGGCACACCTATGGCGGACTTTCGAGATTCTTTGGTGGTCTCGCAGAAAGCGTGTTGTGGGGCACGGTGTGTTTAAACCAAAACTGCAAATGGAGTGACATATGGCTTCCGCCGAGAGTGCACTGTCCGGACTGCTGGGAAGCAATGGAATGGGTTCCGATTGATGCGAGAGGCGCGAAAGTATACACGCACTCAACCATCAATCTTCCGGGTGCCGGATTCATGCTCACGACGCCGTGCCCTCTCATCTCTGTTGAGATTCGGGGAGTATGCACCAAATTCATGAGCTATCTTTCGAAGTTTGGTGAAAATGAGCCGTATATCGGCATGCCAGTGAAGCCGGTGTTTCAGAAGGATAATCCAACCTACACAATCCTAGATATTAGTTGGGTCCCAAAGAACTCTGACTAGCAACAAAGCTCCCGTTTAGCGCGGGGGCTTTTTCTTTTCGTATGCATCACGCGCACGCGCGACCCGTGTCGTGTATGTTGCAACATGTTCCCTGATTACTAGCGCGAGCTTCAAGCGTTTCAAGTTCTTTGTGCAAAACCGATGTTTCTTCGTCCGTTTTTTTTCATTCACTTTCAGTGAGTATCGTACGGTCGGCAAGCAAAACAGAACCAAGCAGTTTCTGCCGGCATGATACTCCCTTTCACACAATTCACTAGCACCAAAAACGGCCATTTTCGCCCCCCGCTCGTGCTTCAGCAAAAATACTCCTCACTGTATCTACTGATACACCTTGTCGTATTTTTGCCTCCAGCACTTCGCAGGGGGCGAAAAGTATCTCGTTTTTCTCCGCTAGTGAATTGTGTGAAAGTCCGTAAAATCTCCTGCTCGCGGAGCATGCACTCCACATTCATTTCTTCAACGTAACGCTCCAGATCCGCGATTTCTGCTCCGATGTCTTCGTTCGGTTTTTTCATGGAGCCGACCCGGGGAATCGAACCCCGATATACGGTTTACGATACCGTTGCTCTACCATTGAGCTAGGTCGGCTGATGCTCTACCAACTGCCTGCCCCGTAGCCAGCCGAACTTGCGAGGCTGTGGTACCGGGGAGCTACGCTGGCGAACAATACTATCCTACGCAATTTCTTGCTCTTTTCCAACTCTTGAGTCTCAATCGTACTCACGAGCGCTAGATGTCTTGTATCTCCTTGGTGATTACTTCTTCCGCTTCTTCAAGTTTTTGTTCAAACTGTTCCAAAAACTCCACTTCTTCCTCTGTGAGTTTTCTTTTGACCTTCTTAAGCCGCGCCACATGGTTGGCAACACCTGCGCGAAGGACTCTGAATGCTTCTTCGGACACCTTTTCCGCTTCCCGCGCCTCGCACCGCATATGTTGAATCGTGCGGGGTATCCTGAACCAGAGGTGCGCACCACCCCACGCGAGCGCACCAAGCGCAAGCGGCAGCAGCATAGAAATTTCGAATGGCCGCCGCGTCTACCGTGGCGGCCATTTGTTTTTTATCTTTGGTTTGTACGTACCGGACGCAAAGGTTCTCAAAACTTCGTGGTAAATTTCTTGCATCGTACGGAATAGAATAATTAATGGAGTGGTGACCACAATAAGCAATATCCTTGCGAGCATCAGTACAACCTTCCCGAACAATTGCCAGTACGTCTTGTTGTGCGCTCTGGTACTGCGCATGTCGCTCACACGCGATATATACACTCTTCCTGCTTTTTTGTTACACGCGTAACGCCACAAAAACCAAGCTAACAACATTGTAAGTATACCAAGCGCTAGAACCGAAGTATATTTCACCAACCACGTTTCTTTTATCCAAACAGACGACACGCCAAGAAATTGTACGGTTTGCGAACTCTTGTTGCCGGCACCATCTACCGCGCTGACGGTGAGCGTATGCTCCTTTGCCGCATCAGTGCTTATAATGACTGATGTTAATGCCTGAAGAAAACTTGAGGGTATCAGTGCGTCGTATGTACCGTCGGCGCTTCCACTCCATATTTCTGGCTCATTGTTGTTGACACTGATTTCGTAGTGGTCAATTCCGGAATGTGCGTCGCGAGCCGTGATTGAAAAGATTGCTTGCCCCGGAGTGGAGCGTTCCGGAAGATGGACAACGGCTGATATAACCGGCTTCGTTGAATCAACATTGAACTTAAAATGTCTCGCTGGGCTCCACCCTGCGTCATTTTTTAGTTGAGCGTGAAAGTAGTAGGTACCATCGGGAATATCTTCAATGACTTTTTCGGAGATAGGACGCGGGTAGAGTATTGTTGGTATTATGCTTTCTTTTGTGCCGTACAGAAGCCGAACGGCCGTGGTGCCGTTTGGAACATCCCACCGGAACGTTGCGGTAGTATTTGCGTACCAACGCTCGGAATCGGGGTGTGAAGAAGACATTACATCAGGCGCGCTCGGCGCACCAGCGGCTGTTTTAGCCGGCTTCGGTTCGCTTCGTGGAGAAGCAGACGGGACGGGAGAACTCTCCGCAGTGTCGGACGCTGCTGAACGTATAGTGAAACTCGCGGAGCGCATTTCCTCAATAATGTTCGTTCCGGTACCGTCGTTCGCCAGCACCGACCCGGATACAAAACGCACGTCGGCAACTCCTGCCGTTTTTGCTCGAAACGCAATAGATAACACTTTCCCTCCGGAACCCTGAAAACCGGGATTCAGCGCAACGCCTTCAAATGAAATAGAGCCGGCGGTATTTGAAAACGACGGCTCACTTACCCACAAATTAACGACTGACTGCTCTTTTGAAACAGAAACCACACTCAATACTTCGGGAGAAAAAAACACTTCCCCGCCAACGGCGTTAAGCGCTTGTTCTCCCGAGGAAACAAGCAGGTTGACGGTGAATGTTTTCCCTACAGAGTATGTAGCTAACGCCGGCGAGAAGTGTAATTCAGCTGCATAGAGGCCAGACGGTACTGTCAAGACAAAAACTAAAAGAAAAAATATTTTGTAGGCCTTCGCCATAGTATAGCGAGGAGTAACACTGCGCTCATCATTACTATACCAAGCATCCAATAACTTTCGTGCAACAAACTTGAGTGCGGTGGATAAACAACTTCAACACGCTCGTTGCCATTTTTATCAATCGCTTTTACATAAATCTTTTTATCCAGTGCCTGATTTTGCAGAAGAAAGGGGCTCTCTGCTTCCGCATAGCGCGCCCATGTCCCCTCGCGCACTTCGTAGCGGTCAATCCCGGACACTTTGTCTTGCGCCGAAAACACAAGAACGTTCTTCCCCTCAAATACATTCTGATTTTGTATAATAAGTGGCGTAAAATTCTCCGGCGGTATTACATCTTGCGCCGGCTCAACACTTGATTCCGACGGTACGGAACTTTTAGAGATTGAAAATGAAAATGGGACCGACGTGGCGCGCGCGCGCGTTCCGTACCCGTCATTTTGCAAAATCTGCAGCTCTCCCAACCTCACCGCGCCGTTTCCGTCCGTCTTCGCACGAAATATAACGGCAAACAAGAAATGTTTGATTCCCGATAATCCTCCGGGGGTGATGCCGGAAAATTCAAGGGTGTTTGATGTAAGAAATTTTGGTTTTTTAATCCAAAAGGTAACGGCGGAGTCGCCGTCCCGAACCTCCAGCATGTCTAGAAGGTCATCGGGAAACACGAGATGCCCCTCAATTGCATTTACCGAATCCCCTTCCGTATTCAGAAACACATTTAACAAAAAATCCTCGCCTTGCAGAAACTGCCTGCCGTCGGCATCAAAAAATATGTCGGCTGCAAAAGCCGGCGAAGTAAAAATGGAAAAAGCAAAATGAAAAATGAAAAATGACAATGCCAAATGAAAAATAAGTTTTTTGTACATAATCATTTTTTACCTTTGAGCGTGAGTATGCTTGAGGCGATAACGCGCGCCGCCTCCGACAGTGCAGACAAAAGTGCTTCCGCATCACTCTTTGAAACCTTGTTGGTATCACGCAAAAGCGTAATCCACACCTTCGACTCATTCGCAGATTTAAGAGAATGCGTGAAAAAATTTGTAAAATCTTTCTTGGAACTTGCTGACTGCGCCTCTATATAATTTGCAAGTACGCTCGTACCGCTCCGCAATAGTTGCTTCCCCATTACTTCACTTACCATTCCTCTTGGCATTGCGTCGACAAATCGCACGATACGCAATGTCAATACATATAGTCGCGCTTTGAATTCCTTTTTAAATTTTTCTTTATCGTTTTCCATTTTGCTTTTTTATTTTTCCATTTTTTCACTACCCAGTCCAATGAAACGCCATGATACTAAAATCGACCAAATTGACTTTCCCGTCGCCGTTGACGTCTACGGACGCGGGAGGGTTGGCACGCTTATACCAGTATGCGGCAACAGAAAAGTCAACAAGATTTACTTTTCTGTCTCCGTTGAGATCTCCTTTGACGATTGTTTTTTCCTGTACGGGCGCAAGCACATTTTTCTTACCCACAAGAAATGCCACCGCCTTGCTGAAAGAACTTATTTCGCCGTCCTGTGCCGTTTTTGACTTGGCGAGATGTTGGCCACTCTCAAGTTTGGCAGTGTCAAAATTGTAAAGATAGGCGCCGTCTTGGTCGGCGGTGGTTTTACCAAAAAATTCTTCCTCCGAACCTATTGCAACGGTAATATCCGCTTTAGGCGCGGACTGGCCAAAAATAGCGATACTTTCTCCTCGTTTCACTTCGCTTTTATCAACAGCGATGGTTGGCGCAATGAAAATGCCGGTTATATTTGCCGTAGTGCCGCTTGTTACGCTCACCGGAAAGGTAAGAAGTGATGAGCGTATGCCATTTTTATCCTCCGAATAAACACTGAAGATATAACTGCCGCCGGAAAGCCCTGAAAGATTTATCTGAAATTTGGCGTCTTGCCCAGAGATAGTCATCGCCGCGATTTGTGCGTCTTTGAGCAAGGTTACGGTGCTTCCCGGATACGCCTTGCCGCTGAATACCGCGCTTGTCGCGGGAGCCGAGACAATACCACCACCCCCACCTCCGCCGCCACTACTGCTGTTACTACTGCTACTACTGGCATCACTGGTTTTTGCCGACACGGCGCTTGATACCGCGGACTCTCCGGAGGCGTTGAGTGCGCTAATTTTATAGTAGTACGTCGTACCTGCAGAAAGTCCCGTGTCTGCGTATGCCGTAGTATCACCGGAAGAAACGGTTGGCTCACTGCCTACCCTTGTAAATGAACCGCTCGAGGAAGTGTCACGGTAAATATCATAGCTGGTGGCATCATCGGACGCAGTCCACGAAAGATTTATCTGCGAAGAACTGACCGCGCTTGCGGAAAGTCCGCTCGGGATAGAGGGCGCGCCTCCGCCCGTAGGAACGATGGGGGCAAATATAGAAAAGTGAGTTGCTATGGCCGTGAGAGTGTTGTTAGTCGCGTCAACGGTTGTTGAGAGCGGATCCCATTCTTGCTTGTCCTCCGACCACGAAGCAAGAACCAATTTTGATTCGTCTCCTCCTAGTGTTGTAACGTCGGACTCCTCGTACGGAACCGTAATCGTAACTCCGGTGCCCGAAGACGAGGACAACGAAGTGACGGACTGACCGGATGAGTCCTGCGAGGTAATTTCAATCCCTTTACCGCCAACCACTTTTCCGGTCGGTGTCTCGGTAATAACGGCGCTTGTCACTCTGGTGCTGACTGAATTTGAATCGGATGAATTTCCGAAGACCCCCGCAGGGATTTGCATTTGGAAGTTGCTGCCGATCTCTGTGTTGCGTACGGTTCCGCCCTGCGAGGGAGTTATGAGTGATGACTTGCTATCGCTTATTGAATACCCGCTCAAGGCCGAGAGGGTTATGTTTAGCGTTCCACTTCCTCCGGAAGACACTGATGTCGTTTGTTCCGATGACGTATATCCGTCAGAGCGCGCCCACACGGTCCAGCTGCCTGCGTTAAGATTCAGCGTATAGTTGGTGCCGCTCCCGGCAGATGTATCCACGCTTGCAAACGCATATATACCGTTTGAATTTTTAGCGATTACCCGCGTGGATGCCGAAACATTGCTCCCCGAAAGCGTAACACTGCCGGAGACCGTAGCATCCGCCACAGCCAGAGTCCTGGCGGTTCCCGAACTCACATTTGAGCCGTTTACCAAAAGTGACGAGGGCGCCGCAGTATCAATGCATCCCGGCTTTGAGGCGCTTATTTGATAGTTGCCGTTGGGGACCGATAGCGAGTAGGCGCCGGCGGAATCCGCGGTAACAACGATTTTCCGTCCCTTGGTGGCATCCGACAAAAGTACCGAGGCGCTATTCTTACAAATAGAGGAAGATGACTGGACATTTCCGGAAACCGTGTAAACTGTGGACGGAGAAAATGAAACATTGGTGGTTGCCCCGCCGGAAACAACGACTCCCGTCTCGGAGCCGATGGGTCCATGGCTCGAAGATTGCGCAGTAACGATGTAGGTGCCTGCGGGAACATTGATGTCGTAGATACCGCTTGTCGGATTTGAGGCGGTCCCGTTTCCTCTACCGGAAGAATCAAGTGCGTTTACAAAGGCGTCGCTTACGCCACTTATGGTAACTCTTATGGTGCCGGGAGTGCTTAAGGTTAAGTTTTTTCCGCTTGCCGTGGCTCCGGCGGTAACCGTAACGCCGGTAATTTGAGACGTGGGCCCAGAACCCTGCATAAAACCTTCTACGGTGTATCCGCTCCCCGCTTTTACTTTGAGTGAGTAATCACCACTCGCGTCGGTTACTGTCATGTTTCCTCCTGATGAACCGTGGGCGGATACGAATGCGCCAACCACTGCGCTCCCGCTTTTTGTTACTCGGCCGGTAATGGTCCCGAACGAAGCGGCGGATGCCTGAAGATTTTTACCGGTCTGGTTGGAACCGGAAACGGTAACGGTGAGAGAGCTCAATTCGCCGTATCCCGGCGCGTACCCCTGAAGTTTCCACGTTCCGTCAGAAACGTACACGGTGAAATTTCCGGAGGCGTCTGTCGGCGACCCAACCACGCTTCCTGTAGGATTGCTAGACGCATCAAGTTTTTGCGCGCCTATATGCGCATATGGGATGGCGTTCCCGGATTCGTCAAGTACCTTCCCCGAAATAGAGCGGGAGCCCTTACTGATTTTTAGGACAAGGTTATCGCTACCGTTGTCGCCATCGTTGGTAACAAGAGTTCCGCCAATATATACGTCAGCGGTACTGTTGCTGTCTGTCGCCACATTTCCGCTGTCGTTATTTACGGTAACCTCAACTTCATTTGAGGAAGGCATGCCCGGCATTGTGGCGATTATCTTGTACGCTCCGTTTCGCACCCGCAATTCAAACGTGCCGTCATTAAGTGACTGGCCGCGGGACGCTCCCTCGCTTGAACCGGAGGAAGCTGTTACCTGCATAAACACATTGGGAATTGCATTTTCGGAACCGTCTTTCACTTTTCCTTTAATAATGTTGTTCGCGGCAGTAAGCGCGAAACTTATGGTATATGTTCCTGTTCCAGAAATTTGGATTTGTTGCGGTTGTGGAACAACAAAATTGACCTGCATCGGCACTTGAGCGGTCATCATGGAAGGGTCTTTTGGCATCCACGACCTAACGCCGATTTCCCAAGACCCGTCAAGCAAAGGGAGCACCGCCGTGCGGCCACTGTTTCCGTCCCAGAGCACTTCGCGAACGATGGTGCCGCCAAATTCTATACTTGTGGGACTAAAAGCAAATACATCAAGATTGGTGCCGGAGGGAATTCCGGAGATGTTCACGGTAACACTTCTATTGGAGGATTGGAGCGCGAAATTAATTCCGGTCGCATTCTGCCCTCCCGAAAGGACAACGTCGCGGAAAAACGGTCCGCCGACGAAATTCCCCGAGACAAGCGAGGGAATGTCTATGTGATACGTCCCGTTGGAGAGATTGCCAAAATTATATAAACCGTTTGTGTCGGTGACGGAACAAAAAACACCGCTTGCGCCGCGGAGGCACGCGCGAACGCCGCTCACCCCCGGCTCTGAACCGTTTTTAATCCCGTCGTTTGCAAAGCCAAAAAGCCCGGAACCGTTGTCGTCAAAAGCCGTGCCAGAAATTATTTGCGTTCCCGCCTGCGCCAGAAAAAATGGCTGTGATGATTTTGATTCCAAAAATGCGCCGGAGGTGTTTTGTGTCTCAATAGTTGTCATATAACCCGCGGTGGTATAATCCCTCGCCTGAACGGAGTTGACCACATCCTGTATAAAAAAACGTACACGATCGCCCACGGCGACCGTCGCACCTCCGGTGGTAATTGAAATTATTCGCGTAGAACTATTGCAGGAGATGGATGCAATAGAAACGACACCGGCGGAAAATCCGTTAATATCGTCATTTTCCACAGAGGTAATCGGGGTCTGGCACAGAGAAGCAAAGCTAAAACCGACTGGGAACAGTATCACTATCTTCCCTCCTGACGGAATAGAAACATTAACGGGGAATTTAACTTCATACATGGTTGTAGCACTCGTCTGCGCCAAACGCGGAAATACTGACGTGGGGTTAACGCCTTCCGTATAGTAATCAACACTCGATGTTTCAGCACCGATGGTCACGGTCAAAACGGTCGTGGCGGAAAACGCGGTGACGGGTACAAACAAAAAGACGAGCATGGCAAGCGGCCATGCACGAATATGCTGAACATATTGTAAAAAGTTTGTGCACATTCATCTATTTTCTCCAGATTGAAATCTTGATATTTTTCCTAATAAACTTGATACCGAAAAAGAGCACAATAATGGTTATGAGAAAAGCAATCACATACAATATTGGAAACGCGTAAAACGCGATGCGATTGGCGGTAAGCTCCCGCCCTTCCCCATCAACAATGTTTATCTCTGCGACGTAGCGACCGATTAATAATCCTTCTGCATTCCACGCCGCGGCAAGATCACGAACCCCTGTTGGCAATACCGCCTGTCCCGCCACTTCAACCACACCAACCTCTTTCCCGAATATATTGGTTATGGTTATGGTTCCTTTCGGCTCAAAATGAACCGTGCCGGTATTTTCAAATTTGATGGTAAATTCGACCGGACCTTTCTGCACAAAAAACGGCCCGGAAAAATCCAAAACATTGCCACTTTGCAGTTGGTTTCCGGGAACCGTTATAAAAACGAGCACGCCGACTCTTGTGCCAACCTTAAGCTGACCTTGCTCGTTGGCATCACTTGCCTTAAAAAAGACAACGCCAAAGTGCCCGCCGGGTTCGGCGTGCGAAGGCGCTCGTATAGTATAGGTAATGTTTCTTGACTGACCTTTTCCAAAGACAAACGAATCGGGCGCGTCAAGCGTTATCCAATCCCGGACCGTCGTTACTCCTTCCGCCCTGCCGACAAACTGGATATTGGTGCTTCCGGCGGCAGGGACAAAATCCTCAACAGTAACTTCAACACTCGCCGCGCCCTCACTTTCGTTTTTTAGAATAATTTCACCAGATATGGATTCGCCGGGTCCTATCGTTTTAGAGATTTTGACGGGCTGTATAGTTAAACCCGTACTATCGGCATAAACTGCGTCAACCCCCACCAAAGCCACGCTGAACAAAACAGTGAAAAGTATTACCACTCTTATGGTTATTAACGAATCTTTCATGGAAATCAAATTCTAGTTTGCCGTTGCCGTATATGTCAAGGGGGCTTCGTAATCGCCAGTTTGCTGGCCTGACGAAACATCAAGGTAGTACTGTACGGTGTTTAGGTGCGCGCTTACGCTATAGGAACCGGCTCCCGCGTTTCCGATTCTGGAAGCATTCGTTGAGCTGGCGATTCCAGCCCATAACTGGCTCCCGTTAAACATCGCGTCGCTCGTGCCCCACCATGCCGTCGAACGAAACGGCACAGAACCGGAGGCACTCATCATTCGGAAATATAGAAAATCATTTCCCGAAGTAATGGCGACGGCATTTCCCGCGCTCGTTGTCGCGGTGGCAGCAGCAACAATCCATCCGGTGGCATCCGGAAGTTCTGTAACATTAAGGCCACCGATGCTTCCACACGCTACCGTAAGCGTTCTGTCATCACAGGAAAGTGTGACATTCCAGCCGTTAGCATTATTGGTCGTTACGGAGAGTGTTGTGGTTGCCTGTCTCGGCGTTCCTGGCGTTAAAGCGGCAAACTGATTAGTGCTCGTCGTAAAGCTTAATGTTGAGCTCACCGTTACCGTCAAGTTTACTGCTTCTCCGTAGGCATAGGTAGCATAAAGGCCGGAAAATACCAACAACGTGACAAACAACGCCGCGCCAAGCAAATGAATATCTTCTTTTATTGATGTGCCGATGTGTTTAAACATATATTTTAATATTTTTAATATTTTTAATTTTCTTCCGACCTTTACTTACAAAATAAAAAGGCACCCAAATATGGGCGCTTAGCAACACTTTGGTTTATTGATAAAACCCCTACGAGTAGAGAGAGAGAGACGGAATCCGCACTAAGTTTTGATGTTTTTTATACACAGCACTCATGACTCTACTGTATCATTATGTATACTGACATCAAATAACTTATCCACACCCCCACACTAATTAAGACTTAATTTAATCCTGCGTTTTAAACCTCCTAAAGCGCGTCCAAAAAGCTTCAGCATATCTTCTCTATGTTTGGCATCATCTTCTGATTTGTATGCTTCGTAATAAATCAACTCAAACGGCCTTCGAAACTTCGTTGATTTATTCTCACCTGAATTATGTTCTTCCATCCTCCGTTTAAGATTATTTGTATAACCTATATAGAGGTTAGTATCTTTTTTGCTTTTTAGAATATAAACATAGAACATAATTCAAAAGTCTTAATTAGTGTGGGGGCACACCCCTGCTGTCTGCCGTCTTAAAGCGCGACAGCCGTATAGGTCAAAGGACAACTGTAGGCGCCTGTTCGCTGGGTAGTAGGCACATCAAGATAATAGAGAACGGTGCTCAAAACGGCTCCCCCGCCAGAACTCACGCTTGATTCGCCTATTTTTTTATTGGACGCCGTAGAACTTGCAATGCCCGCCCAAAGGGTGGTCGCGCTGTCAATGTAGCTGTCGGTTGTCCCCCACCACGCGGTTGATCTAAAAGGGACAGTGCCGCTTGCGGTCATAACCCTAAAAGCAAGCGCATCGGCGGAGTTATCAAGTGAGGATATTCGCACAGAGTTTCCGGCGGTGGTAGTCGCCGCTCCGGGAATCCATTCAAGTTGGTCGGTAAGTCCAATCGAGGCATCGGTATCAAGGTCGCACGCGGTATTAGTTGGACTTTGGTCATCGCCCGAAAGTGTAATATTCCATCCGCCTGACGAGTCAATGCTTAAAGTAGTTGTCGCAAAGACAGGAGAGTTGGGTGTGATGGTAGGAAAATTATTTGTACTGACGGTAAAAGTGAGTGAGGCCGCCGCGGCGGTTGTAATTTGAGGGACCACAGAGTAGGTATCAAGTTGCGAGCCGTCGGATTTGACGGCGCGAAAGCAATAGGCGGTGCTCGCGGTCGCGCCATTGTCTTTCAAAGAAAAATCCCATTTGCCGTCCTGTCCCGCGGGAATTGCCGCAACCGAATTGGTAAAGTTATTCAACTCTTCATAGTCTTGATTGACATTGGTGTGACAGGAAGGACAGTTGTGCTCCGGGTCGTTGGCGTTATCGGTTAAATCCGCGCCGTCAGCCGGCGTGGCGTTGTTGTTGTAAGCAATCACCGTTGCCGCGGTAACATCGGCATAGGTCTCGCCGGAAAAAGCCGTATCGCAGGTGCCTGACTGCTGGGCAAACTGGAGTTTAAAATTTTGACCGCTAGCTGATAGGCCGCCGGTGCCGGTAATATGCAAAAGCGTTCTCAAACGAAACGCGGCGCCGGCTGAACCAAGCGTCGCGGCCGTATCCTGCGCCGCCAAAGCCGTGCCCACGTCAGTTGAGTCTGCATTGTTAAACAGGCGATAGGCGGATTGATTAAAACTTATCCCCAGTATTCCGGAAAGATTAATGATCTGAATCGCGCAGTCAATGGTGTTCCCAGAACGGTGCACCCGGTGTTCAAAGTTCGTGAGCGACGTGAGCCGTCCGTTCTTCCAACCGCGGGCATAGGCGGCGCCGGTTCCCGATGAAGTGCACGAGAGCTCGGAAGCAGATTGCGCAAGGTTGGTGAGGCCGGCTGAAGTAACATCAACATTGTTCGCGCCCTGAAGCGAGCCGGTACTTGTAAAGCGTGTGAGGGCCAGGTCGGGGTGCCGCAGAACGTGCACGAAGTGGTCATCGGCGGCAGTACCTACCGCATGGTCCGTATGAAACGCCCAAGCTACCGTCGTGGTGTTGGCCCCGGGCCGGTAGGCAGACGAGGTGTCGGCAAGTGCGTCATTAGCCAAGTCGGAATCGGCCTTGAGTTGATGGAAAATAACGGCAGTAGCCCAATTGACGATGTCGCCCCCGCCCGTGGTCGTGCCGTCCGCCGCGTCCACGAGCGTGATCGTGCCGGTGTCCCCGGTGTTGCCGGTAACGCGGCCGTGCGCCACTTGCCAGTTGGAACCGGTGAATTCAACTGTCACGACCTGAACGACCGTAGTGCCGGTTGAGCCCCCGCCGCGCTTCACGTTGAGCGTGTTGGTGCCCGTGAGCCAGGCGATAGCCGTGATGGCGTTGGCGTCGGCCGACGTCTGGCCGGATTTTATTCCCGTGATGAACGGAATGGTTTTATTGATGCTCGTCGGAGTAGTGTCGAGCGCTTCGGTGGCGGATTCGACGCTCGCCAGCGTCACCGTGTTCCGCGAGCGAACGATAAACTCGTTGGCTCCACCGGACGCGCCGACGTACTCCCACGATTCCCAGGCGAACTTAAAATTAGCGTTCGTCGATGCCGATTGCCGCGTGAAGGTGAGCTGGTTGGTGCCCGTGAGCTCAACCGTGCCTGACAGATCGTCGGCGTGGTACGTTACGGCGTCCACCGTCGATGGCCCGGCGTTATTCGTTCGGTTGTTTTGGAGCTTGACAAAAGCCGAGGAAAGCGACCCAAACGGCGTTCCGGGTGCGGCCGTGCCACCAGCAACGCCGATGTCCGCGGTGCCGCGCTGAACATTGATGTCGGCGGTCTGCGCCCGCGCCTCCTCGACCTCCGGCGGGAAATTGAAAATCTGCGGAAACCCCGAAAAAATCCAGCTAAAAATTACCAAAAAAATAACAAAAGTTCTAAAAAATTTTATCCACAGTTTGGGCATTGACATAAAATAATGGTTTGCTATACTTGAATTATCACGAACGGAAAGGGTGCCCTGATGAGGTTTTGTCCTCATCGGGGTCTTTCTTTTTTTGGACCTTGTTTCTAATATCGGCGACAAATCTGGTGTATGGCAAGAAATCAGCTCGATATACGCGAAAACGCGCAAAATCAAGCTCCCATCGCTGCGCGCGAACGCCAAGATTTAAATTTTGACTGTCTATGAAGGCGTAATTGTTTTCTTTTAAAATCATATTTGCTAATTTTACCATCAATCCGCCGCCCGCGCTTCCCGAATTTTCGGCGGAATTCGCGGATTCTGCCAAATCGAAGGAAATCCACTAAATAGCCAGCTCGCCGCCAAAACAAAAATCAGCAAGAATCGCGCTATTTTAGGTAATTTAGTTTTCCACAGCCAGATACTTGACATAGAATAAGGGTTTGCTATTATACAATTGATTCCTACGAAAAAGACCCTTGTGGAGTTCTGTCTCCATTGGGGGCTTTTTCTTTATGATGGGATAGCTCTAAATGGGAGCGTTGCTCGTTGATGTAGGATATTCTTGCTCCGGTTCGTTTCAACAATAGTGCTTCCGGTCGGCGATTCCATAGCCCTTAACCTCGACGGCTCCGCGCAGACGATACTCCCGGGCGGCTCGGTAACGTTCACGTGGTCTTCAAGTGGCGCGAAAGCGTGCAGTTTGACGGGCCCCGGCGTTTCAGCAAGCGGCACATCCGGCTCCACCGTCGCGTCAAACATCATCAATTCGAGCATATACAAGCTTGAATGTTCGAACGACGCGTTCTCCGCCTCCGCGACGTTTTTCGTTGCGGTCATATATCCCGACCCATCCTCGACATTAAGCGGCACATGGCATCTCATCAGAGCCGTGCCGTCGCTTGTGTCGGCAAGCGGAGGCAACACGACCGTTTATTGGGGTGTGCGGGATGCCGATTCGTGCGCCGTCGTTGGTCCAGGGCTCTCTGCCGTCGGACTCTCCGGCACCCAAACGGTACTTATCAGGGAACGCAGTACCTTCACTATCACCTGCGACAGTCCGAACGGGCAATTCGTCGACACGGCAGTCGTTAACATCGCTCCCGTATGGCAGGAACTCTAATGCGGTTTTCCTGACACATGAATTCAGCACGGCTCCGCGATTTTCTCTGGGCTTGTGTAGGCGGAATACTCCAACTGCGGCAAGGCCCGGCCTTGCCGCAGGGTGGCAAAAAACGCGTGATATGCTTATCGTCATGCAGTATCGCGATTTTCTCTGGGCTTGTGTAGGCGGAATACTGCTTGGTATCGGATTCGTCGCGCCCACACTGTGGTGGATTTCTCTTTTTGCGTTTGCCCCCTTTCTCCACGCGATACTATCAAGCCCCGTCGCGCTTTTCAGACGAGTGTTTTTCCTTGGTTTCGCATTTGGATATGTCGCCTACGGCCTTTCGTTTTATCCGTCGTTTTTGACCGCGCGCTCCATTTCTCTAGCGCATGTGGTAGAGCCCTGGCAGTACATTCTCATTGGCGTCTTTCTGTGGAGTTCAACAGTGCTGGCGTTCGCGCTTTCAACAGGCCTGTTCGCGCTCATCGTCCGCGCGCTACACTCCAGCTCGTGGCTCGACGTGCCGCTCGTCGCGTCAGCGTGGCCGCTTGCCGACTGGCTCGGAGCGTGGATTTTCAGTCTCGCCAACGCGAATGAGGGAGTTCTGTACGGCCCGCATTTCACTCTCGGCTCATTCGGATATCTGCTGGCCGCAGACACCGCGTTGGTGCAGGTGTCGTGGCTTGGAGGATTGTTCGCGCTCAATGCGTTCATCGCGCTATGCGGAGCGATTTTATTCCACCTGTGGGCGACGCAGAGTTTTCACGAGAGGCTCGCATTGAGCATTCTTGCCGCGCTTATGCTCATTCTATGGGTCGGCGGCCACGCCACTCTGTCGCGCATGGAGGTCGGCGCACGCTCGCCGGAGGCCTTGACGATAGCCGCTATCAACACGCAGGAAACGATTCGCTCCGTGCTCAGCGAAAAAGAATTTGATGCGCGCGTAGCCCGGGTATTTGAACTACTGCAGTCCGTGCGCGATGCGGATGTAATTCTTATTCCAGAAGGGAGGGGAGTGCTTGAGCAAATCCGGAGAGAACACGGGCTTCTCTCCGGATTTCTTGACGCCTCTTTTGCAGAACGCGCGGATGGTCCCGTCGTTATAGACTCTGTTCACGTGGACGAGTTTGATGGCACTCGCCGCTCACGCATTGAATATCGGAATGTGGGAACCCGGCGATCGTCGTTCGCGTATAAACAACAGTTGTTTCCATACGCGGAGACAGTACCAGGCGTATACATCCGCATCGCCGACGCGCTGGGTTTGCGAGAACTATTTGCGGAGGCCTTTGAAGAAGCACGACTTCAGTCAGGAGAACCCCAAGAGCCGGTGCCCGTGAAATCATCAATACGCGCATCTGCTCTCTTATGTTCAGACGGCGTCAGTCCTTTGTTATACAGAAATCAAGCGGCAAAGGGCGCGCAAGTATTTTTCAACCTTTCCTCGCAGGCGGTGTACGAGGGTTCATACCTCATGGATGAACTCACGGCACGTATTGCGTCCGCGCGCGCGGTTGAAAGTCGACGCTGGTTTGTGCTCTCCGGCAATGTCGTGTCATCGTTTGCCATAGACCCCTACGGCCGACAGGTTGCGACAACAGAAAAAGGGGAAGATGGCGTGCTGTATGTTGAGGTAAACCCTCGCAATGATGTGACGCCCTTTGTGAGGTTCGGCGAAGGAGTGCTTTTGGTGCCGCTCCTTATTGTCGGCGCATTAACGGCACGGCGTTTTGTTGATCATACGAAAAAGTGGTGGTAAAGTCCGGCAGAGAGTATGTTTGAAACTGTTTACCGAGAGCGAGCGCACATAGTGCCCGAGAGAACATCGCGCAGGAAACTCTCAAGTTATTGTGGCACCTCGCAGTAGCCGTACAGAATCCTTTGTTTCTTGCGTCCTGTTCGGTGCGAGCACTATGCAGCGAGCGAAGGCTTTCAAACATACTAGTGAGGTTCTAAGTTAGTACGACACTATTCCGAATTGCTTCGCTGCGCTCGATGACGAACTACTACACTACCACTTTTGCGTATGATCCGTTTTATTGAGCAGAAGCGTTTCGTATAGTAGGATTGCGTTGGACCAGAAAAGGAGGACCACATGACCACACAGAGTATGCGTGGCCGCCGGACTCCTGTCTGGCGGCGAAATAGAACGTTAAACGTCCTCGGGCGCTGGACGATTGTGACATTCATAGCGCTCGTATTCCGTTTGCTCGTGCGGCTCGGCTATGTCCGTATTGAGGGGCGTGAGCGACTAGAGCGCGCGGTCGCGGAAGGGAGGTTTCTCATTGCGGCAAACCACCCGTCATGGCTCGAAACGCTGTGGCTTCCGGTTGCGGTATCTTGGCCACAATGTCTATGGGAAGAGCGCGCGATGCCATGGAGCATTGCGCGTGAGGACATTCTCCCGCGCGGACTGCGGTTTATGTTCCACCTGCTGTACTGCCTGCCTGTCTGTAGGAAACTCTTGAATGATGGCGTCCGTGAGTCAGCGCGCAAGAAAGCTCTTACGGCCGACAGCGTAAAGCGGGCGCTCGCCATACTGAAAGGATACGGCGTGGTCGTCTGCTACCCGGAAGGTGACTTAACGGTATGCGGCGCGTCTTTCGCAGTGAGGGGTGAGCGGCGAATCGCAGAGTTCGAGAATGCAGAACTCTTGCGCTTGGTTCGGTTAGCGCACGCACGCATATTGCCTGCATACGTCAGCTTTCTCGGCTCGGAGAAAAAACTAAGACCTCTTGGGTATCTATGGTTACTGCTTAGGGGAAATGTGATGAGCATTTCTTTCGGCGAGCCGTATGAACTAGACCCATCCGAGAAGACGGTGGACACGCAAAATCGGGAACTTGCAGAGCGTATTCTTGGGGCAGGTGCCTAAAGGCGGCCGAGGCATACGTGTCCCGGCCGCTCCCATTTCTAGCGGGGCTCGCGACGACTCGCGACAACTGGGATTGACAAGCGTAGTAATCGGATGTATGATTAAGGGTAGAAATCCCAGTCTGAATGGGCTGGGCACAACGGTGCAAAAAAGGGAGAACCCAATGACGCACACTATGAAGAGTGTGCTTGCCGCCTTTTTCTTGGCGACAATCGCGGGAATAATCACGGGAATATTCGTGGCGAACCTGCCGCGACAGCAGGTGCTGATCGCGAACGGCTCAACGGTTGGGCTCGAAGAACTAATCCGGCTCCAGCCCATCCTCCTCACTTGCGATGTGGATGAAAGGAGGGGGGTTATCGATCCGAAAACGGGCATCGGGTACGATTTCGTCACCGTGGATTGCGACCTGTCAGACGGCGGGACCACAAGATGGCTTGTGCCGGACATTGAGCCCGCAGCAGCGTACGTCGGTCCGCTGTATGCGGACTGGAAGAGACTGGTCGGCAAGACCGCTCTACTCTGCCCGTTCCGGTGGCCGGAGTCGTTCACACCGATTTGTCCGGGCCTCGGACCGTCCGCATAGTCTGCGACCGAGATTGGATTTGCAAACCGATCAGGAGGCTCGCACGATGCGTCGTGCGAGCCTCTTAACTTTTTTGTGGCTCATCGGCTCCCACGCAACACTCGCCTCCGTGCGCAGTTACATAACAAGAAAAAATATACCCACAGTTATCAACAACCTCTCATATAAAAATCCTCAATTGCCTATTATACTGGTTGAATGGAGTCGCAATCTCTCGGGATAAAACAGCCAGTGCAACCTCCTCCCGCAGGTGGTACGCACAGTCTTCTCAAGCTCGTTCTTGCAGCGGTCGCCCTCATCATCTTAGTCGTGGTATTTGCGGGCGGTTACAGCAGTATCACAGGATTTTTGGGCATTTCCGAAGAGGGAAAGCGATTCGCGCAAGCGCCGGAAGGATTGCTGGTGCTTTCACTTGCACCGGTGCCCCCGATGCCAAACGAGTTTGCTGGGATTTTTCCAGCCACGTACGAGGCAACACGTGGTGGGTTTTCATATGTTCCAGCTGACAATCTCGTTGGAGTGGAGCACCCGTTTACAGAACAATACCGATTTTCGTCAGACAGCCGTTGGGCAGTTTTTCTCGGAAAAGAGTTACACATAACTGACACCGCGACGACTCTAAGCGCTCCGCGAGTGTATCAATCTAATCTATCTACAGCCACCGACTTTCAATCTGTTATTGATATATTACGTGCCGGGACTATGGTCTCGGACGGCCCAGAATTCAAATGGGCTCCGGTCGTATCAGATACGGGCGACATTCTCTACATGAGTATAGCGGTTGAGAAATTACCCGGCACACGACCGGACTCATGGGAAATCATCTATGTGCCTCTTGGCGGCGGAACAGTGAGAGCAACACAAGGTATATATCCTCAATGGGTAGATTCAAACCGCTTTATCTTTTTGTATAACGATGGACTCTACATACACAACATTGATACGAACACTTCGGACAAGCTGTGGGGAACGATGGGTACTATAACAAGTGGCTCAATGATTGATCTCTCGGATGACAAAACCATAATAGCGTGGAGCACGCCCGAGAGCGGCACGGTGACTCTTTTGCGCGTCTTGGATTGGAATAAACCAACTGTAACGTTACGCGGAGTGATTCCTGTCCCGGGATTGTGGCCAACTATATCACCGGACTCATCAATGTTGGCTATTCTTACCGATATCACCGATGAGCTTGCACCGGGTTCTTCTCCTCTATTTCGTATTGCTTTTTACAGTATTGAAACACTATCGTTAAGTTCGGTCTCGACTGATCTTTCAATTTATGATCCGTTGCTAACGACTCTTACCGACTGGAGACCATAAAAATCTATGCAATGGAACATGAAAACGTATAGCCAAAAACTTGAACTGAACGTTGGTATTATCACGCTTGTACTTGTGGCGTTGGCGATAGCTTTCCCGCATGTGACGTTCTCCGGGGGTTCAAGCTCATCAAGCTCGGGCTCCTCAAGTTCCGGCTCTTCCGGCTCCACCAGTTCCACCCAATCCGCATACAACAGCTATGTCGCTCAAAATGCGTGTGGATGCTACACGAGCGCAACGGTCCAAACAGCAAAAAGCGGCGGCAATGTCTATAGCGCAAACTCAAGTAACTACACAAGCTCAAGCGGCTCTGTAACCGGCACGTATACCGTTCTTCCTTCTTCTGTCACCAATCTTAAAGCTTCGGTATCTGGAGGCATCACTCTCACATATGCGAATGGTTTAGTTGTTTCGGGAGTTACTTCTAATTACAATACATTCGTTACAACGGGATATACCATGGTTGGAGGACGGTCAGTGCAGGTTACTATATCTAACCAGAGTGGCGGTCTAACGGGGGCGCAGTCCGACACGTGGTCGTATACCAACCCTTCTTACAATCCCGTGAATATGAGTAGTGGAGGCAGTAGCGGAGGTTCTTCTTCTGGTTCTGGCGGTAGTTCAGGTGGAACGACGCAAACTGTCGTGGGTGATAGAGTGATAAATCAAACCGGAGGCAACGGCCACTGGGAGGAGAAGCGCACATGCAAGTCTTCCGGGAAAAAAAGGCGATCATGCACAACCACTCGGGTATGGGTCGCGGACCCAACATCGCAACCGGCCGGTCCGTGCCAAACGGCATCGTGCAGTGCTAGGGAAACGGAAGCACTTTCTGGAGATAGCGGCGGTGAGGGAGGAGTGCAGGACCATGACGTATGGATAGATGCGACTCCGCGCCTTGTGCGGCAAGGAGACTCATCCACCGTCGAATGGGGTTCCAGAAGTTCTCAATCATGCGTCATACGCCGCTCGGGAACTCCTATCTCCACCGATCTTGCGGGCCGCTCCGAGGCGGAAAATATAGTTGAACAACAAATATACACTATTACGTGCGCGAGAGCAGGCGGCGAAACAAAAACGGATTCCGTAACCATAAATATTATCCCTGTGTGGCGGGAGATTTAGGGCTAGTTAGTAGGGAGTGGTTAGTAGAGAGAACAAGGAGAGAAAAGAATAGAGGAATGGTGCCAATGGCACCATTCCCGCGCAATGTTTCAATACTTGGCAACACCACATCTGCGAATAGGATTCGGGGACAGGCACCGTTTTCCTATATAATTTCTTCGGCAATAGCAGACGTTGAGGTCACGCCTTCGGCTCCATGCGCTGTAGAAGACCCCTTAGGGTTTGTACATATGTGCTCTTTACGCGCTCATATAGTTCATCTGCAAACTTCTCGCCGTAATCATGAACCATTCTGTTCCTGTCATCCACGATGGCAAGTAGCGTCTCGGCCATTTCCTCGTCTGCGAGATCCGCTGCTCGCGCGGCACGCACCACATCTTTCGGCAGTATAACGTCAGCACCGCGCTCACTTAGAAGACGTTGAAGAGTTTTTGGCATGAGTTCAGCGGCTAATTCAAATCGCAGAAGTACCGCATCCCTCTCGGCGTGTTCCGGCAGTGCGCCGAGCGCGGCAGCTTTTGTGAGCGCCACAATCGCTTTCGAAAAACGCGCTCTCGTGCGGGCGGCTACAGTATCCATACGACAGGTTCGTTATGCAGTACATGTTCCCGAAATTCACTGTCGGCGGCATCAAAATCTACGACGTCAATTTTGTACGGAATACGCGAGTCATAAAATCTGTCGCGTAGTTCAGAGATATTCTTCCGCGATTTCTTGTTGCCCACAATGCCAAGATCAATATCATGGAACTTTTTTTTTCGAACAGAGGAACCAAATAGAAAATATCGGTTCGAGCCCTGTGGATCGAACTTGAAAACGACATCTTTCAGTTGTTTAACATACGTTGACTTAGTCATACACAACAGGATAGCATATTTCACTTTTCTCTGCCATGCTCCAAAGGTCTTGCGCCGCTCCGCACACTCGCGGCTCACTCCGCCGATTCTGTTTAGTGTGTATCCCCTAAGCTCGCTACGGGGTATCACACGCCAATAAACGGAGGACTTTGACGGACCGAATGAACCCCTATCGACTTACGAAGTCGATATAACCAACCATGAACCCCTATCGACTTACGAAGTCGATATAACCAGCCGAGCAAATCACAAATATATACAGATTCGGCCCGCTTCCAATTAAACCGCCGAGAGTATATCAGATGCCCCGGGGATGCTGAACAGGAAACTCGTGCCTTCTGCGTTTGAGGCGGCGCCGACTACCCCACCGTGTTCTTCCACAATACCGCGCACGATCGCAAGGCCGAGACCCGTGCCTTTCTTGGTACTCCTCATCGCGGCTTCAAATTGCCGGAATTTGTCAAACAAACGAGGTATATCTTCTCTCGCCACCGTGCTACCACTGTTAAATATCTCAACGACACAATGCGCGGCTTGAGGCTCACGCGCGCTGTCGGCAAACCAGTACACTGGCGCGCCGTGCTTGCTTTTCTTTGGAAGGCGCGTGTTACACAGATACACGTCTGCCACGATGTCCCCTCTTTGTTTGGTGAACCCCCGCTCGCTTTGCGAGCTCACACCTATTCCATCCAGCGTCCTTACATGATTTTTGAGGGCGCTGTTGGTATCGTTACTTTTTTCATTTACGGTAACGCCGTGAGGAATAGGTGTGGGGGTGAACTTAATCGCGTTTGAAAGAAGATTATTGAGCACCTGCGCGATACGCTGTGGGTCAAATGAAAACGCGCGCGGCACCGTTTCATCAACGTGGTATTCCAATCGTATGCTTCCCGCGAGGAGCGCGTAAAACGCGAAACGATCTCCGAAAACCGCCCTAATGTCTGCATTTTCTTTTTTGAGCTCAAATTTTCCCGCCTCCATCTTTGCGACGTCCAATAGGTCATTCACCAGAGAGAGCATACGGGTCGCGTTCTCGCTAATTTGCGTCATGTATTGCCCACGCCGCTCTTTCTTCAAAGACGCAGTGGGCGCCGCAAGAACTTCCGCCATTTTGCGCATAACGTCAAGTGGCGAGTGAAGCTCGTGTACGAGCATGGAAGTGAAGTCCTCGCGCACGCGCTCTATTTCTTTCTCGTCGGTAATATCGTGAAAAAGAATGACGGCGCCATCAACTGCCGCGCGCGAGGAGACGGGAGCCATCACCACTTGGAAGAAATGGTCGCCGATGCGTGCGTCCCGAAACGAGTGCACCTTCCCCTCCCCTAGGATGGAATCAATGATTCTCTCAATATCAGCGTACTCTTTCAATACGCGAACAATGTCGGAAAAGGCGAGCGTTTGCGGGTGATGTACCCCAAGCAGACGCTCCGCTTGCGGATTGTAAACCACCACACGCTTATCCTTATCTACCATCACCACTCCTTCTGTCATGCTCGCAACCATAGAATTGAGCGCGTCAAAGGAGCGGCGAAGCGTTTGCTCCCGCCGCAACGTGATTGCGTACTGATAGGTCGTTGCAATAAGGACGGTGCCGAACATCACAATGGGCGGATAGAACACGTCAACGACGATGTGGTTTTCAAAAAGCACCAACGCGCTTGCCGAGTACAGCGCAAGAACACCCACGAGCGCGCCCGCCACATGAAAAATGCGGCGCGCAAAGAGCGACACGCATCCTCCCAGAATCGTCATGAGGACGATTATGCCGGCATCAAGAGCGCGAGAAGATGTGTAGTATGTTTTTTCTACAAATGTATCAACCGCATTGGCCTGTATCTCAAGGGCGCTCATGAGCCCGAAAGGAGTATTCAAAAACGTACCGAGACCGCTCGCGGTTACTCCCACAAGCACGATGCGCCCCTTGAATACATCTTCCGGTATGTTGCCTTCCAGCACGTCTATAAAAGAAACGCTTGGGTACGTGGTATTGCGGCCATGAAAATGAATGCGGCGCGTCTTATCCGGCAGTGTCGCTTTTTCGTCTGCGTAATACAGCGACGCAACTGTGTACGAAAAACTAGAAACTGACGCGCGTTCGGAGTACGTGTGGCGGACTACACCGTCACCATCAACAGGAACATTAGAGAAACCATGCCACGCGCCAAAAACTTCAAGCGGATACGCCACCTGCGATTCGGCGTAAAATGACGGGAGAACTATAGGGACGAGGCTGTTTTTTAGAGCGTCAGCAAGCACGAGATCGTCCTCTGCACCAAAACGAGATGGCTCCTGGAGAGAGATATCAATGCCAACAACGGAAGCGGCCCCGAGACGTCCAACTAGCTCAGCAATTATTGAGCGCGGCCAGGGCCATTGTCCGATTTTATTTAAGCTGGCATCGTCAACTTTTATAAGAATTACTCTGCCAAAGGGAGTGGTGTCTCTAAATAGAAGGTCGGTTGAGCGGTTTTTAAGGGAGAAAAAGAGAGGGTCAAGCAGTGTGCCAGACAACCACACGACGATAAGTAGCGCCGTGAGGGCGAGATAACGGTAATCGGAAAAAAAAGACATTAAGGCAGGGTGCGCGTCTCTGGTTGAGATGTGTTCTGACCCACTGGCTCGATCTGGGGTGCTACGTCTGGCTTTGTCGGTTGTTCAAGTACCGCGTCCGGCTTTACCGGCTTGGGCACTACATTCGGTTTTGTTGGTTGGGGTGCTACGTCCGGTCTCGGTTGTTCAGGCGCTACGCTCGGTCTTACGGTCGGCAACGCGGGAAGACCAAACGACTCCGGAGTAATATCTTCTTTCGCACGTTCAACCTCGCGCTCCCGCTTGAACTCCTCTGGGTCAGTGGCGCGCACGGGCGGCGCCGCTCTTTGCGTTGACGACGTGTTGGAAATTGCTCTGTCAATCGCCTGCTGTGCTACCTCGGGAACCCTATCTCGCACATCTGAAAGCACTTCCACGTGGTGTGCAGTCGCGCGCTGTACGAGCTCGCGCACGGCGGCCTCTTCGCCTCTCGTGGCGCGAGCGAGAGATGCTATTTCAGAGCCAAAATCCGAGTATGAAGAAACGGTTGCCGAGAATTCGCCCGCCGTGTCTTCGCCACGGCGCGCCTTGTCTTCTAGACGCTCCACATAGTAATCGGCTGTTTTTGCAAATGCGGCAACTGCCCGCTCCGGCCGCTCCACCGCAAGCGGCGCGAGAGAAGCGAGCTGACTATTGACGTTTCGCGAGCGCACCTCGTCAACGGAACGAGTGATGCCAGGCAGAAGAGACGGCGATAGCGTATCAAGCGTTTCTATGGCGGTAAGCGACCTGTGCAGTTCGTCCGCGTAGCGCTCGTTCAAGTCAAGAGAACGCTCTTCCAACACGATATCGGACGCAACGCGCGTCATCCTGTCATACTGACGCAATGTATTAAACGTGCTTACGCTGTTGCGTCGCACGCTTTCTTTTTGCGCGGAGCGCATGTTCGCTTCCATGGATTCCACCGCAACGCCAAACGCCCTCTCCGGCGACACCGCGCCGAGCGCGCGCACTGCCTCCAGGTGCCCCTGTTCGGACACCGCTTGTGCGTGCAATACCGCGGTGCGTGCTTGTTCGGGAATCTTTTCAAGAACCGCGTCTAGCACCTCTTGGTGCGCGAGCGTAGAACGCGCAATTAATTCGCGAACATCGCTTTCTATGGTACGGTTTCCGGCGGAAAGGAAATCCGAGAGCGATTCTTGATACTTTTCAAGCGCCCGCTCGGCAGACGGATCTCCCCTCTCGGAAAGCGCGAGTGCTTCAAACAAACGCCTCTCCGCGCGCGCAAGATGGCGTCGCGCTTTTGCGTCTTCTCCGAAGGTTGTCATCACCGCCGCGTATTCAACAAATTGCTTAAAGGCGTACAGGGGCGTGCCTGGCAGTGCGCCAGCCACGACCGAAGCGTCATCCGCCGCCCTTCTGTCAATAAGCCCGAGCGCGGCGCTCCTTTGTATGAAGCCGAAATCGGGTCTTTCTGCAATAAGCGTTTCCAGCTCCTCTTTCGTGAGCGTGCGTTTGGTTTGTGCAACGTCTCCACCGAGGAGCGCGCCGTCGTCAAGTGTTATCTTTTCTCCCGAGGCGACATATACAACGCTCTCTGCCCCATCGGTCGCCGCCGTTTCAATAGCCGTAAGTGCCACCTCGCTTTGCACTACCGTGACTTCAGTCGCCGCCCCCGTGCGCTCAATCTCAAATTCAGTGCCGCGGACAGACGTTACTATGTCGCCCGACTGCACTGTATAATACTCGTCGCCCGAGAGCAGACGCTCTATGCGAGTCCGCAGTGCTCCCCCCAAAAGCGTAAGCCGTGTTTGATTACCGTTTGCTCCAAGCTCCGAAATAATAATGTGTGTATTTTCTTTAACGACGGTAAGAGCACCGTTTGGCGAGGTGATGAATGCCCGCCCGGAAGGAGATGTCGCTATTTCTGTACCCGCCTCAAGGGGAACACTTCCAACTATTTCCTGGAACGCCTCGCTCCCCGGCATCTTGACGTATGCTTCGGCAGACACGGCAAGCGCCACCGAAGCATGTAGGCGGTCGGGCGTCATAATGGGCGTTCGCCCGCGCTCAAGCGCTACTGCAAAAAAAACAAATCCCGCTACGGCTATGAGAACAATCACGGCGAGGCCTACTAACCCGAACGGCGCGTTGCCAACTCTGCCATCTGCGGGTGGAGTTCCTGTTACGGTGGTATCCATACTATAGTATATTATATTAAAATCTTATTAAAAATGTGGTGTGCTCGTCATGAATCACTCCCCTTGTGATGCTTCGCCTCTGTTTGGGCAAACTTCTGCCGAACGGTATCTACTACGCGCGATAATTCTTCTCCGCTCTTCACGAGGTATCCGGAAATACCGGCCTCCATTGCGTTCGCCACCGTATTGAGATCGTTTTTTTGAGTCAGCATGAAAACGGGCACTTCTTTAGACCACGCATCACTGCGCTCACGTATCGCTTTCAAAACCTCAACGCCTGGAAGGCCGGGAAGTATGTGATCTAACAGAATGAGGTCAGGGCTCTCTTTTACTTTCTCCAACGCCTCTTCCCCGCTTTTCGCAAGCAAAACAGCAAACCCCGCATCGGTGAGCGCATCATTAAGTAGCATGCGATACCCTTCATCATCTTCAACGACAAGAACGGTTTTTTGGTCAACCATACCCGGTTAGTGAATTGTGGCGATGCTTTGCGCCCTGATTGTATGCGCCGTTCGACAGCGGCACGGTAGTTGTTGAGGTATACGAGGAATCATGTCGTTTGAATATGCGCAAAGCAGGGATATGGTTATTGGAGTATCTACTATTTTTTGTGTTGCTGTTTTCATATTGTTTGTTTTGTGCATGTTCCCAGAAGCAGAGTAAACACGCTTCTGGACAGGCATTCGCCACAATCTACTACCGGGCATATGCAATATCATAACGATAGCACATGCACATACTGCGAAAACGCAGTTGTCCACAAAGGGGCACGAGGAAGCGCGCGGCGCTTAGTTCTACGTTCTACGCTCCTCACTACAAGTCGCGCCGCCAGCAAAAAACGGTGAGATGCCTTTGGGTTTGATTTTGGAGTCCCCCAAGGGGACCGTCTACGGGTGTCTATAATGAACGATAGGCCTGCGATTTTCTAAGTCACAGTAGCCACAACAAAATCTGGATCATGAAAGAGTGCGACGAGACAGCTTGTGGCGAACGAAGTCGAACCATGTATTTTGTTTTGAACCCCTCCCCTTATACTAGTCTTTTGCAAAACACTAGAACAGATTCCCCTCGCGGCGTGAGTTTCTGTTTCGGAGTACAAAGTTTTCCTTATTGCAGTCTTTTGCAAAACATTAGAACAAGCTCTCCGCGTGTGGTAAGCTTATGGCGCACGCTCGGCCCGTCGTTTCGCTTCATTACAAGACCCGAGGTCGCAAGCTTGCGCACGTGATCGGATGCGTTCTCATATCCAATATCCAGACGCTCGGAAATGTCGTCAACAGAAAGCTCCGGATTACGGCGCAGAAGATCCATGATCTGGACGCGTCGGTGGTTTGCGAACCCTTTCACGATACACTCAATCTTTCTGTACGATATGTTGACCATTCCGGCATTCTACCTTATGCTAGTGTTTTGCCCTCCTCCGCATAAAGCTACGGACGGGCAGGCAAAACACTAGCATAGAACAATTGTGCACAAAAGGACAGGAAAATCGAGCATGTAGATTTGACTTCGATTCTTGAGCCGAGACCGGGACTTGAACCCGGGACCTACTCCTTACCATGGAGTTGCTCTACCGCTGAGCTATCTCGGCTAGTGAGATATTTATACTACAAATTTGATATACTAAACACATGAACACCCCGTGGCCCAAACACCCTGTACGCTACCTGGCGAAAAATCTTTCTATCGTTATCGGGCTGGTTTTGATATGGCGTGGCGTGTGGTACACGCTGGATATTGTAGATGTGGCGTTCTTCGGCGGGAGCCATACATGGACCGCTATAGGCGGCATTATGCTTGGGCTGGCAATCCTCTTTTTGCCTGACCACGATTTGAAAGAGATTCAGAAACTTTAATCCCCCCACCTGCCTCAAAACGCATCCCGTGTGTAATTTGTGCACGATGTTATTTGTTAATTCAATTGAATTAACAAATATCGGGTAGCATGTTTTAACTTGTGCACCACACAAGAGCACCAAAAAAATATATTGCTCGTCATTATTTAAGATATTCGGAGGTCAACTTCCCCCATGCGCGCATTACAACACAGCTGCAAACTGGCGACTGGCCGTTACTGCCCCAGGCGTGTTTTTAAGCGCGCGCATGACGCGTGTCATACCGATTCCGCCGCCAAAGCGAGGAAAAAACGGGAGCGAGAAAAATTCTTCAAGTTCTTTTTCAACTCGTGCTTTGCCGAATTTTTCAAAAAGAAGCGCGGCGTAGCCGCCGTCGGAGATTGAGTAAAAACGCTTACGCATATCATCTACGTCGGAGCTTCGCTCCGCAGAGCCGATGGTCTCCATGCCGTCAATAATAACGTCAATTTTGTGTGCCGCGTCCACTCCGCGACGCATATTCCAAAACGGCGACGTGTGCTCCGGAAAACGCTCCAGAAACACTACGCGCCCGAAGTCGTCGGCCATTCTTTTTTCTTCCACACTCGTGAGTTCCTCCACGTCATAGTGCGTCGCCATATCGGCGTATGTTGCGTGATGAAATGCGCCACGCGTACCCAGTCCCACATGTTCGCAGAGATCTTCTTCAAGCACACGCAAATCGGCAAATTCACCTCTCGCCTCAAACTCAAACATAGGAAACATTCGCTCGTGCCTCCCCGGCACCGGGTTCGGCTCATTACGATAACTTGTGGAAACGCAAAACACACCGGGCAATTCCGGCTTTGTAAGAAGTTCGTACTCCAGCCACATCTGCCCCGTTTGCGGCAGAGGCCAACAATTTCCTTCGTATTGGTATGTGGCAACCGTATAGGGATCTTCGCACGCCGCAAGAATGGAGAGACGATCTTGCGTATGCACTTCTATAAATCCCCTGCCAAGAAAAAACGCCCGAAGGGCGTTTACGGCCTTACTGAATGAAACGATGTCGCCGGTTGGTAAGTGGTTGCCAATCATAAAATTATATTTTTAGTAAGTTACTAATGGCGAACCCTCACATTTATTGTGCCGATGCACGAAGTGCGGCGCAATAAGTGTGGGGGCGAGGCAAAAAAATAACCCCGAAAGGGGTTTCCATTTGCGCCCGCGTGCGCATTTAGCGTGTGGTATGACGAGTACCTATGCATAAATTAGAAGCAGTATACGCACATCCACAATTCGCGCAAGTGAGTTATCCCCAACACTTATACGGCAAGGCGAGGCCTTGCCGTGGGATACAAGAGCAAGACGCAAGTAAGTGTGTGGACAGGTCCTCATTGACGCGTGGCCTGCAAAAACATACGCTGGTAACAGATCAGAAAGAACGAAAAGGAGCAAACGATGTACGAACCGATTGACCTTGTAAAGTACGACGTAACATCGGAGCGCGGGTTTTTGCCGAAACACGATCCAGCTATCTATCTCTCACCCGCTTTCCAGTATTGGGAGGGGTTCGCGGGAGAGATGCCGGCACTTCTTGCGGCAGGCACATTCGGGAAATACCTTCGCAACATGCTTGTAATTGACACATGCGGCCTGACAGATGAAGAGCTTGCGCCAGCACATGTGCGGCTAACATTTCTTCTGCACGGCTATATGCACGAGTGCCAGAAAAACAATTTGAGTATTCGTGTCCCCGCGTGTTTGGGAGTGCCACTCACCGTCATTTCAAAGCGGCTCGGTCTTCCGCCCGTACTTTCATACTCGCCCTACGCGCTCAACAATTGGCGGCGACTTGACCCGGAGGGGCCGATCGCGCTGGGAAATCTTGCCGTGTTGCAACACTTTCTCGGCGGCCTAGACGAGGCGTGGTTTATTCTTGTGCACATTGAAATTGAGACACACGCCGGGCAAGCAATAATCGCGGCGGTGCGCGCACAAGAGGCGGCGGCACAAAACGACCTCGCGGAAGTTGCACGCCAGCTCAAAATTATGGCCACGGCGCAAGAGCGCATGTATAAAACGCTCTGCCGCATGCTTGAATGCTGCGACCCATATATCTACTTTCGCCGCGTACGACCATACCTGTTCGTTCCTGCGGGCGTTGTGTTTGAGGGAGTGTCGCCCCTTGACGGCACACCACAGCCATTCCGCGGAGAAACGGGCGCACAAAGCACTATCGCTCCCCTCTTTGATGCCGTGCTTGGAATCGTGCACGAGCCAAGCAATTTAAGCAGTCACTTGGCGGAGATGCGATGGTATATGCCGCCGAAGCATCGCGCGCTCCTTGAAAAAGTTGAAGGGCGTGAACCTGTTTCCAGGATTGTCCAGGTTGTTCACAAACTCCATGATGCGCTCATGGCATATAACGAGTGCGTGGAATGGCTTGCTAAGTTTCGCGACAAACATTACGAATATGCGGCGAGCTACATCAACAAGCAAGCGAACAGATCGAGCACATCGGCCAGCTCTAATCCGACCGACATCGGAACCGGCGGCACTCAGTTTATGGCATCCTTAAGAAAACATGTAGACGAGACACGCGCGGCAATATTGTGACGGACTATTCATCGCGGGGGCAAAGCCCCCGCGTTTTTGTTTGGAATTTGCGAATTTGCTGTTTGGCGGGAGCGACGGGATTTGAACCCGCGGTCTTCTGCGTGACAAGCAGATGCTTTACCGGGCTAAGCTACGCCCCCAAACGAGAAACAAAGTCAGAATACATCATATTCTGACTTTTTTCGAGTGCTGGAGACGAAAGCTCTGCTTACGCCCCCATTCGGTAGCAAAAAGGATTTTAACAGAAAATATGCACTTTGTCTGCATTGTGCTGGCGAACACCTGGTATTATGGAGTGAGACAAACAGGGAGATTCGGCAGTGAAGCGGGGTACCAAAATAATAAGAAAGTCATATCCGGCACGGAGAAGGCAGCGAGAGTTAAGGATTGAGAAAGGCCGCGAGGGCAAACGCCGAGGCAAAGAAAATGAGCAAAGACTTATTGATGCATACGAGGCGGCGCGACACGCGAAGCAATTGCCTACGTGGCTTACGGTAGTCCGACCGGCAACAAAAACCGAGGACTATCATCAAAAGACCGATGCCGTGGCAATCACTGATGTTGGACCAATACATATTCAGATAAAGAGCTCCGAGCGTGCCTGTGCGGCATTTATGGAAACAGGGTATGGCAGATATATTTTATGTGTCGTTGTCCACGACAACGAATCGCCGGAGGATTTGGTGAACAGAACACTCCCGAAAATCGCCGCCAGACGACACGCACGCATTCAAAAACGCAAACCCCGTTAGAAGCCAGCACATAGCACGCAACTTAACGCTCGCCGCATGTATTTTGTATCTCCCGATAAGAAGCGGGCTTTTTGCTTCTAACGGGGCAAACACTCCCGCTAGCGGGAGTGTCTTTTTTTGCCGACGCCAGGATTTGCACCTGGGACCTTGACTTTATGAGTGTCACGCTCTAACTACCTGAGCTACGCCGGCCTTCTCCTTACATGCTTTTATAAGAGCAAGTATCCTATATTTTAGCGTACTTCCTTTCCTAATACGTAAGGCAAGTACACCATAATACGAATCGTGGTTATCGTAAATCTTTTTTGGCCTACCCTTAAGGAAAACCATCTTGGCAAATTGAGTCTTCGGAATATCAAGGTATTCGGACCAGAATCGCAAAATCGCCTTTTCGCGGTGTTTGTGGGTCTCGGAAATAAAGATATAGGGACGAAACATGTTTCTCTCTACACCCAATTGTTCAAACCAGTGCCGTGCAAACAAAATTGTTTCGGGATCCGAATTGGTAATTGAAGTGTTGCTTCTCATAGATTTCGTGCCCTCTCCCCAATACAACGCTATTCCTAACATAAACCTATCTCGTGTAGTTAGGTTACCCACCATGGATCCGGCTATTTTTTCTTGAGTTGATATATTTTCTAAACGCTTGTTCTTATTCGCCTCTGCACCCATTAACCTTCCTCGTTGTCCGTTCTTTATGGCATGCTCTAGAAGCCGTTGTTTCTGTGATGCGGATAGTATAATATCTCTACACCATACACTGGCAGACGATCTCGAAATATTGAGTTTTTTGGCTATATTCTTAATACTGTTCCCATCGCGACGTAATTGTACAGCTTCCAGTCGTTGTTCTGATTTTGCCATGCATATATAGTATCATATCGTGGGTTCGAATATCGATACTACGTGTGCATAAGATACTACACGTCATTTGCGAACATGTGTCATGTGCCGCGCTCGCGTTTAACATGATATAAAGGCAGAGCTTTTTTGAGTCTTCGCACCACAAGAGTACTTCTTGTTTTCTAATTCGCTTCACTCGTAAGAAAACAGAGTCGCTCGGACGAAATGTGAGAGAGCACTCTCCCACTTCGCTCCTCGCTAGCCACAATAGAAATATATGCTCAATATTGCGGTACACATAACATCTGTGATTTGGATACTTTCTTTCGTCGTCGTCGTGCATGCGCTCGGCATCGCGCTCATTACCTTCTCGTGGCAATTGCTTTTGATAAGCGGGAGTATTTTTGCACTGTGTTGTTTTCTCCAAATTGTTTTTGGCCTCATGACTTCGACGTATTAGAGAGAATTTTGTAACGCGCGATTTTGGTGTATAGTGTCATTACTACAGCGGGGTGGAGCAGCAGTAGCTCGTCGGGCTCATAACCCGGAGGTCGCAGGTGCAAATCCTGCCCCCGCAACAAGTGATCTGTACCCCATAAAGTGGACACGGCCACGGGGTCGATGTTTTCTTTTGTTAGCATTAACCAACTAGCAGAAGAAATATGAGAACAACATTTT